>ERZ1026858.176-NODE-176-length-34441-cov-123.571948_pt1 | contig 34441 bp, 22 predicted proteins | sample MGYA00380159_ERZ1026858 | MGnify/ENA primary metagenome ERZ1026858 (study PRJEB33269, sample SAMEA4719795) | human gut metagenome | biome: human-associated habitat; feature: organic feature; material: feces | place: Cameroon | collected 2013-10 ...
CAGCGTTGCTGATGGTGCCAATCTGTTAAGACGATCAGATAATTGTGCCATAATTTTATTTTATTGTTAATTAATCGTGTGCAAAATTAAGCATTTTATTTCTTTTTCGGAAGAAAATCATCCGTTATTTCGCGATTTGATGCAAAATAATAACATAATTTACATTATCAGAGGTGTAAAGTGTGCCCCATGCGGTCTCTCTTGGTCTTGAGATAGCGCTCGTTGTACTCATTTGGTACTACTTCGATAGGCACATTCTCTGTGATTTCGAGTCCATAAGCCTCCAGGCCAACACGCTTTACAGGGTTGTTGGTGAGCAGGCGCATCTTGTGCACGCCGAGGTGGCGGAGCATCTGTGCGCCGCATCCGTAGTCACGCTCATCTGGCTTGAAACCGAGGTGTACGTTGGCATCTACGGTATCGTATCCTTCTTCCTGCAGCTTGTAGGCTGCAATCTTGTTCATCAATCCGATGCCTCGGCCTTCCTGCTGCATGTAGATGACTACACCCTTGCCGGCTTTCTCGATCATCTGCATCGCCTTGTGCAGCTGCTGTCCGCAGTCGCATCGCTTGCTTCCGAGAATGTCGCCTGTGGCGCAAGATGAGTGTACACGGACCATTATAGGTTCATCTTCCTTCCATTCGCCCTTGATGAGTGCCATGTGTTCAAGTCCGTTGCTTGCCTGGCGGAAAGGAATCAGACGGAAGTGTCCGTATTCTGTAGGCATATCTACCTCTTCGCCCACCTCGATGAGCGATTCCTTCTTGAGTCTGTACTCAATCATATCCTTGATAGAGATGATCTTGAGGTTCCATTCCTTTGCCATCTCCATCAGCTGTGGAAGACGTGCCATGGTTCCGTCTTCGTTCATAATCTCCATGAGGGCGCCTGCAGGATAGAGTCCTGCCATTCTGCAGAGGTCAATGGCTGCCTCAGTATGTCCGCTTCTTCTCAAAACACCGTTGTCCTGGGCATAGAGAGGATTGATGTGACCAGGGCGACCGAATGTCTGTGGGGTAGATGCCGGATCGGCAAGAGCCTTGATGGTCTCTGCGCGGTCGTGGGCTGATACTCCTGTTGAGCAGCCCTCCAGCTTATCCACGGTAATGGTGAATGGGGTGCCAAGCATGGATGTATTGTCTGATACCTGGTGAGGCAAGTCGAGTTCCTCGCATCGGCTCAGGGTGATAGGGGCACAGAGTACACCTCTTGCGTTCTTGAGCATGAAGTTTACCTTCTCTGCGTCGATTTTCTCTGCGGCGATGATGAGGTCGCCCTCGTTTTCGCGATCTTCGTCATCTACAACGATGACAAACTTACCTTCCTGGAAGTCCTTTACTGCATCTTCGATGCTATTTAGTTTAATATCTGCCATTTGTTTGATACTTTTTATAGTTACATTTCCTTTATCTGATTGATGATGTTTGCGTTACTCTGCCTGATGGTGTTCAGGTCTCGGTAGAGTCGGATTCTGAATCGCCACATTCTCAGGTAGAGTACGATGCCCACAGGTACGATGATGGCTGCAAGGATGTTGAGCCACTGACGTTCGAATGGGCGGGTATGAGCCTTCGTCGCAAGAATAGGGTAGAGGTTGAGGTTGTGAAGGATGACCTTGTTCCTGGTATTGGTCAGATCCTCTATCACGTTTTCAAGCTCATCGCTAATGCGTTCAATCTCGTTGTCGGGCTGGTATTTGAAGAACACATTGATGAAGTTTGGAAGCTTCTTCAGCTCGTGTACCTTATTATATATATAGATATCGCTGTTGAGCTTTTCCAGTCGCTGTGCATCTTCTGTATATTTCGGCTCTTCGATGATGACCTCCTTGCCGAAGACGTGGCGTTTGATACGGAGACCGAGCAGTTTCATGAAGAACATCTTATACATCTCCATATTGAACACCGTAGAGTCGTTGGTTGCCTTGTAGGTGACGAATACGGCGATTGGTGCCAGTACGGCTGGAGCCAGTCCTTGACCGAACCAGATGGTCCAGGTTCCCAGTCTCGACATTCTGTAGCCCGTATTGTCGAGGATGTAGAAGATGATGAACACGAATACGGAGATGATGACCGGGAATCCCAATCCACCCTTTCGGATGATGGCACCCAGTGGAGCTCCGATGAAGAAGAAGATCAGGCAGGAGAGTGCCAGCGTGAACTTCTTGATTGCTTCTATCTTGTGTTGCCTGATGATATAGTCGGCATCGCTCGTAACCATTGCCTTGAAGTCGAGGTCGGTGAGCTCCTGCTGTGCTGTCATCTGTGCATCATTGAGTGCCCGGAGTTTCTTGTCGTTCGAGAGCTTATTATATAAGGTGTCGAAATTCTCCGTCAGTCCCTTCTTGATTTCTTTCAGCGAATCTACCTTGTTTACCTGTGTCGTGCGGTAGAATCGGGCATTTGCCTCCGAAAGATAGTTCTTTCCTATGGAATCATACAGTCCGTTGATGGAGTCGATGGAGTGGAAAATCTCCGACAGACTTTTTCCCTTGGCATTGTTGGCAAGCGACGAGGCATCGGTAAGGTTGAAGTCGGCATCAAAGTCGAGCACGATCTTCTTGGAAACGAAGGTTTCTCTTCTGTATGGAACGGCAGCGCTGTTGCCGAATTCACTGCTCTTCATATTCTCAAACCATTCTCCGCTGTAAAGACTCAGCACGAGGTGCTTCTTCTCGGCTGTACTTTGCAGCATTCCCGAGTCGGCAAGGATGATGGCGGCATCTTCGTAGCTGTCTGTCATGCGATAGATCATGATGCCGTAGAGCTTTCCTGTATTCAGGTCCTTCTTCTGCACATAGAGGTTGCAGTTCGGGATTCCATCGTAGAAGATGCCTTCCGGGATTTCCAGTTCCGGACTCTTCTGCTTCATGGATATGAGGAGTTGTGCCAGCTTCTGGTTGGAGTGCGGACCTACATTGTTCTGGAAGTAGAAGGATCCGAACATAATGATGACGGTGATGACGATGAGCGAGCGGAAAGCCTGCATCAGAGAGATGCCGGCAGCCTTGATGGCTGTGAGCTCCGAACTTTCGCCGAGATTACCGAAAGTCATCAGTGAGGAGAGGAGGATGGCAAGCGGCAAAGCCTGAGGTACGAGCATCAGACCCATGTACCAGAAGAACTGCGCCATTACGTCCATCGAGATTCCCTTTCCGATGAGATCGTCGATATATCGCCACAGGAACTGCATCATCAGCACAAACTGGCAGATGAAGAAGGTTCCCATGAAAAGAAGTCCAAATTGCTTGGCTATAAATATGTCTAATTTCTTAATTCTAAACATTTTCTTTATCAAGTTTGCTGTCTTCCCGAGATGTTGGTTCTGGGCTTTGACAGTTTCAGCGTGCAAAGTTAACACAAAAAAATCAGAAAACCTTTCTTTTTCGCTTTTTTTATATATATAATAGGTGTAGATGGGGTGAAAAAGGGATGAAAACAAAAAAATAAAAGTTTTTTTGAAAATTTCTCCGAAAAAATTTGGTGGAATCAAATAATTGTTGTACCTTTGCACCCGCAATTCAGAAATGACTTGTAAGGATGGCGGGATAGCTCAGCTGGTTAGAGCGTCGGATTCATAATCCGGAGGTCGAGGGATCGTGGCCCCCTCCCGCTACATTGAGACACTAACTTTTTAGTTAGTGTCTTTTTTGTGCGCCAAACTTTTCCACATTTTTCCACAAAAGTCTTGATAAAGTTTTCCACAGGGGTGTTGATAACTGTGGAAAAGAAATATAAGTACCTGATAATCAGTTTAGCCTTGTTTGGATAACGATTGTTGATAACCGAATCTTCTAAAAGTTCTTCACATTTTTTATCCATACTTTTCTTGCATTTTACAAAAATAAATAGTAAATTTGCCCCCAACTAAGAATTTGAGTCTTTATGAAGCAGCAACAAGTTTATAATTTGAAAGAGTTTGCCGCACGACACCATCTTGAAAGTATCTTTGGGGCTTATGCCGCACATATTTATATCGACGATCTATGCGAAAGGGATTTTATAGAGATGGCTCAAGAGCGCACCCTGTTCACTAAACTCGTGTTGGTGACCAGGGGAAATATCAAAATGGGGATATTTCAGCAAAGTGCTGAAGCCAATGATTTCGACAGGACGCTTTCGGCAGGTGAATTGCTGGTCGTCTCGCCCAAGCATGTCATTGCTTTTTCCGAGATGTCGGCGGATTTTGAGGCTGAGTGTATCCTGGTGGATGAGGAGATTACGGCTGACGTGGTGTATCAGTTATCGGCTGACAAGCAGAAATCTGCCATCGATATCTTTCACATGATTCGTGATATAGTGCGTCATCAGCACATCTACAAGGTAGAGATGATCCAGTCGATGGTGAATGTCCTGAAGCTTCTGGTTTCGGAACTTCCTTACGAGAATGTATCGGTGACTCGCGATTTGCGCCACAAGAAGGAAGTTTATGAGATTTTCCTTCATCTCCTGTATCGCCATTTCAAAACCGAGCGACAGATCAGGTTCTATGCCGACAAGTTGAATGTCTCGGCACCTTATCTTTCCAGGATGATCAAGGATATTTCAGGAACTACCGTGAATGATCACATCACCTCCTTGCTCTATAAAGAAATATGCAATCTCCTGAAGCAATCTGACATGACGATGGGAGAAATTGCAGATCATCTGCATTTCAGTGATCAGAGTGCCATGACGAATTTCTTTAAGATGAGGGCGGGAATGACGCCGCTGGCATATCGGAACCAAGGCTGATGTTGAAGGCTTTTGCCCTTACATGGCATATAAGCTTTATGTATAACAAATAACCTGTAAGCTATATTCCCTTGATAGGAATACGCTTACAGGTTTTTTGTTTGTCAGCTAATCAGCTGACTGGTTATGGAAAAATTTATTTCAGGGTAAATTTGTGTGACTGCAACATCTCCTTAGGGTCGAGTGCCTTGTCAAGCTCTTCCTTGCTCAGAATGCCCTGTTCGATGACGATGTCATAAACGGAACGGCCTGTGGCATGAGCTTCCTTGGCAACCTTCGTACTTTTCTTGTAGCCGATGATAGGATTGAGGGCAGTAACGATACCGATACTGTTCTTTACCATCTCGTAGCAGCGCTCCTTGTTGACGGTGATGCCGAGAATACACTCAGAAGTCAAAGTCTCAATAGCGTTCTTCATCCATGTCAAGCTCTCGAAGAGGCTCTCGGTGATGATAGGTTCCATTACGTTTAACTCCAACTGACCAGCCTCTGCTGCGAAGCTAACGGTAGCATCGTTACCGATTACCTTGAAGCAAACCTGATTGGTTACCTCAGGGATAACAGGGTTCACCTTACCTGGCATGATAGAAGAACCTGGTGCCTTGGCAGGGAGATTGATCTCGTTCAGACCGCAGCGAGGACCAGAAGCCATCAGACGGAGGTCGTTACAGATCTTAGACAGCTTGATTGCCAAGCGCTTCAGAGCTGAAGAGTAGCTTACGTAAGCACCAGTATCAGGAGTTGCCTCTACCAGGTCTGTAGCTGTTTCGAAGTTTTCGCCTGTCAACTTGCTGAGGTTGGCTGCACAAAGCTTAGCGAAGCCAGGAACTGCGTTCAAACCAGTACCGATAGCTGTACCGCCCATATTGATCTCATGCAAGAGCTTCACATTGCGCTCCAGGTTGAGGATTTCCTCTTCCAGGTTGTTGGCGTATGCATTGAATTCCTGACCGAAAGACATTGGAACTGCATCCTGCAATTGAGTACGGCCCATCTTGATAACGTCAGCATATTCGTCTGCCTTGTAGCGGAATGCGCTGATCAAACCAGTCAAAGCACCTACCAAATGGGTGTTCATACGGATCAAGGCCAAACGGATAGAAGTTGGGTAAACATCGTTGGTGCTCTGTCCACAGTTGCAATGGTCGTTAGGAGAGCAGAACTGATAGTCACCCTTCTCGTGACCCATGATTTCGAGTGCACGGTTAGCTATCACCTCGTTGGCATTCATGTTTACAGAAGTACCAGCACCACCCTGTACCATGTCGATAGGGAAGTTCTCATGCCATTTGCCTTCGATGATTTCGCGGCAAGCCTGAGAGATAGAACCCGAAATTTCATCGTTGATCACACCGAGGGTATGGTTGGTCTCGATAGCTGCCAACTTCACGTAAGCGATAGCGATGATGAAATCAGGGTAAGCTCTCATAGTCTTACGGGAAATGTGATAGTTGTTGATACCGCGCTGTGTCTGTACACCGTAAAGTGCTTCTGCAGGAACTTTGAGTTCACCTAAAAGGTCTGACTCTACTCTAAAATTTTTAACTTCAGCCATAATATAGTTAGTTTTGTTGTTTATACTAATGTTATCTATTCTCTAGTTATTGTATTTTTTTATTGATTCTCTGTTTTCGGAAGAAGGAGTTGTTTTCTTTATCCGCTGCAAAGATACGATGATTTCTGTAGATTCTCTTTATAAAAAATGAACCTTAATTTGTAAAAAACGCACCAAATGCACTAAAATACAAAAAAAAATAGTAAATTTGCACCAAAACTCTTGTAGAGGCAACTCTTTCAGAGTCTATCAGTCTATAAATTTAAACAATACAATAAATATGAAACGATATTTATACCTTATTATATATATAGGTTTGGGACTTTCTTTGGCAGCATGCAAGCAGCAGCCAAAGAAGTTTGTCATTGGCGTATCCCAATGCTCCGAGGATAACTGGCGCAACAAGCTCAATGATGAGCTGAAGATGGGAGAGTATCTCAATGATTCGATTATCGTGAAGCTTGCTTCCTCGAATGATGACAATGTGTTGCAGAACAAACAGGTTAATCAGTTCGTGGATGAGGGCGTGGACTTGCTGGTCATCTCTCCTAATCAGTTGAGTGCGATTTCCAAGGCGGTGGAGCGTGCCTACGAGAAGGGAATCCCGGTGATTCTGTATGATCGTATCTCCAATACCGATAAATATACTGCATTCATCGGCTGCGACAACTATCATATCGGTAAGTCGATGGGTACCTTTATAGCTCAAAAGCTTCAGGGTAAGGGACGCATTGTTGAAATCTGTGGATTGGATGGATCTTCGCCTGCCATGGAGCGCCATCTTGGTTTCATGGATGCCATTAAACCATATCCGGGTATCCAGGTAGTTGCTTCTGAAGAAGGCAACTGGAAGGAGGAAGGAGGCGTTCAGGCAATGAAGCGCATCCTGAAGAAGACACAGGATTTTGATTATGTCTTTGCTCACAGCGATCGTCTGGCATGGGGTGCCTACGAGGCTGCCAAGCAGATGGGGCTGCAGCATCGTTATAAATTTACGGGTGTTGATGGAATGGCTACCCAGGGTGGTGGCCTGGAGCTGGTGCGCGATGGCATCTTCGAAGCTTCCTATCTTTATCCTACCAAGGGGGATGAGGTAATTGCCTTGGCGATGAAGATCCTGAAGCATCAGCCTTTTGAGCGGAAAAACTATCTCAGTACATCTATCATTACCCAGGAAAATGCGGAACTTACGTTGATGGAAGCCAGGGACGCTGAACGACAGGCTCATAATCTGAAGGCTTTGCATAAACAGGTGGATCGGTATCTTTCTGACTATAATTCCCAGAAGGTGATGCTGATAGGTTTGGGACTGTTCCTGTTGGTTTGTATTGTCGCTGCTGCGATGATTTTCCGCAGTTATGTGGTGAAGGCTAAACTGAATGAGGAACTGGCGAGAACCAATGGAGAGTTGAAAAGAGTGAATGGGGAATTGGAAAACAAGAACGAGGAGTTGAAACGACTGAACGAGGAGGTGTTGGAACTCACTCATTCCCGTCTGGTATTCTTTACGAATATCAGTCATGAGCTCCGTACTCCGTTGACTTTGATTGCCGACCCAGTGGAAATGCTTCTGGAAGACAGCGGTATCAAGGGAAAGAGTCGTGAACTTTTGAAGATGGTGAAGCGTAATGCGATAGCTCTGCAGCAACTGGTGAGCAGTATCCTCGATTTCCGCAAGATACAGAACGGCAAGATGGAGTTGACGCTCTATCGCTTCGACCTGGTGAAAGCTTTGAAGATGTGGGTAGGTGATTTCCAGCTTACTGCTGAGCGCAAGCAAATCAAGCTCCATTTGGATATAGCTGATTCTGTTGGTTCTCAGGAGGTGGTTGCAGATAAGGAGAAGATAGCTCGTGTGGTCTTCAATCTTCTGAGCAATGCCTTGAAATATACACCTGCCGGTGGTGATATCTTTGTTTCTCTGAAAGATGAGGATGGAAAGTTCCGCCTGGATGTGAGGGATACCGGTAAGGGAATCTCGCAGGAAGAGACGGGCAAGATTTTCGAGCGTTTCTTCCAGGCTAAGGGAGCCGCAAGCGGTACGGGTATCGGCTTGGCTTTGGTGAAATCGTTTGTTGAACTGCATCATGGCGAGGCTCGTGTAGAAAGTGAATTGGGTAAGGGATCCGACTTTATCGTGGTGATTCCTCGTGAGCTGGAGGATAAGTCGCTAGTTATCCACACTGATGTGGATAATGTGGATAACTCTGTAAACTCTTCTTTATCAGATGGTAAAGCGTTGGTAAATGAGTCTGATCTGCAATATATCGACGATGGAGAGAGAAAAAGTGGAAAAGTACAGCAGTTACTGAGCGACAACACGAATAAGCCAACTATCCTGGTTATAGATGACAACAATGATATTCGTCAGTACGAACATACCCTTTTACAGGATGATTATATCGTCCTGGAAGCTGCTGATGGCAAGGAAGGTCTGGATGTAGCCAAGAAGGAAGTTCCCGACCTGGTGGTCTGTGATGTGATGATGCCGGTGATGGATGGTCTGGAGTTTACCCAGAATCTGAAGACCCATACGGCAACCTCTCATATCCCAGTCATTATGCTTACGGCGAAGAATCTGGAAGAGCATCGTGCCGAGGGTTATGAACATGGTGCTGATTCCTATATCACCAAGCCATTCCATAGCAAAGTGCTTCTGGCACGTATCGAGAATCTGTTGAAGCAGCGCAAGCTTCTGAAGCATCTTTTCCAGGGCTCTCAGGAGGCAGAGCAGGAAATCGCCGATTCTCATCTGGAAGATCGTGATAAGCAGTTCCTGAAACAGCTTCACGCCATCATTCTGAAGAATCTCTCGGATAGCGAGTTTGGTGTCGAGGATATCGGTAAGCAGATAGGCTTGAGCCGCGTCCAGCTTTATCGCAAGGTGAAGGCGATGACGGGTTCTTCGGTCGTTGATCTGCTCCGCAAGGCTCGTCTGGCGAAAGCAAAGCGCTTGCTGGAGTCACGGAGTATGAGTGTTTCCGAGGTAGCCTATGATGTGGGCTTCTCTGCTCCTTCTTATTTCACCAAGTGTTTTAAGGATGAGTATGGCATGTTGCCGGGAGATGTGGGAAATGTATAATATAACATCATATAATTAACGAAGTTTCTAATAACAAATAATTTTCAGAAGAAAATGAAAAGAAAATCACTTTTATTACTATTTGTATGTTTCACCTTGTTGGCACATGCTGTCAAGGTGAACGTAAAGAATGCTGTAGATTTCGTAAATCCACTCGTGGGTTCTGATTCCAACCCCGAGCTTTCAACAGGTAATACTTATCCAGCCATAGCGATGCCATGGGGTATGAACTTCTGGGTTCCTCAGACCGGAAAAATGGGTGATGGATGGCAATACACCTATTCGGCTAAGAAGATCAGAGGATTGAAGCAGACGCATCAGCCAAGTCCTTGGATCAATGATTATGGTCAGTTCTCTCTCTTGCCTACCGTGGGTAAACCGGTCTTTGATGAGGCGAAGCGTGCCAGCTGGTTCTCTCACAAGGCAGAGAAGGCTACACCTTATTATTATAGTGTCTATCTGGCAGACTATGATGTAACGGCAGAGTTGTGCCCTACAGAGCGTGCTGCCTTGATGGCTTTCACCTTCCCGAAGACTGATCAGGCCAATGTGGTGATTGATGCCTTCGACAAGGGAAGTTACATCCAGGTGATTCCTTCTGAACGGAAAGTAATCGGTTTTTCTACCCGCAACAGTGGGGGAGTACCAGATAATTTCCGCAATTACTTTGTCATCGAGTTCGATCACGACTTTGATGCATTCGTCAGTGTGAAGGATGGTCAACTGATTTCTGCCAACGAACAGAAGGGAAATCACGTGGGAGCTATCATCACTTTCAAAACCAGTCAGCGTGGCGAAAAGATTCTGGCACGTGTTGCTTCTTCGTTTGTCAGCAGTGCCCAGGCTATGCAGAATCTCAAGGAATTGGGACTGGCAGACATGGATCAGCTCAAGCAGCAGGGACGTCAGCGTTGGAATGAAGTTCTGGGAAAGATAGAGGTGGAGGATGAGAATATCGACCATCTCCGCACTTTCTATAGCTGCCTTTATCGCTCAGTGCTTTTCCCTCGTGCTTTCTACGAGAAGGATGCGGCTGGCGAAATCGTGCATTACAGTCCTTACAATGGTACTGTTCAGAAGGGTTATATGTTTACGGATACAGGCTTTTGGGATACTTTCCGCTGTCTCTTCCCGCTTCTCAACCTGATGTATCCTTCAGAAAACGTGAAGATTCAGGCAGGTCTTGCCAATACTTATAAGGAGAGTGGCTTCCTGCCAGAGTGGGCAAGTCCGGGGCATCGTGGCTGTATGGTGGGCAATAATTCTGCCTCTGTGGTAGCCGATGCTTATCTTTCCGGTTTGCGCGGTTATGATATGGAGACACTTTGGCAGGCAGTGGTGCATGGTACTCAGGCTGTTCATCCTCAAGTAAACTCTACCGGACGTTTGGGATATGAGTATTACAACAAGTTGGGTTATGTGCCATACGATGTGAAGATCAATGAGAGTGTAGCCCGTACCTTGGAATATGCTTACGATGACTGGTGCATTTATCAGTTGGGTAAGGCTTTGGGTAAGTCTGCTAAGGAGCTGAAGCCTTTTGCCAAGCGTGCGATGAATTATCAGAAGGTATTTGATAAGGAAACGATGTTGATGCGAGGAAGGTTGAAGGATGGCAAGTTTATGTCTCCATTCAATCCTCTGAAGTGGGGCGATGCCTTTACAGAGGGTAATGCCTGGCATTATACTTGGTCGGTGTTCCACGATCCTCAGGGATTGATCCAGCTGATGGGTGGCAAGGATGCTTTCAATCAGATGCTCGACTCTGTCTTTATCCTGCCTCCAGTCTTCGACAACAGTTACTATGGATATACGATTCATGAAATCCGTGAAATGCAGGTGATGGATATGGGTAATTATGCACATGGCAACCAGCCTATCCAGCACGCCATCTATCTCTATGGCTATAGCGGTCAGCCTTGGAAGACTCAGTCTTGGATTCGCCAGGTGATGGACAAGCTTTATACGCCAGCTCCTGATGGTTATTGTGGTGATGAGGACAATGGTCAGACTTCAGCCTGGTATGTCTTCTCGGCGATGGGATTCTATCCTGTTTGTCCTGGAAGTGGCCAGTATGTGTTGGGAACTCCTTATTTCAAGTCGATGAAACTTCATCTGGAAAATGGCAAGGAAGTAGATATCCAGTCGGAAGGCAAGGGATGCTATGTGGATGATATGTTGCTGAATGGCAAATCCTACCAGCATAACTACCTTGATATGCGTTCTTTGATGCAGGGAACACAGATTACCTATCGCCTTTCCGAGCAACCAAACTTGCTGCGAGGTACTCAAGAAGATGATGCTCCTTACTCATTTTCAAGGAAATAGCCGATAGCGATTCAAAAAATCGTTCGGAAAAGGTGCAAAAATCGTTCATTTTCGATAAAAAGAGTGCAATGTACCATTTTTTTCTAGTTTTTGAACGATAATTATCCATGACTTTCGCTAAATCTTCATACTTTTGCACCAGAAATTTGAAGTTAATAAATTGTTTCAAGTATTTGAGGTAGTAATATTTGCAAGTTTTTAAGTTTAGGTTTTAATGGTTTAAAAGTTTAAGGTTTAGTAAGTTCATAGGTTTAGTAAGTATATAGGTTTTAGTTATTTAGGTTTATAGGATTGTTTTTCAGAGGTAATTAGTTTCTTTTAGGTAAAAGGTTGTTTCGGGAAAATTTTAGTTAGTTGTTTAAGATAGGTTTATAGTTAGTTTTGGGAAAATGAATAGTTAGTTTTGGGAAAAAACAGTAAAAATGAAAAAGCAGCTGCAGGAATATGCCTGACAGCTGCTTTTCACTTTCTATTCGGGGCTTATTTCCTTTCCTTCTTTCTTTTCATCTCCTTTCTCATCTCCTTCTCATCTCTTTTCTCATTCTTCCCATTCCTCAAACTCGAGTTCCAATTCCCGGTACTCAGGTTTCAGAGTACTGTTCTCCTTGTCTTCCTTCCGTGCTTCTTCAGAGGTGGCATTGCTTACGGATAGGCCCAACAGACGGATGGGACGGTTCGAAGAGTAATCCACCTGTTGAAGCAGTCGCTTGGCAAGGGGAAGGATATCGTCCTTTTTCGTCAGAATCTTCTCCTGAGAGATGCTGCGGGTAATCTGGGTGAAATCCGAGAACTTCACCTTCAGCGTTAATGTTCTTCCTTCGAAACCGCTCTTGGCAATTCGCTCCAGCAGTTCAAGTACCGTATGGTAGAGTTCGATAATCACTGCCGACTTGGCATAGATATCCTCCAGGAAAGTCTGTTCACATCCCACGGATTTGCGTTCCCGGTAGGTGATGACAGGTCGTTCGTCTATGCCTCTTGCAAAATGGTAGAAGATGTGTCCGGCTTTTCCGAATACCTCTACGAGATGTTCTTCGGAAACTTTCCGTAGGTCGCCCCCATTGTAGATGCCCATAAAGTGCATTTTCTGCAGGGTTTTCTTGCCTACTCCCCAGAAATCCTCTACGGGTAACTGGGCGATGAAATCGAGTGCCTTGTCGGGATGGATGGTGCAGATGCCGTTTGGCTTCCGGTAATCGGATGCCACCTTGGCGAGAAATTTGCAGTAGCTGATGCCTGCCGAGGCTGTGAGACCTGTTGTCTCCTTGATACGGACCTTGATTTCCTTGGCGATATCCACAGCCATTTCTATCCCTTTCTTGTTGTGAGTGACATCCAGGAAGGCTTCATCGATGGAGATGGGTTCGATGAGGTCGGTGTATTCCTGGAATATCTGATGTATCTGATGAGATATTTCTGCATAATAAGAATGCCGGCAAGGCACGATGATGAGGTCAGGACAGCGCTGCTTGGCTTGAGCGATGGATTGCGCCGAGTGAACGCCCCATTTGCGAGCCTCATAGCTGGCTGTGGAAACCACGCCACGAGGACCATCGAAGCCCACCGCTACCGGTTTGCCCCGAAGTTCCGGATTGTCTCTCTGCTCTACTGCAGCAAAGAAGGCATCCATGTCTATATGTATGATCTTGCGCTCTTCCATTGTCTGATATATGATGCTCTTTTTGTTAAAGCCCTGTCTTCCGAGGTTGCAAAATTACTAATTATTTCTTTTTTATGCAAATCTTTCTTTCTGTTCTTGATAATATTCGTTCATGTAATAGCAATTATGTTACAATGAACGGAATTTTTTATTCGATGAAATGATTTTTTAAGCCGTTGTTCAGACCTTTATGTACTTTTGCAGCAGAAATCAAAACAATAACGCTAACAAATTAAACATTTTAAGTATGAACAACTTATTAAATGGAAAGAGCGCAGCTATGATGCTTGCACTTTCATTGGTAAATGTTACAGCAGCTTTTGCACAGGATGATAATTCAAGTGCTAAGGAAGAGGGTAACCGTAATGTGATGCTCAATGCAGCTAGTGCGAATGGTCCTCGTGAGATTCAGATAGGTTTGCCTTCTGCCGATGTCAACGTATTGGAGAATGGTCTGCCTGTTACTTACGCTACCAATCCTCATTCTGTCAATACAATCTGGCGTGGTGATGCAAGTTTGAGCCATCAGGGGTTGCTCAAGATTGCAGAGACTGCCATCACTACCGGTAATATCGGTTATGCCGTAAACTCTTTCACCCAGAAGGGTCAGAAGGGATTCAATGGTACGCTGAACTATAAGAGCAATCATTTCGGATTGCAGGAATTTTCTCTGAATATGAATGGTGATTTGGGTAAGGACTGGTACTACAGCTTTAATATGTATCAGGATTTCGACCCGGGTACCTTCAAAATCAAGTCAACTCCTTATCAGGACCGCACCCAGATCTATAAGGCACTCCTCACCAAGAAGTACAACGGCAACCGTGGTGAGTTTACAGCCATGTATAAGTATGCCAACAGCCACAACGTGTATAACTATGCTACCCAGAGTGCTCCATTCATCTATGTGGGCGATGGAAGCGTGAAGGAGTATGGCGACTTCAAGCTCGGTACCACCTCTTATCTTCCTATCGATAACGAGATGACTTATCGCAATATGCGTACCGGCAAGGTGGAGCAGACTTCTCTCTACGATGCCTGTCTGAACAAGGCAAGCGAGGTAACCCTCATGAACAGCTACCGTTTTGATAATGGCTTGAACTGGAAGGCTACCTTGAAGTACGATCACTCTCGTGGTGCGATGGTCTACCAGACTCCAATGTCTATCATCGATTTGAAGAGCGCTGCTAATCAGGGCGTATATAATTATATGTATCGCGATATAGATGGAAAGACCAAGGCTTATGATGGTCAGTATATCCAGACCCGTATGTCATGTCTCAATGCCGGTAAGATTGATGAGGCTCTCTTCACCACCGAGCTCAGCAAGAAATTCAATACCTCCACCTTCCGCCTCGGTGTGAATGAGTGGTTCTACCATATCGATTATTGCTCAAATACAACCATGTATGATCAGAGCGTTCCTGGAGATGGCAGTTATGCTTTGCGAGTTTGGGATGCCAACCTGCGCGACAGCTACTTCTACGATTTCAACAAGAATGCCTCTGAGTATTACAAGGGAAGCGAAAACAAGCTGGCTCTCTACTTCACTCACGATTGGGATGTTACCAACAAGTTGAATCTCTACTATGGTGCCCGTCTGGAGTGGCAGAAGCTGAAGGGTGAAAACGCTGCAGTGAAGAATGCTAATGGTGATTTTGTAGGTCGCTTTGCCGATTACTATCTCGGTGCTACGGCAGCAGATGGAACCAAGATTGCTCCAGTAGACTTGAGTTACAACTGGATCAACTACGATTTCTCTGTGGCAGCAACTTATAAGTTGACCGATAACTTCGGCTTCACTGGCGATTTCACTTACATCGTTCAGCATCCTAAGTTCGAGGCTTTTGCCCCAGCTACATTGCCAAATACGGATAAGATTTCTGTGCCACTCGGTCGTGCAGGTATCTACTACAATAACTCATGGTTGAGTTTGACATCGTTGTTCTCTTACATCTCAAAGACCAACAACAACTCAACTCTGAACTTGCAGCATGGCAGTGAAATCAAGGCAGCTCCTATGGCTTACGATATTCAGACATGGGGTTGGACAACCGATGCTGTGGCTCATCCTTTCAAGGGATTCGATTTCCACTTCCTCTTCACTTATCAGAAGCCAACTTACAAGAAGTATGAAACCAGCATCACCTTCAGCGATGGCTATGTTGGCAACATCAATGCCACTGGCAATATCGTAGCAGAGATTCCTCAGATTCTCATCGAGTTGGATCCAAGCTACATGATTACCAAGGACATCAAGCTCTGGACCAGCTTCCGTTACTTCAGCAAGACCTATGCCAACATCAATGAGGCATATTACTTCAACGGTCACTGGGAGACTTTCGGAGGTTTGAACTGGCAGGCAACCAAGCGTCTGGCTCTCGGCTGCACCGTAGTCAACTTCCTCAACCAGACAGGTGCCAAGGGTAGTATCGCAGGTGCCGAGCTGATTACCAAGGATGAGGCTAAGGGAATCAAGAATCAGATTATGACGGGTAGCTATCTCCGTCCATTCACTGTAGAATTCACAGCATCGCTGAAGTTCTAATTAGTTCAAACAAAATAAAACATAATAAGATAAGGCAGTGCTATATAATAATGTATAGTGCTGCCTTTTTCTTGTTTTGGTTTGGAAATGATTGGAAAAATATGGTTTTTGGTTTGGAAATGCACAAGAAACTATTAGTTTTTGGTTTGGAAATGAATAAAAAATATGCGATTTTTGGTTTGGAAATGAAAAAAAGTTGTATCTTTGCACTTGATTTTAAATGAATTAGATATGTTTACACGAACGGCAATCAATTATCTGCGCCAATGGGCGAACAAAGAAGAGCGCAAACCCTTGGTTCTGCGTGGGGCTAGACAGGTGGGTAAGACAACTTTGGTAAAGTTGTTTGCCAAGGAGTTTGATGTCTATATTTATCTGAACTTAGAGGAAAATGAAAATGCAGAGCTTTTTGCTGCCGATTACTCTTTTGATGATTTGTTGGCAGGTATATTTTTCAAGGCGAATGTGCCTCAAGATTCCAATAAGCGCACATTGATTTTTATCGATGAGATACAAAACGAGCCAAAGGCAGTGCAGGCTTTGCGATATTTTTATGAAAAGCGTCCAGACATTTTTGTGATAGCAGCGGGCTCTTTATTGGAGAGCTTGATGGGGCGACATATCTCTTTCCCAGTGGGTAGGGTGGAATATATGGCTTTGCATCCTTGTACTTTTGTGGAGTTTCTTCGTGCCATAGGTCAAGAGGCTACAGCTGATAGTATAGAGAAGTTATCTCTGCCAGCTTCTTTGCACTCGAATGTCATGGACTTATTCAAAAAATACATGATAGTAGGTGGATTGCCTGAGGCAGTGGCAAATTATGCTAAGTATAAGGATATTGTTAAGCTGAATGGTGTCTTTAATTCCTTGCTTTCTGGTTATCGTGATGATGTGGAGAAATATGCTAGTAAGCCCAAGGAACAAGATGCCATCAGGTATATCTTAAATTACGGATGGGCTGCAGCTGGTCATCGTATCCAGTTTGCCAAGTTTACAAGTTCTTCTTTCAAGGCAGCCGATGTGGGTAATGCGTTCAGAACTTTGGAGAAAACGCTGTTGTTGGAATTGGTATATCCTCAGATGTCAGCTTCCTTCCCGATATTTCCCGATTTGAAGAAAAGTCCAAAGTTGTTGTGGCTTGACACTGGCTTGGTGAACTATGTGGCAGGTATGCAGGAGGAGTTGTTGTTTAGTAAGGATACCAATGAACTGTGGAATGGTGACATTGCCGAGCATATTGTAGGGCAGGAGTTGCTGGGCTCATCTTTTACATTTGGAGAGAAGCGAATGTTTTGGGTGCGTGATGCTAAGAACTCCCAGGCAGAGGTTGACTTCTTGATACGTTATAAGTCACATCTTCTTCCGATAGAAGTAAAGACTGGTGATAATGCCAAGCTTCGTTCCTTACATCTCTTTATGGATGAGTCGAAGGAAAAGATAGCTTTGCGCCTTTGGAATGGTCCGATGAATTCGGATGTTGTCACCACGCAGAATGGCAAGTCTTTCACCTTATATAATATCCCCTTCTATTATGCAGGGTATTTGCAGGAGTTCTTGGACTCTGTGTTTGTATGAGATAGAAAATGAAATTATAAAGTTTAGATGTGAGAAAAAAGAATCGTTCATGCACTGCAAAAGATGTTGCATGAACGATTTTTTGTATCGTATGAAACGAAATTTATATGATAATTCCTGCTTTATCCTTACCTTTGCAGCAGAATTTAAACAATAACGCTAACAATTTAAAAAAGAAATGATCATGAAATCCAATTCAATGATTACCAAGGCTGCCTGCCTCATGTTGATGGCATCAGCTACAACTTCTGCCTTTGCACAGAAGATGAATATCGAACACAAGGGTGATACTACTATCATCAAGGTGGAGAATCCTACCAAGTATCTTCTTCTCCCTATCCAGGAAGAGAAGGATGAGGCCCAGGTGTTGCTCGATACAGGTTCTAAGGATGATACCTGGATGGACGTTCGTCTGGCTCAGAATGGTTCTGATTACTTCGTGCCATTTGCCTTGGGCAAGGGTAAGACCGCTACTGTCAAGATTCTCGGTTTGAAAAAGGATGCTCTGGCACTCAGCTTGCTCAAGCTCAGCGATACATTCGATACCACCAACACCGATTACTATCGCCCATCTTATCACTTCACTCCGCTCTACGGTTGGATGAACGACCCTAACGGTATGGTGTATAAGGATGGTGAGTATCATCTCTATTTCCAGTATAACCCATACGGAAGTAAGTGGGGCAATATGCACTGGGGTCATGCCGTAAGCAAGGACCTGGTTCATTGGGAGCATCTCGATCCAGCCATCGCCCGCGACCCTGTAGGTCATATCTTCTCTGGCAGTTCTGTCATCGACAAGAAGAATACGGCAGGTTTCGGCAAGAATGCCATCATCGCCATCTATACCAACAACAGTAGTGTAAACCATGATGAGGTGCAGTGCATCGCTTATAGCAATGACAATGGTCGTACCTTTACCAAGTACGAGGGCAACCCAGTGTTGACTCCATTCGATGGCTTGAAGGACTTCCGTGACCCTAAGGTGTTCTGGTATGAGAAGGGAAAATGCTGGTATATGATTGTTTCTGCTGATAAGGAGACCCGTTTCTATAAGTCAAAGAACTTGAAGAAGTGGACTTATGTAAGCGCTTTCGGCAAGGGCTTGGGTCAGCAGCCATGTCAGTATGAGTGCCCAGACTTCTTCCAGTTGCCTGTAAATGGTGATAAGAAGAAGATGAAGTGGGTGATGACGATGAATATCAACCCTGGCTGCTGGTTTGGTGGCAGCGCTACCGAGTATTTCGTAGGCGATTTCGATGGCAAGAAGTTTACTTGTCCTGATGCCAACGAAGTAAAGTGGCTCGATTGGGGTAAGGATCACTATGCTACCGTTACCTTCTCTAACACAGGCGACCGAGTATTGGGAATCACCTGGATGAGCAACTGGCAGTATGCCAACCTCACTCCGTTCAAGCAGAATCGTGGTGCCAATGGCTTGCCAAGAGAGTTGAAACTCTACGAGAAGAATGGCAAGTACTATATTTCAGAGGATGTAGCTCCTGAGGTATATGCCTTGAGAAAGGATACCAAGAATCTGGCTGATGCATCTGTAGCAGATGCCAAGGATTTGAAGGGTGTTGCAGCCAATATGGAGGGCGCCTTCGAGATTGAGGCCGATGTAACTCCAGATGCCAACGGCATTGCTGGTATCGAGATTTCAAACAACAAGCGTGAGCGCACCATGATCTACTTCGATATGAAGCAGGGCAAGGTGGTAATGGATAGAACAGAGAGCGGTCTCACCGATTTCGGCAAGCAGGCTGTTCCTCATGATATCGAGTTGGCTTGGGACAAGCAGCGTGCAGCAGAAGGCAAGGAGCCTGCCCGCATCACCAACTCCATCAACTACAAGAACGATTTCGCTCTGGCTACCTGGGCTCCATTGAGTCTTTGCGAGGATGGCAAGAAGACCTATCATGTTGATATATTCGTAGATAAGTCATCAGTTGAGCTCTTCGTAGATGGCGGTCGTATCGCCATGACCAACCTCGTCTTCCCTGTAGCTCCATACGAGAATGTGAAGCTTTACACCCAGGGTGGCAAGGCAGAGTTCAAGAACCTGAAGGTTCACAAGCTCGGTTTGTAATCACGTAAAAATCGTGTGTTTCGGATAAAATATAATAAAAGCCGCAGTTTGTAAAAGCAAACTGTGGCTTTTTCATTTTTTTATGCTATCTTTGCACACAGATAAGTTTTTAAAAGATAGATCATGATGGAACAGCAAGTAAAACTAGTACCTTATGGGGTGGCAGATTTTGCTATGGTAATAGAGCAGAATCTATATTATGTGGATAAGACGATGTTTATCCCGGAACTGGAGAAGCAGCCTCGCAATCTCTTCTTCATCCGTCCTCGTCGTTTTGGTAAGAGCATATTCTTGAGTATGCTCTATTCTTACTATGACTGTGCGCAGAGCCATAAGTTCCAGAGTCTTTTTGGAAATCTGTGGATAGGACAGCATCCTACTCCTTTGCAGGGAAAGTATCAGGTGCTGTTCCTCGATTTCTCCCAGATTACGGGTAATATCGATAAGCTTGAGACGAAGTTTAATTCTTATCTCAGCATCAACCTCGATGCTTTTGTCCGTCAATACTCAGAATATTATCAGGCAGAGATGGAAGAAATCCTGGCGCAGGAAGATTTCGAGGAAAAGATGGAACTGATATTCAAGGCAGCCAAGGCGCACCAGTATCATCTGTATCTCATCATCGATGAGTATGACAACTTCACGAATGTCATTCTCAACGAACGTGGTGAGAAAGTATATCATGCAATTACCCATGCCGATGGCTTTTATCGTGATGTCTTCAAGAAGTTCAAGGGTAATTTTGAGCGTATCTTCATGATGGGTGTGAGCCCTGTAACCCTGGATGATGTGACGAGTGGATTCAATATAGGTTGGAATATTTCTATCAAGCCAGAGTTTGATGAGATGCTGGGCTTCTCTACCACCGATGTGGTGGAGATGTTTACCTATTATAAGGAGCATGGTAGTATTCCTGCCGATAGTGATATTGATGCCATTGTCAACGATATGAAGCCATGGTATGATAACTATTGCTTCGCCAAGCAGGCATTGAAGAAAAAAACTCGTATGTTTAATTGTGATATGGTTCTTTATTACCTTCGCAATTACATGGATTACGGATGTTCTCCTCGTCAGATGATAGACCCGAATACCCGTACCGATTACGGCAAGATGAAGAAACTGTTGCAGTTTGACAAGCTGGATGGAGAGCGTAAGGGCATCATCCGCAAGATAGCAGAAGAGGAGCAGATTGTTACCCAGCTTTATGAGTCGTTTTCTGCGTATCAGATTCCAAAGGCAGAGATATTCCCAAGTCTTCTGTTCTATTATGGCATGTTGACCATCAAGGGAACTCGTGGTTCCAAGCTCATTCTGGGCATTCCGAACAATAATGTCCGCAAGCAGTATTATGGTTATCTGGAAGAGGAGTATCAGGCAAAGGCTTATGTGGATGTCAACCAGCTCACCGATTACTATTATGATATGGCATACGATGGTAAGTGGGAAGAAGGATTGCGCTTCATGGCGGATGCCTATGCCAAGGTTTCATCGGTGCGTGATGGCATTGAGGCTGAGCGAAACCTGCAGGGATTCTTCATGGCTTATCTGAATCTGAATGATTATTATATCACGGCTCCAGAGTTGGAGTTGAATCATGGCTATTGTGATTTCTTCCTTTTGCCAGACCTTACCCATTATGCCAGTCAGCATAGCTACATTCTGGAGTTGAAGGTTCTTTCTAAGAAAGATTTCTCTGCGATAGTTGAAGGTGAGTTTACGGAAGATGGCAAGCCTATGACCAAGGCCGAGAAACAGTGGCGTGAGGCTGTAGAGCAGATTCATCGATATGCTGAGGCTCCAAGGGTTGAGGCTTTGCGCCAAGGTACAAAACTCCATCTCATCATCATGCAGTTTGAGGGGTGGGAACTTAAACGGATGGAAGAAGTATAAAATCAATGAAAAGAATCAATATTATCTTAATAGTACTACTTAGTAGTATGCTTCTTCTAGGTTCTTGCACCCAGAAGAAGATGGTGATTGGTGTGTCGCAATGCTGCAGCGGAGTTTGGCGCGAGAAGGTGAATAATGAGATTCGACTGGCGCAGTATCAATATAAGAATGTGGATTTGCTGTTTACTACTGCAGAGAATGACGGGCAACGCCAGGCTCGCCAGATAGACAGTATGATAGCCAGGAAGGTAGATTTAATCGTGGTGGCTCCTGATAACGTGAATGATGTAACTCCTGCCATCGAGCGAGCTTATCGTGCGCATATCCCGGTTATCCTTTTCGACAGAAAGGTAAAGACACCCCATTATACAGCTTCCATCGGTGGCGATAATGTAGAAGCGGGTAGGGAAGTAGCCCGCTTTCTTGCCAGTAAACTGGATGGAAAAGGTACCGTTGTTGAGATTACGGGCTTGAAGGATGCTTCCCCTGTCATTGAGCGCCATCGTGGTTTCCACGAGGTGATGAAGAATTATCCGGGAATCAAGGTGGTTACCCTAGAAAGCAACTGGAAGATGGAGCGTGCCCAGGAGTTAATGAAGCAATATCTGGATAAGGGCGGACATGCGGATGGCGTGTTCGGACATAGCGACCTGGGTGCCATAGGAGCCTTTCTGGAAGCAGAGAGACGAGGCATTGATAAGCAGATGCTGATAGTAGGCATTGATGGATTGCCTGGAGAATGGGAAGGAGTGGATAGAGTGAAGAGAGGACAGTTTGCAGCTTCTTATGTCTATCCTACCCAGGGCGAAAAGATTATGGAATTGGCGATGAATATCCTTCAGGGTAAACCCTATAAGAAGGATAATGTGATGAAATCATTCCTTGCTACCCCGGAAAACTGTGATGCCATTGCCCTGCAATATCAGGATCTGGAAGCCAAGGTGAAGAATCTTGATCAGATTTCTGGCAGTCTAGAAACTTATTCAGAGGTTTCCCGTATCCAGAAATGGATGCTTGTGGTTGCCTTGGTTGTCGTCCTGGTTCTGCTCTTTGTTATTTACTATATATATAAGGTATATAGAAAGAAACTCCAGAAACAGAAAGCCGTGACTCGTGGATTTATCGAGAATCAGGAGGGCTGGGCTGCCGAACTGAATCATCTCGATGAGAGCGAGCGTTACTTCATGGATCGTTTCAAGAAAAAGATTCTTGAAAATATGGGCAATGCTGATATGAAGATGGATGATTTGGGTGCCGAGATGCAACTGAGCAAGGTGCAGCTCTATCGCAAGGTGAAGGCGATGACTGGCAAGACGCCTGCAGAACTCCTGAAAGAGATGAGACTGCAAAGAGCCTATACCCTCTTGCAGCAAACCGACAAGACCATCTCAGAAGTTTCGACAGAAGTAGGTTTTGCCGTTCCTGGCTATTTCTCGTCATGTTTCAAGAAGCAGTTTGGCGTTCTTCCTACCGATTTCAGGAATGAACAGGTATCTAAAAAGGAATAGTTTTCTAACTCCTTTAAAATAAGTACTTTAAAATCTTGACGAAAGATTCGAAAATCGTTTCATGTAACATAATTACTGTTGCTGGAACGATTTTTTCTATTTATATCACCGTTCTTTGCCTAATTTTGCGGCAGAAACAAAACAATTTTGAAACTTAAAATATTAGATTAGTATGAACAATCTTTCAAGATTACTAATGAGCTCTGCGCTCTGTGCAGTTTGCACAATGGCAAATGCACAACAGGTAAATGTAAGTGGTGTCGTTTTCGACCAAACTGGAGAGACGGTCATAGGAGCGTCTGTCATGGTAAAAGGCACCAAGACCGGAACTGTTACCGACTTTGATGGTAAGTTCCATGTAGAATGTGAGCCTGGTGCCACACTCGTTATTTCTTATATCGGATATAAGACTCAAGAGGTGAAGGCTGCCCCAGATATGCAGGTCACTCTTCAGGAAGAGGCTAACGATTTGAACGAGGTGGTTGTAACCGGTTATACCACTCAGAAGAAGGCAGACTTGACCGGTTCTGTGGCTGTAGTTTCAACCAAGAACCTGAAGACAAGTTCAGAGACAGACCCGATGCGTGCTTTGCAGGGTCGTGTTCCTGGTATGACTGTTACTACCGATGGTTCTCCTATTGGTTCTGGAACCGTGCGAATCCGTGGTATCGGTTCTTTCAACTCTTCTCAGGATCCTCTTTATATTATAGATGGTGTACCTACCAATATGGCTTTGAATACCCTTAATACAAATGATATCGAGAGTATGCAGGTATTGAAGGATGCAGCATCAGCTTCTATCTATGGTTCCCGTGCTTCGAATGGTGTCATCATCATCACCACCAAGAAAGGCAAGAAGGGTAGCAAGGTTGCCGTTGACTTCTCTGCCAACTTGACTGCACAGTTCTATTCCAACCAGTCGAAGATGAAGTTGATGAACTCCAGCCAGTATGCTACAGCTATGGCGCAGGCAGCCCTGAACGATGGACTCGATCCTGTGGCTTACGCTGCCAACTATGGCATCGATCTGAATGCAGCCTCTGGTACCCCAATCACCGTTTGGAATCCTGCTACCAGCCAGTATCAGAACTATACCATCAATGGTCGATACGATGGCTATATCAATGCCAAGAAGACCATGCGATTCTCAGATACCGACTGGCTCGATGAAATCTCCCGCACAGGTTTTTCACAGAACTACGACCTCTCTGTATCTCATGCCAACGACAAGCATAGCGCTATGTTCTCCTTGGGATACAAGAACAATGAGGGAGTCTTGAAATATACCGACTTCGAGAATATCTCAGCTCGTTTGAATACCTCTTGGAATTTGAACAAGATTGTTACCGTAGGTGAGAATGTAACATTGACTTATACCTCTCAGGTAGATTGCCATCCGATGGAGAACGCCTTGAAGATGCCTTCCATCGTTCCTGTTTACGAAGAAGACGGCAAAACCTTCGCTGGTCCTGTAGGAAGTATGGCCGACCGTCAGAACCCTTGTCGTGAGCAGTATCAGAACCGCAACAACCATCTCGACTACTGGCGAATCTTCGGTAATGCCTTCGTAGAATTGAAGCCTGTCAAGGGATTGACCTTGCGCTCTAACTTCGGTTTGGACTTCAAGACATCGTTCATCAACTCGATGACGAATACTTACCACTCAGATATCGTCAACAACGACATCGCGAAGACCACGCTCTCAAATAACAATGAGACCAACTGGACATGGTCTAACACTGCACAGTATGTTACTCAGATAGGCAAGCACAACATCGATGTTCTCGGTGGTATGGAAGTTTCCAAGCAGTCGGTTATCGATTTCTCAGCCTATTCAGAAGGATATGCGCTGGAGGATAAAGATTATATGTGGCCAAATGCAGCCACGGGAACAATGCGTAACTCGGGTGCAAAGTTTGGTTATCGCCTGGCTTCTTTCTTCGGAAAGGTGAACTACAACTGGGATGATCTCCTCCTGGCTTCCTTCACCATCCGTCATGATGGTTCTTCACGATTCGGTAAGGCTCACCGTTGGGGTACTTTCCCTGCAGCATCACTCGGTTTCCGATTCTCTAATCTTCTGAAGAAGGATTGGTTGGATGATGCCAAGTTGCGTCTTTCTTGGGGTCAGACGGGTAACCAGGCTATCGACAACAATGCACAGTTCGGTCTTTATGTAGTGGATTACGGATTGGATCGTGTTACCTCTACTGCATACGACCTCTTCCTGCAAGGCTCAGGTACCTTCCCTTCTGGCTATCGTGCCACACAGTTGGCTAACCCTAACTTGAAATGGGAGGCAGCTACCCAGTATAACGTAGGTTTGGATTACACCCTGCTGGGCAACACTCTCTATGGTACAGTGGATGCCTATATTAAGAATGTGAAGGATATGTTGATTAATCCAGCTTATCTGGGTGCTACTGGTGAAGGTGGAAATTCATGGCAGAATGGTCCTTCGCTCCGCAACTGGGGTATGGAGTTCACCTTGGGCTATCGCAAGACTTTGGCTAACGGACTTGGCATCGATGTGAACGGCAATCTGGATTTCTTCCGCAACAAGGTTACTTATCTGCCATCAACAACAACTGGTGCTTACGCTCACACATCTAAGGAAAACCTGGTTCAGAGCGGCAAGTCATACGGTTCTATCGTAGGCTATGTAGCCGATGGCATCTTCCAGAATCAGGCAGAAGTGGATAAATCAGGACAGCCAAATGCACGTGTAGGTGGATTGAAATATAAGGACTTGGATGGCAAAAATGGAATTACTTCAGATGACCAGACCTGGATCTTCGACCCGGTTCCAGCCTTCTCTTACGGTTTGAACATTGCTCTCAACTACAAGGGCTTTGACTTCAGCATGTTCTGGCAGGGAGTTTATGACCAGGATGTGTATAACAACCAAAAGTTCCAGACCGACTTCTGGGCAGTGACCGATGGCGGTTCTAACAAGGGTACTCGTTTGCTCGATGCCTGGAATACCAACAATACAGGTTCTTCCATCCCACGCCTGAGCACCATGAACACAGCCGATGAAGGTCGTGCTTCTTCTTACTTCGTGGAGAATGGTTCTTATTTGAAGTTGCGTACCTTGCAGGTGGGTTACACCATCCCAAGCAGCATCCTTTCTAAGTTGAAGATGAGCAGTGCCCGTGTTTATCTCTCAGGTCAGAATCTCCTGACTATCAAGAGCAATAGTCTGACCTGTTCAGACCCTGAGAATCCAAACTGGAACTATCCACTTTCAACATCCGTATCATTCGGACTTCAGGTAGGTTTCTAAAATGTATCATATTTTAAAGAGAATTTCAAGATGAAAAAGCTATATACAATGGTGCTTGCAGCAGCACTGATGGGATCTTTCACCAGTTGTGATGATTTCCTGGATTACAAACCAACAGCTGTGGTTGATGAGGACAAGGCTTTCAGTGAGCCAGACAAGATGGTAAACAGTGCCTATGCGATGCTGGGCGACTGCTGGTATTCTTACCCATTCAATCTTTGGCCATACGGCGACCTTTCTTCAGACGATTGCTTGAAGGGTGGCGGTGGCACCGGTGATACCGGTTATCACGATGTAGAGATTTGGAGTACCCTGACCTCTACCAAGGGCGAACTTGATGAGTTGTGGTATCGTCTCTATTGCGCCGTTTCCCGTTGCAACCGTGCCCTGGTTTCTTTGCAGAAGAATGGCGAGAGCACATTGGGTGCTGAGGTAACCAAGCAGCGTGAGGCTGAGGTTCGCTTCCTCCGTGCTCATTTCTACTTCAAGTTGCTCACCATGTATCGTCAGATTCCTTGGATTGACGAGAAGGTGTATGAGGATAAGGCTACCGAGAGTACTTCTAACACTCAGTTTACTTACGAGGAACTGTGGCAGAAGGTGATTGCCGACTTCCAGACTGCATACGATGTTCTTCCTGCAAAGCAGAAGGATGGCGGTCGTGTCAACAAGATTGCTGCCGCAGGTTACCTGGCTAAATGTTATCTTACCATTGCCTGGGGTGATGGTTATGAGGCAACCGATGGCGTAGATCATATTAATAAGGAGTATATGCAGAAGGTCATCGACTACACCGATGTAGTGAAGAACTCTGATTATGGCTACATGGCAGACTTCGGCGACATCTTCCTGCCAGACAATAAGAACAATAAGGAATCAGTCTTTGCCGTACAGGCTTCCGACTATAAGGAGGATAATACTACCTTCGGACGTGGCAACTGGTCTAACGTGCTGAATGGTTGCTGGGGTATGTGGTCTTGCGGATGGGACTTCCACAAACCATCACAGAACCTGGTGAATGCCTTCAAGACCAAGAACGGACTTCCTGAGTTTGATGACTACAACAAGACCAGCGATCATCCTGTCAACGGTGAGGCTAATAGCCAGAAGTGGGATCCACGTTTGTTCCATACCGTTGGAATGCCTACTTTCCCATATAAATATGAGTCAGAATACACAATGACCACAGCCAACTCACGTACACCAAACGTTTATGGTTATTATACCTCTCTGAAGGAAGTACCACAGCGTTCTAAGGGCGAGACTTTCAATGGTTCTTGGCAGGCGTTCGCTATGAACGACTATGTGCTCCGTTATAGTGACATCATGTTGATGCGTGCTGAGGCTTTGATAGAGTTGGGCCGTCTGGAAGAGGCTCGTACCATCATTAACGATATCCGTCAGAGAGCCAAGAATTCAGTGGATAAGCATATCGATTATGCCAAGGATCAGTGTGATATTGCCCTTTATCCGGAGTCTTATTTCCAGGATAAGGAGACAGCAAGAAAGTGTTTGCGTTGGGAACGTCGCCTGGAGATGGCTATGGAGAACGGCCGTTTCTTCGACCTGCGCCGCTGGGGTATTGCTTCTGATACACTGAACAAGTATTTCGCATCAGAGCAGAACGATAAGTATGGAGAGCAGACATACGCTCAATACCTGAAGGATGCCAAGTTTACTCCAGGCAAGAACGAGTTCTATCCAGTTCCATATAACCAGCTGTATTACATTCCTGGTCTGTATAAGCAGAACAAGGGATATGAGTAATTACCATCGGTATTTTCTGATCATCAGATAATAATTTCAGATAATTAGACAATGAAAAAGATATTTATTTCAGCGCTTGTCGCTCTTTGCGGTTTTACCGCCAGTTATGCCCAGGAGGCATCCTTCTTGAGTAACAATCACTGCCTCTATCGCATCAGCCAGGAGAGCCAGAACCAGAAGTGTCTCTTGCTCCCTGTGCAGGAGAGTGCGGAGATTGCCAACATCAAGGTGATTGCCGGCACCAAGCAGGTGAAGGCCTTGAATGTTCGTTTGGCTAAAGACCACATCGATTCTTACGTGCCTCTCTATATGGATGAGTTTGCCGGCTTGAAGAATCTGGTACTCGATATCCATGTGAACGGCGATTATAGCAAGGAGGGCTTGAATGCCCTCACTTGCTGGAAGAACATGAAGTTCTCTGATTCTTATGATATGAAGAATCGTGAGCAGTATCGCCCAGTCTATCACCATACCCCAGCATACGGTTGGATGAACGACCCTAACGGTATGTTCTATAAGGATGGTGTATGGAATCTCTATTTCCAGCACAATCCATACGGATCGCAGTGGGAGAATATGACCTGGGGACATTCTACTTCCACCGATTTGGTGCATTGGAAATTCCAGGGTGATCCTGTTCAACCGGATGCCTTTGGTACTGTCTTCAGTGGATCAGCTGTAGTAGATAAGGAGAATACTTCCGGCTTCGGTAAGGGTGCTGTCATCGCACTTTATACTTCGGCTGGTGAAAGCCAGACTCAGAGTATGGTTTACAGTACAGATAATGGCAAGACTTTTACCAAATATGAGGGCAACCCGGTCATCACCAGTAATGTGCCCGACTTCCGCGATCCTCACATGTTTTGGAATGAAGACATCAAGAAGTGGAATATGATTCTGGCTGCTGGTCAGCACATGGAAATCTATACTTCTGATAACCTGAAGGATTGGAAACTCGAAAGCTCTTTCGGTGAGAAGTATGGCAACCATGACGGTGTTTGGGAGTGCCCAGACCTGATGAAGATGAAGGTTCGTGGCACTAACAAGGAGAAGTGGATGCTTATCTGCAACATCAACCCTGGTGGTCCGTTCGGCGGTTCTGCTACCCAGTATTTCATCGGCGATTTCGACGGACATAAGTTCACTTGCGAAAGCAAGCCTGAGGTTACCAAGTGGATGGATTATGGTAAGGACCATTACGCTACTGTTACTTTCGATAACGCTCCTGCCGGTCGTCGCGTGGCTATCGCCTGGATGAGCAACTGGCAGTATGCCAACCAGGTTCCAACCCTGCAGTATCGTTCGGGCAACTCCATTCCTCGCGACTTAGGTCTCTTCGAGTATAAGGGCGAAACTTATTGCAGCGTGGTTCCATCTCCTGAAATGACAGCGGCAAGAAGCAAGAAGGCAACCAAGTCTCTCTCTGAATCTTGCGAGATGGTTGTGAATCTGAAGGGAAATGCCACCATCACCTTGAGCAACGACAAGGGCGAGAAGGTGGTAATGTATTACGATGCCAAGGCAGAAACCTTCTCTATGGATAGAACCAAGAGCGGTAAGATGGATTTCAGCAATGACTTTGCTGCTACTACAAAGGCTCCAACCTATGGCAAGATCAGCCAGCTCCGCATCTTCATCGACAAGAGCAGTATTGAGGTTTTCGATGCAGAAGGCAAGATGGCAATGACCAATCTGGTGTTCCCTACCAAGCCTTACAACAAGGTTACTGTGAAGGGTGGCAAGTATCAGGTTTATCACATCAAGTAATGTTATAAAAAGAAACTGAATCTATAACACTATTGTTTCTTAGAGTGTTACAGATGTAACAATGCAACAAAAATGGTAGCGGATGAACGATATTTTATGATATAATATACCGTTTATCGCTACCTTTGCAGCAGAATTTTTAGAAACAATAACGCTAACAATTATGAATAAGTCGTCAAAATTATCAATCATCCCGGTGATGCTCTGTTTCTTCGCCATGGGATTTGTAGATTTGGTAGGCATCGCCTCCAACTACGTAAAGGAAGATCTCAACCTCAATGATGCAACAGCCAATCTGTTCCCATCTCTGGTATTCTTCTGGTTTCTCATCTTCTCGGTTCCAACAGGAATCTTGATGAATAAGATAGGTAGAAAGAAGACAGTGCTCCTGTCTCTGCTCGTTACCGTTATCTCCCTCCTTTTGCCTATCTTTGGCGAAAACTTCGAATTGATGCTCGTGTCATTCTCTTTGCTCGGCATCGGAAATGCATTGATGCAGACATCCCTGAATCCGCTGGTTTCTGTGGTAACATCTGGTAAGAACCTGGCTTCTACTTTGACCTTCGGTCAGTTCGTAAAGGCAATCGCTTCCTTCCTGGCTCCATACATCGCTATGTGGGGCGCCATGGCAAGCATTCCAACCTTCGGCTTGGGCTGGAGAGTTCTCTTCCCGATCTATATGGTTATCGGAATCGCAGCCACTTTCTTCCTGGCAGGTACACCTATCGAGGAAGAGAAGAACGAGGGTAAGGCTTCTGGCTTTGGCGAGTGCTTCAAGTTGCTCGGCAAACCTATCGTGTTGCTTTCCTTTATCGGTATCATGTGCCATGTGGGCATCGACGTGGGTACCAATACCACAGCTCCTAAGATTCTGATGGAGCGCCTGGGATGGACGCTGAACGAGGCAGCCTTCGCTACATCGCTCTACTTCATCTTCCGTACCATCGGATGTTTCACGGGTACAGCCTTCCTCCGAATGATGAAGACCCGCACATTCTTCATCATCAGCGTAGTGATGATGGCTCTGAGTATGATTGGTATGTGGATAGGAGAGAGCAAGACGATGCTTTACATCGCCATCGCCCTGGTGGGATATGGCAACTCTAACGTATTCTCCATGATTTTCTCTCAGGCTCTGCTTGCTATGCCTGACAAGAAGAACGAGGTGAGTGGATTGATGATCATGGGACTCTTCGGTGGTACCATCTTCCCATTGCTCATGGGATTCGCCAGCGATGCTATGGGGCAGGTTGGTGCTGTAGCTGTCATGGCAGTAGGTGTAGCTTATCTCTTCACTTATATCCGCAAGTTATAATCTGTATGTTATAATCCTCAGTTATAAATCCGTAAGTATAATAAAAATCGTTCACTATCGTTTATAACGTATATATATAATAAGGTGTAGTTATGGAAACAAAGAATTTAGATACAAAATATTGTGTAGGTTTGGGTGAGATTCTCTTTGACGTTCTCCCTACTGGTTCTCAACTCGGCGGTGCTCCTGCCAACTTCGCTTACCACGCTGGTCAGCATGGTCTGCATTCTGTAGCCGTCAGTGCTGTGGGCAAGGATGTTCTGGGCGATACAGCTCTCCGCCTGCTCGATGAGAAGAAGCTCAAGTATGTGATGCCTGTAGTGGATTATCCTACAGGCACTGTTCAGGTGCAGCTCGATAAGGAGGGTGTTCCTACATACGATATCAAGCAGAATGTGGCTTGGGACAATATCCCATTCACTGATGATATCAAGGAGATTGCTGCCAATGCTGGTGCTGTTTGCTGGGGTTCTCTGGCTCAGCGCAGTGAGGTAAGCCGCAAGACCATCTATACGTTCCTCGATCATACTCCAGAGGATTGTCTGAAGATTTTCGACATCAATCTTCGTCAGAACTTCTATACTCCTGAGGTGATTACCGAGAGCTTGAAGCGCTGCAATGTTTTGAAGATTAACGATGAGGAGTTGATTACCATCGGTCGCCTCTTCGGTTATCCGGGTCTGGATATCGAGAACAAGTGCTGGTTGATTCTCGGCAAGTACAATCTCGATATGCTCGTATTGACCTGCGGTGTAAACGGCAGTTATGTTTTTGCTCCGGGTGTGAAGTCATTCCAGGAGACTCCAAAGGTAGAAGTGGCTGATACCGTAGGTGCAGGTGATAGCTTTACCGGAACCTTCTGTGCCAGCATTCTGAAGGGCAAGAGCATCCAGGAGGCACACGAATTGGCTGTCAAGGTGAGTGCCTACGTTTGTACCCAGAATGGTGCAATGCCTCAGATTCCTGAGGAATATACATTGTAATGCTCCCCATTTGGTCGATAAGCATGAGATTTTGAATTGTTGGTTTTTAGTGAATAGTTGATATAAAGGTTTAATGTTGATTGATGAGCTGCTATCTGCTTGTGAAGAGTAGGTAGCAGCTCTATTTTTTTTCTGGAAAAAGATGGGATTATGAAAAAATAATCGTATATTTGCACTCAAAATTTAACTTCATGAACTTGACTAAAGTAGAAAATGATGATAAAGAAAATGATGATAAAGAAAATGATGATAATGAGAAGATATTTATTGCTATGCTTACTTTTACTAGGTATAACCCTTTCGGGTTACGCCCAACAGAGTGTGGCACTTGGCGAAAAGCCCGATTTTGCAAAATGTTTTGATATTCTGCGCAAGAACAGAGAAATTTATAATCAGTATAACGACAGCATCTTCCGAATCAAGGAGCATGATAAGTGGGTGAATTTCTTCCGCCATCGTGCGCTGAAGAACCATCAGATATTCCTGGCAAATCGGGAAGTACTTTCTGCCATCACCGATTACTTCGATAAGGATCCTGAGAGAAAGGATACAGCAGCATGCTCCGAACTGTATCATGCCTTCGGAAGAAACTATTTCTCCCAATCAGCTGCCGATCCTTTTGTTTCCCAGATGGTATATCGTATTCTCGAAGAATATGATAAGGTACTGCCTAGCGAAAAAAGACGCTTCTTTTTCATCAACCGGTTGAAGTCATGGGCTAATAGGTCTGTCTGGGATATGGTGAAGGATACCACGTATCTCAGGAACGCATATCGTTCTAACCTGCTGCTTACTTCCGGTAGTTTGAAGGATAAACCTCTTGACATCAATTCCCTGCTGGGTGCGTATGTAGATCTCAGTAATACCATCTTTCTCAGAAACGGGCTTCAATCCCTGCAGGAATATCGCAATGTGCTGGATTCATTAAGAGCGATATTGAGTTATCCTCCCATTCTTGAGAGAGCTCATCCTAGAACAGTTCAATTATGTAAGAACAGACTACTGACTGCAGATGAAGAGTTGCTTCGCAATGTCTATCTCTCAGATTCTACTGTTCTTGATAAAGAGGTGGCTGATTCCATGATGAGGAGAATCATAGATTATAACCTGAATAATCCCAAAGTCAGCGATCTTTCCTATACTCGTACCCTGGCGATGCAGATGCGTCTGCACCAGCTGACAGCCCGGGAGGCTTTGGAACTCGGACTGAAGAGATATTGTGCTTCTTTTGCAAGAGTCAGGAATAAGAACATGGAGGTTAACGAGTTCAGAACCTTCCTGCAGCCCTTCTATACGCTCTTTTACTTCAATGACCTGGCTGATATATCCTATGCCCGACGCCGTCGGAATGTCCTGAAAATGTGCCGGGATATAGAGCATGTCTTTCAGTATAGAAAAGATATGCAGAATGACAATTCATATATCCGCAATATGAATACCCTGGTGCTCTACGACCGCATTACCAAGTATCTGAAGCCGAAGGAGAGGGTTCATTTCCTGAATTCGCTCTGTGTGGCTACTCAGGTTACTACCTATGCCCACTCTGCCCATGTGGCAGAGATAGCAGAAACTTTGATGAGGGGAATTCTGCAATACCAGCCATCATTGCTGAATGGTCTGCTGGGATGCAAGACAGAATCTGATGTAAAGCGACATAAGAAGAAATTCCTGGAGTATATCCATGGGGCAGCCCTGTATCACGATATTGGCAAGAACTCCATCATCTCTGTGGTGAATAACGACTACCGTCCGCTTACGGCAGATGAACGTAAAATCATCACCCTGCATCCGGAGTTGGGATTGAAGTTCCTGGAGTTGTCTCCTAAACTGGAGAAGTATCATGATACCACCCTCGGTCATCATAAATGGTACAATGGAAAGGGTGGTTATCCCGCATCTTTTGATAACACCAAGTCGCCCGTTCGCCTGATGATTGATATCGTAACATTGAGCGACTGCCTGCAGGCTGCAACCGAGCGTATCGGCAGAAACTACAAGGGCGAGAAAAACTTTGATACCGTGATGAAGGAGTTCCGTGCTGAGGCTGGTACGAGATACAATCCGGATCTCGTGGCTTTCATCGATGCCCATCCTGATGTGGCTGATGAGCTGAGTAATCTGATAGAAGATGGCTGGGTAGAAATCTACTATAATATCTATAAGCAGTTTATCAGTGATGAGTAATGAGAATATAGAATATATAAAAAGAAAAATATATAAAAGAAAAAAGCTCAAGGCAGATAGCCCTGAGCTTTTTTTATATCATGATTTCTATGTCATTACTTCTGGCATTCCTTGCAAGGAGTCCAAGGCTTCAACTGCTTGAAGAAGTCGTTGCCCTTGTCATCTAC
>ERZ1026858.179-NODE-179-length-34412-cov-100.610036_pt1 | contig 34412 bp, 29 predicted proteins | sample MGYA00380159_ERZ1026858 | MGnify/ENA primary metagenome ERZ1026858 (study PRJEB33269, sample SAMEA4719795) | human gut metagenome | biome: human-associated habitat; feature: organic feature; material: feces | place: Cameroon | collected 2013-10 ...
CAGTCCTTTTCATTCACTTGGGCGACTTTTTTAAATTGTCATGAGGGTTTCATAGATATATTTGATTCATCCGATATTCAAAGTTTTGCAATTTGGATCTTATAGAGTGATTTGCAAGCCCCAACGGTTTTTATTCTGTTTACAATCGTATGTATTCTCAATGCACAGTTTAAGAGCCCCATGGTTTTTATTCTGTTCGTCGTGAAATCTATTTTCCGAGTAGTGTCCACAGTTTACAAGCTCCAACGGTTTTTATTCTGTTTATCGCCGTATTTGTTTTCCGAGTGGCACATCGTGCCACAGCTTTGCATTCAGATAAAGCAGTCGAGAGTTCACTCTCGTAAGGCTTTAGCTGGATGTAAAGCAAGTCGAAGACTCGGAAAACAGATACGGGGTTTATCTCGGTTTTTGTCTATTTCCGTCCAATGACTTAATCGGTTTTTGTCTAAAGCCCACCCAGTAGCAGTTTTTTGTCAACCAACAGTCACTTTCCCTAAAAGGGCAAAACCCCTCTCGGCACCCCATAATCCGTGCAACTCTCCATTCCCTCTATCTCTTTCCACGCCTCATGCAAATAAGCATTCACATCCTCTGGCAGTTTCCCTTCCTTCGCCAATCGTTCAAATGCCTCCACCATGTCTCTTATGGCATATTCTGGACTATACATATCATCGAAATACTCCCAGTGCCTGTCTATTACAAAGTGTCTGCACATGGATTTGGTCAGTTGCAGGAACATCAATGCTGCCGTCTGGTATTCTCCAACGGCAAGCAACTTCTCGATATTCTTGTTCTCTTCCAACATCAGCTGCCAGATGCTATAACAGTCCCAATCCACATTTCTTCTGCTGAAGATACGCTGTTCATATTCCTTGTTCAAAGGTATCAACGACTTGGCTTCTTTCTCTGCCTCCAGCATCTGACGCTCTTTATCCCGTCGTCTCCGTTCTGCCTCTCTTGCTGCGCGTTCTTCTTCGTCATTCATCTCTCGCTCGATCTTCACGGGCTCTCCTGTGAATTTTTTGCTTGGTGCCAACATCTGTATATTGTTCTGCACTCGTTTGAAATCATCAAACCGTGACAGATGCGTAAAGATATAGGTGAAGACCTCTTCTCGCTTATCCTCGTTGTTCCATGCTGCCACACTATCCACCAATGCAGCAAAGCTCGCATATATCAGTTTACCGATACGTAGCTTGTATTCATTCAGATAATCTCTAATGTCCTCCCTGAATATCAGCAAGGGCAGATGTTCGCACAGTCCCATAGCAATGGCATAAGCTGCGTCTGGTCGTCCTTTTGCCAACACTGCTGGTATCGATTTCTTCTCCCAACGCTCCAATAGTCGTAGCATATACATGAAGTCGTCTTTGTCATCAGGGAAGAAGGTCACCACTTGCTGGAAGTACTTGGCGTATGCTTCCTTCAGGTCTATATACAATCCCTTGGGTACATAGTCTATCTTCGGACGTTCCATACAGCTTCTACGTCTGCGCACCTCGGCTGCTTCCTCCTGTCTTTTCTGATGGGCAAGTTGTTCTTCCTTGTCTCTACGAACTGTCTCTAACTCTTCTTGAAACTCTGCTGTCTGCATGGTCTCCGCACATAGCAGCTTGTCTATCTGCTTTGACAGGTATCTGCTCCATGCCTGATAATTGCTTTCATTCACGCAATCGGGGCAGGGTATACCACTCATGCTCCATGTATTCTCAGACAGGTAGAAAATCCTACTGTATCTTTTCTTTTTGCTCATATTCTATGTTTTTAGAAGGAATATGGGGTGATAGTATATATGAAAGGGGCTTGACATAAACCATAAAAACCCCCGATAGTTGGCAAACCCTACGGGTTAAATCTATTTGTTTAAGGTTGGCTTTACGAGAGTAAACTCTCGACATCCACCCTTAAACAAATAGATTGGTGCAGCAAAGCTGCACTTGCCAACAATCGGGCGATAAACAGAAAAAACATTAGGGACATATCTCAAACAATATATATAACATCGTCTCAAACGGTTTTCACTCTGTTTACGACCATATGTATTCTCAATGCGTACTTTGCAATCACCAACGTTTTTCCGTTTATTGCAGTATCTGTATTCCTTGTGATTGTCACAGTTTGCAAGTCTCAACGGTTTATCTCGGTTTATTGCCAGTACGCATAATCTATATTTGCCAATGGTTTATCTCGGTTTATTGCCAGTTTGTTTTTCTGAGTGGCGTGTGCGCCACTACTGATGTGGGGCGGACTTTCCGTCGAGAGTTTACTCTCGTAAGGGAAGTGCGAACCACAGCAGTAAGCCGAAGGCTCAGAAAAACAGACTGGTGTTTTTACTCCGTTTTTGTCTAAACCCACCCAGCAGCTGTTTTTGTTTAAACCCACTCAGCAATATGTTTTTGTCTAAGTCCCTCTTGAATAACTATCCATCAAATAGTCAAACCCAAACACAAACGTGTTTCTCTTTGCATCCCCATACAAAAGATCCTCAAAACTGGTAAATGAAGACTGAAACATTTGCCCATACAGCATATCGATCGTGTTAATATGCCAAACCATAGCATTACTATATCGTTGCTCTGTACGCTTGTCTTTCATAACAAGTGTCAGGATATGACATACTGCCTCCAATAGGAACTCATAATACGAGCAATGACTCTCTCTATCTGGCTCAAAGTAATCCACATCCTTACAATGTAGCCTTGCAAGTCGTTCAAGAAGATAAAAAGCATTTCCTGCCGCCTCTTCATTCTTACCTTCTTCGTATTGCTTCATAAAGACTTCAAGCAATGGACCATATGCCATAGCAGCCTTTTTGCCATCATTCCATGTGTTCGGTTCTATCCAAACCTTGTCAATTTCCTCACGCATGGTAGGTGTGAACCCTATAAAACTGTAGTTCTTCCATGACTTCACCGTGCGCATAGCAGCAGGATATTTGTTAGGATGATTACATTTGATGTCTTGCAGCATGTGCCCAAGTGTCTCTGCCATACACTTGGCATGCATATATCGTTCTTCATCTGTTTTACTGGCTGCATAGTCACAACAGTCTGTGTACCATTCTTCATGTGGCAAGTCACTCTCAACTACATATTTACGGCTGTCTATGGCTTCTGACCAATAGGTCAGGTAGCGGATTAGTACGTCATGAGGCAATGCCTTCAGCTCTTCTACGACTTTTTGTATATTCTTGTCTACAACCATATCGTAATAATCGCCTTCGGCATTGTAGACGAAATCGAATGGGTCTTTGTACATGTTCTATTCTGTTATTTGTACTTCTTTGTGCCAAGAAGATAATAGTTACTCGTCTCTATTGTTAATCTCGATATTCTACTTATGGATTCTCTTCAAGCTATTAGTCAGAGGCTTGGCAAGTTTTTACTTTACCAATGTAAGGTTTGGATGTCCTCAAATAAGGTTCTGAAGTTGGGTCTGATTTAGGGTTGATGGATTGCGCTTGGGAATATAAAATTCCATTAATATTACATGACAATTATTTAATAAAAGGAAAGCAAGCTATTCATCAGTTTTGTTTTTATCAGACACTATCACTCTTAGTTTACCATGTTTGTGTTCTAAAAGAGATGAATCAGCAATACACCATTCTATCTCAAAATCTTGTACATGTTCAGTATTTATATATAATTCTTTCTTTAGTTCACATTGTAACCCATGTGTTAGATTGGATAATTTAAAAACATACTCAAACTTAGTCGATGGCTTATCAGGATTCCACATTTTCACAGAATTGTCAGGATAGCCACCGAATATATTGTAATTCCCTATACTCGCCATATCAGCAAACAATCTGTTATATTGAGGCTCAATAGGCTTGTCATATTTAAATCTACAAATGCTCTCTTCTGAATTATACAATTTTACACTCTGTGGAAATCTCAGCACTATGTGCAAATCACCTGTTTGCGCAGTTCCATCATTTACAACTTTAACTTTTAATTGCTTAAAAGCGTATTCATACATGTCTTTCTTTACTTTCAAGGTTTCTCGCTTTCGAAAAGCTTCCAAGTACTCATTACGCATTTTGTTGAAACACGCTTTTTCTTCTGGTGTATGTTGCATCATTAGTTTAGTATACATTACCATTTGTTGATGAAACGATTCAAAAACATTTCCGTCGTTAATTGGTTCATCTTTCTCTTCTGGATATTTTTGAGATTCTTCCAGGACTTTCTCGTTCACTATTTCCTCCACAGGTTTATAAAGGACCTGCTCAAATTCTATACATTCAGAACCATTTTCGCAAAAGACAATCTTTGGATTAGAACAACGGCTCGTCCACTTCGCTAATTCTTCTTTTGTCTTTTTTAATTCCTTTTCTTCATCTGTTGGTTCTTCTGCAGACCGAAATGTTTCATCCATTGGAAGAATATTAAGTCCTGATTCACTTGCCTTTATCAATAAATCTGTGTCATTGCTTACAACATATACATCTTCTTTAGGGTATGGTGAATACAATACATTCAACAAGAAACGATCGTCATTTACTGTAAGATCGAACACTGCTTTGTCCTTTTCTTCTATTGGCTTTTCTCGACAATAAATCAACGGAATTCTGCTTTGTTGTTTCCTTATTAGGATATTGTTGAACTTTTCAGATATTTTCCTTGCCTTATTTCTTACACGTCCTTTGGAATTATCTTTATGACCATTTATTTCTCTTAAAACAATGCTGGCTAACACCACTTTTACAGAATCTGACGTGTTTAGTAAACTCTGCCATGGTATATCCTCGTATCCTTTGTAATGGATAAATATATTTGTATCTAAAAATAGGTATTTCATTATCGTTCTCCTTCAAGAATTAGATTATACGTTTGAAAATCACATTGGCGTATATTGTGATTACTTTCTCGTGTATCCTGATTGAATGGCTTAAACCTGTTTTTACTAAATCTTTCATAGATTTCATGCAAACAAGATGTTTCTGTTGATAACGATGCGTCTTTTTGATCCACTTCTTTTAGGAATGCACCAAAGATCTTTTCATTGGCAAATAGGTCATACAATGGGAGATGAGAATTAAAACCCATTACGATTCCTGTTTTTTTACCTTGTATTGGATTATGCCAAACTATATCCTTGAAATATTTCTTGGCATTATTTACCATGTCTTCCTTCACCTTGAACAATGCATCTTTAGACAATTCCGTACTATCATCACCAAATACGCCTTTTATATTTGCTTTAAGCATTTCATATACGTCTTCTGTTGTTGCACGTTCCGCATGAAATGTGTTTATTACATTTGTCAGTTGTTTTTCCGCTACAGATTGTAAATGGGTGTGGCTGAATATAAGTTCGATTTCCATACCAGGTTTCAAACTCGCAGTTAATGCATCTTGAAGTAAAATTGCAGACAACACCCATTCTTGTCTCTTATTCATAAATTCATCAATGATATTGGTATATATCTCTGTAGAAAGACCGAAATCTTTTGCATTTTCGTCACAATTGTTCTTTAACAGCAAACTTAGACAATGTATGTACAGTTCTCGTGTTTGGCAAAAATACCTTGCCATTAGCGATAACCTCAGATATTGTTTGAAATCATTCTCTCCATATACTGTTATTGCTCTACTTCTTACGAAATCAGCAACATCTTCTTTCAAGTATTCTTTATCCCAATGTTCTGTGGCTTCTCGGAAGTCTTCTATAGAAATATCTGGTACAGTTAATGAGATTAAATCTTTGAAAGAAATATGTCCCAATTCTTGATCAAAGAAGTAGTAGTCAAAGGACCTTTTCCATGATAGGTGCTTATAGCCGAATTGTTTATCTGTTACAGCATGTGTTCCATTAGTAGGAAACATTAGGTTTAAAATGCTTAATGACTTTACACCTAATAATTCTTTGGCATCTTTCAAAGTAAAATTAGTATCATTAGGACTGCCAAATATATTTTGTTTGAAGTAGAAATGCTTATATAGCATATCATATTCTTGTGGGTATTTGTATTTTATCAATCCCAATAAGAGGAAATCTCTTAATGCAACATTCTCTTGTATTTCCAAAAAAAGAAGCCATGACCAACCCTATATAACGTTTTATGTCACGTGGCGTAGGTAGGTAGCTATCTATAAATTTCACAACCGGCATCAATGCTTCATCAATTTGTCCTTGGTTCATATCTTTGATTATACCTTTAGCTAACAATGCATACAGGCGCTTTTGCAAATACCCGTTTTTATAGAATTGTTTTCTATCAGGAAGCCGCAATTCAAGATTAAAATACTTATCAGTATAGTCTCTATCTACCGTTTCATGGAAATAAGCTTTCAATACCTGATTAACATAATTCTTATCGTATGCACTCACAAAGAAAGTCCGTTCAAATGAGCCATTATTACCTATTACTTTCAGAACCTCAACAATCTCTTCTCCAGTTAGCCTGTCATAATCATCAATGATTACAACGATTTTCTTGTCAATGGAGTGTATCATGTTCTCGACTTCACGTCTTGACTTATCTACATCTTTAGTTTGAAAGATGTCTAATACTTTCAACCAAGGTGTATCTTTTGCAAAAACACGCAACCCCTTCATATAGTCAGACATAATATGCGTTGCTCCTGTATGATATTTCTTCAATGCAGAACAAATTGCGGTCAGGAAATCATGCTGTATAAACTTCACTTCAGCAGATTCACGAGGATTGAAATCGACCATAATACACGATTCATCCTTCTCTATATATCGCTTAAGCAAGTTTAGCATTGATGTTTTACCTGCGCCCCAAATGCCTGTAACACCTAAACTAAAAGATGACTTTTGAGTACTTTCTGTGATAGTTCGTGCAATTCGTTTTGCGAAAATTCCATATCGGAATTCGTCCTCAGACTCAGTCTGCACAGGCTCATCTTCAAGTAGTATTATTGGTGGTACATTCTCAAACTTGTTATTATTGCCACCTTTACATTTGATGCGTTTGTAAAGCCAATGTGTCCCGACTCCTATAGGATAAGCAGAAAGCAATATACCCCAACAATCTATCCATAACCATACATTTATGTATTTCCACTGTTTATAGTATAGCACATACAGACCACATGCCAAAAGATACAAACTGATGTGTTTCTTATCATATTTGCATCTGTACATTTGCCAGCCATTATACCCTATAATTATGGATGTCAATGCAACAAACAATAGCAATGTCTTACTATACTCCAAATTAAGGAAGTCCCATAATGGAGAAAGTAAATGATGATCAATAGGCTTGTCTAATAATGCTACTATCAGTACTATTAATATAGGTTTGATAGTCACATCTCTTAGCCATATAAGGAAATCTATTATTTTCTTCTTTATATTGGTCGCATTTATCTTCTGTTTTATAATACTTGTTTTTAATAAAGTCACTATCATCACATGATTGCTTATGAGATTAATTCTATGGTTTTTAATCTTTCAAAAAATAAGATTTGCAGTATTTGGCTTCAGTATTGCACTTTCTATTGTTCTCGATGTTACAGCGTGAAGAAATTGCTTAGGCTGAGTCTTTAAGAATTCACTTATCAACCACATCTGTTGATCTGTTAATAAACTATCAAATAAATATGGATGATATCGTGTTATAGAACCAAAGAAAAACATAAGACAATAAATAATTGATTCTGTAGATATGTGTAACGGATTTGTAGATATAAATGTTTTATACCTATCTCCATCTGTAAAGTACCAAATCCCTTTTTCATTTAGCTTTTTCGACAACATATAATAATCTAATTTGGTCGGTTTATATCCTAACATTAACATCTCTTCCTCCCAATAAAATGTAGTTTTTCCAATAGCATCCGTCTCTTCAATAATATTATATCTCTTAGATATCAAATCTGCTTGTATCTGTGGCGTACATTTCAATACTTCATATTTAGAGAGTAATTGTTTACCTTCTTGATACAAATGCAAATTGTCAATTTGTACATATGTCTCATTACTATTATTTGTTTCGCAATATGTACGATGTATTCCTATACAAGAATACAACATATCTACGACATTCAATTTGTGTCTTGGAGGAACATTCAACACATCTCCCATCTGTGTCATAAATTGATAAGCTACTGAAATTTTGTTTGCCTGACTTTTTAGTCCTAATATCTCAACATATAAGTCTTTTAGTTTATCTCCTTTATGAATAGAACATGACTCTATGCCGTGGTAATACTCTATCGTTGAACCATATGCATTCCATGTGTTCACATTTATTACCACCTTTACCAAATTAAGAAAAGAATAATAATAGAGAAGTGGTTGTGATTTTATTGGGGCAGCTTCTGCAGCCTCGTAAAAATATTGGGCTTGCTCTATCAATGTTAAGAGAAAGTCTTTTTCACCTGCATATTTTTTCACATACCTCCCTATTATATACCGCCAAAATGCCCAAATGTCAGAGACTCGTATATGGTCATTCTTTATCAAGTAATCGGTTGAATTATGCTTCGTAAACAGCGGAAAGGCATATTTTACTGGAATTTCTTTCATATAATTATTCTGTTTCTTTTTTAGTATTCGTTCGTGTTTCGTTAAAATTGAGACACTAATGAATTTAAAAGACTATACATCCATTCCCTTCATCACTCGCTCCACCTCTTCCAAAGGTACATTCAGCATACGCGACACATAAAGCGGTGTAATGACATCCATGCTTCCCGACTGGCGTTCCATGCCAATCAGATACTCAATCTTTTTTTTCAAATCGCCAAGACTGTTTGAGAATGTAGCTGAAGCCTGTTCCTTGTTTTCCGCTTCCTTTGCTTTGAAAGCATCAAACGTCTCACTGCCATCCTCACCATATTTACCGTCCTTTGCCTCGTATATAACCGATGGTTCCAATATTTCTACAGTATGCCATGCACCTTGTGGTACAACACAACCATAATTACCAACGGTAGGATCAAGATGAATACGCTCTATCTCGTTTCCGTTTTCATCACAGATAACCTCCACAATCTTACCGCACAGGAGAAAAACATTCTCCGTACTTTGTGGATGCCTGTGGATAGGTACAACGGTTCCTGGCAACAGCGCATTCAGCATACGCTGGCTGGTATCTGCTGACGATGTACGCAAATCAAAACTCTGACGTAATCTTGGATTCATTGTGGCTTGCTCAAAGAGCTTGCCTAAAAAGTCTTTATTAAATTCCATAATCATTCATTATTTGGCAGGTGATGTGCTTTTCTTGGCACAAACAAATATTTGCAGAATTGCCAAATGGCAGATATTAATCTTTTCATCGTTCAGTGACAATAACCTTAAATGTTTGGAATATAAGTTTGATGTCATAACAGAACGAGCTGTTATTCACATACTCCAAGTACAGCTTTATCTTCTCCTGCATAATAACATGTATATAGTAATCCTCTGGATTCTCAGCCTTCTCCATCAGTTCGTTCTCGTTGCGGAACTTGATGCTTGCAGGGTCAGTAATGCCTGGTCTTACGTCCAACACATGCATCTGTTCTGGTGTCCAGTAATTCACATAGTGACGCACCTCAGGACGAGGACCAACCAAACTCATATCTCCAATAAACACGTTTATAAGTTGGGGGAGTTCATCAAACTTATATTTACGGATATAATATCCTGAACGTGTCACACGAGGATCACGACCACCAATGGTCACTAATGAACCCTTATCAGCTCCTACACGCATGGAACGAAACTTGAATATTCGGAAATCCTTATTTCCACGTCCCACACGCACTTGTCTATAAAACACAGGACCTTTAGAATCAATTTTAATCCAAATAGCCAATATCAGAAATAATGGACTTAAAACAATTAATCCACAACCAGAAGCAACTATGTCAAATAATCTTTTCATACTTTTAGGGTAAGAAAAACCTGAAGATAAAGACATTATCTTCATCTCCAGGTCTATGATAATTAATGATTAAAGTTCAGATACAATCTCTACAAAATTCTCTATTACATATTCCAAATCCTCGTCCGTCATCTTAGTATTCAACGGTAGAGTGATTTCATTGACAAACATATTATATGCATTAGGGAAATCCTTGATGTCGAAGCCCAATTTCTTATAGGCAGTCATCATAGGCAGCGGTTTGTAGTGAACGTTGGTAGCAATGCCACGCTCCGCCATCTTTTCTATCACCTTGTTTGTTTCCTCACGAGTCTTGCCCAACAGACGAACCAAATACAAGTGACCAGATGAAGTATGCTCCTCATCATAATGATTCAGCACAGCCACGTTCAAGGGTTTCAAAGCCTCGTCATAACGCTCAATCATCTTGCGTCTGCGCTCCAGCATACCCTTGTAACGCTGCATCTGCACCAATCCGATAGCTGCCACAACATCCGTCATGTTACACTTATACCAAGTGCCGATGATGTCATACTCCCAAGCACCAAGTTTAGTCTTAGCCAAAGCATCCTTGTTCTGTCCATGCAGACTCAACAGCTGTGCCTTACGATAAAGATTCTCATTCCAAGTCTCTCCCTCAATCTCAGGCACTCCACTATACGTGTTATCCACGTTCTTGTCCAGTTCCTTCACCACCTTCTCATTGCCGAAAGGTAGGTTCCATGACAAAGCTCCACCTTCAGCAGTAGTAAAGTTCTTCACTGCATGGAACGAGAAAGACGAGAAGTCGGCAATTGCTCCTACCATCTTCCCATTGCGTGATGCACCAAAAGCATGAGCGGCATCACAACAAATGGCAATACGGCCAAGCATTTTCTGCAGATCAGTCTTAGGAGTAAAGGTATCTTTCTTGCTTTCCACAATGCTAAACAGTCTGTCATAGTCGCAAGGAATACCAGCTAAATCAACAGGAATGATAGCCTTGGTATTAGGAGTGATAGCCTTTTCTACAGCCTCGTAGTCCATTTCAAGGCAATCTTTCTGTACATCCACAAACACGAGTTTGGCACCCACATGTTCTACGATAGAAGCACTTGCTGTATAGGTATAAGCAGGGACTATTACCTCATCACCCTCGCCAATGCCCAACAGTCTCAGCGCCATCTCACCGCAAGCTGTCTGCGAGTTAAGGCAAACCGCCTTATTCACTCCAACAAACTCAGCTACTTCTTTCTCTAACTTCTTTGTGCGCGGTCCAGTTGTTATCCAACCAGACAAAATGGCATCACGCACTTCTGTTGCCTCGGCCTCCGTCATATCAGGCGGAGAGAAAGGCACATTACGCAATTTCATTGTCATAATTTGTATTTATTATAGTTATGCTATTTTTTTTCCAATTGTTCCCACACATCATCTTTCAGAACAGATAAAGGGCTTTTAAGAAAATCACTTTCACGTGTAAAGTATCCTCCTAAAATGAAACGTTTTATGTCAAAACCAGTAATACCAAGTGATGGTAATTGCCTACTTAGTGCAGACATCAATCCTGACGAATAAATCTTGTGTTTCCAAAGTATCTCTTCAACAACATCACTATGCTCATTATAAACAGCCTGAATCCCCAACTTTGAATTCAGTTCTCCTGCAATTGATGTTGTATCTGCTATTGAAGGTGGAACATCTTTGCTATTATTACAAAGAAAGGCCTTAATTCCATCGCTATTGTTTGTTGATCTAAACCGCAGAATATCCTCACTTTGTAGTGCAAAATGCACGGGGCGAATATTCTTGTCTCCGCTTTCATAGTAAAGAGAAAAGTGTAATTCACGGTCACTCTTTCGCCTGTTGCATGAGCTGCATGAGGGTTGTAAATTGTAGAAATTCGTACACAAATAAGGATATTTTGATTTGGGCTTATTATGATCTAATTCATAACAAGCCATAGGCTCATTCTTAATCAAAGCACCTTTTTTTAATATCTTTATTGTCTGCAATGAAGCGGTGGTTGCGAATTGCGCATTACAATATATACAGGTTTTGATCCCTAATTTTCGTATATATTTTGGCATTATGCTGCTTTGCACTTTGCCGTACCCCATCGCCTCTACTATCAAATCAGACAATGAGCATTCACATTTTTTTCGAATCTTTACTTTTATATCGCTCGGTTCAGCATCAACAATTATGCTCTTTAGTATGTTCCCTGTAAAAGAATCATACTGTGAAGGCAGCAAATTATTAAGTTCATCGTAATTATCCAATATAGTCTGTACATATTTTGATGGAGCAAGGAACGATGCCCCCTTGTAATGTCCTTTTGTTGCCTTGTTTTTTGAAATTGTTATCTTCGTTGATGATTTTCCCAACACGCTGGCTAACTTTTTCAACTTGTCTTTCGGAGTATTTCCTTTTGCAAAATCATCACCATCCTCTAATCTCTTTGCATAATGCCTAGCAAGATCTTCGATTTGTGGAGTTATAAGTATTCTTCTCATTGATTCAATCCTAATCTCCTTGCTTCCTGCAATATCCAGTTCTTATAACTGTCTGTATTGCCAAACGCCTTACGATACAATTCCTTTAATTGATAGCGTATAACTTCATCGCCAACCAATTCAATCACTTGTTTTGCCTTTTCTTCAGTCCAGTAATCATCATTTTGTGGATTTTTCAAATAGTTTATTAGACCTACAATTTTCTCTTTTGCAAATTCTCCCATAAAGCCATTACTCAAGAAAAAACTTCTGTTTAATAGTTCATTGACATTGGCAGCAAATGTGTTTATTCCACGCTCTTTGCTTACATTCTTGCCTTCGTCTATATACAACACATTTGACTGAGGTATATCAGATAAGACGAAAGGTGAGTGAGTACTCATTATGATATTGATGCCACACTTTTCGTTAAGTTTTAAACGCTTTATGGTGTTTACCAATTCATAAACGAACGTCCTTTGGTACTCAGGATGATAGCACAGTTCTATTTCATCCATCATAATATTCACACAATGATATTTTACACGATTCTCTTCCTTAATCGAAAGCAGATTCTCTATATGATATACAATGTTGCTCATCGTGTGAACATATTGTAATTGTCCTGCACTTATCAAACTCAAATCTATTGGCGTATCATTCTCCTTCGTGTCTTTTTTTACAATATCCATAAATATTGTAGGACTAAAGAAAGGAGGTGGCAACGTTTCCATTATGGTATCAAGTTTGTCCATATCGTATGTTTCAGTTATGTGGCAAGCATACTCTTCGTATGCGAAAGCACTTTCTACCAGCTTCTTCTTTTCTGTTTCATCTAGCTTCTTCCATAAACGGATGAAATTTATGGTTTGACGTATCTTCAATGTAATATGCGAATCATCTTTCAGTAAATCGCAGAGTCCCTTTGTATCTTTTCTTTCCCATGCCTTTAGCTTGTCTGATGACTGACCATATCCATTAAAGACATTCATCAAGTCATTGCCTAGTGCAGAATATTCTTTCAAAGAAGGATAGGTGCCTGCTGCAGAAATAACTTTATACACCAAATACAAATATGCTAACATCAAGATATTATCATCTTCATCAGACCAAGAAACATCCATATTCACTAATATGTCGTTAGCGATAGAATTCACATTGCCCAATATGCTCTTGAACGTATCAAGTATTAATGCAGCTTGCTGATCAAAATCATTCTTGACTATCTCATACTCTTCAGGGTCTCTTACGAACTTTTTAATGTCAAACTTATTAAAAAGCCTATGCGCATCAATCACATAGTCGATTCTATTCAGTTTGTAATCACTTATAAAAGACTCCCCAGATTTGCTATAATATATGAGCTGTGCAACTAATCTTGCACGGTTCAAATAGTTTTCCCTTTGCATATCAAGTACACCTCTATCTCTATAAGGTGTTATCGTCAAAGGTGCTTTATATCCATCATTTTTGTGGAACAATGAAGCAACCCACGCTCTATTTGTCCAAGGCTTCTGTATTTGTTTTTGATAATTCGATTCCAAATAGGCATGAGGACTATAGTTGATAACGATTGTATAAAAGAACATTTCTGTTATTTCTAATATCTCGGCATCATTAAGTTTATGATTCATCAAGTGATACCCATTCTTACTATCACTTGACATATCACTTTCTTGAAATCCCCAAGCGTATTTCTTTTCACCAAATTCAAACTTGATACGGTCATTATGGCAATCTATCTTCCCTTCAGTTTTTCCTATTCTGAATATCATATATGCACATAACCCTTGTACATATTTTAGTGGTAATGTGCCTGTGTTATTCCAACTGTCTTTCAAGACATAGTAACTAAAGTTATTTATCAGCATGAGTATGATATCAAACAATGTGGACTTTCCTGAACCATTCTTTCCTACAATGGCATGAATGGATATGTTCTCACCCCAGAAATTCCTCATTGTGTCAACATCAGAACTTTTCTCGAAAGAGAAAGTTCCTGCTTCCAATCGCTTGCGTATCTCAATGTCTGTTGAAGGATATATCTCAACTTTAACCAAAGAAAACGCTTTTCCCATTACTCTGTGTGCTTAAATATAGGTATACTCAATCTTCTTCTCCTCGTCTTAGAAAGCCATAGACGAACTGCCACGCATAGCCAATCATGCTATAGTGTGCCACGTCCCTAAATTTCCAGGAATATTTGAATGCATTGCTTACCACATGCCATCGCTCATACCATCGTCCCTTTCCACGATTGTATATAGACGAATTATCATACAATGCACTCTCAATGACCTTTTGAGCAAACTCGCTGTCAGTTATAATAGTATTGTCATGCAATTCTACACCGAGATACTTCACAGCAATGGTATTCAACACGTCGACAAAGCCATCCAATCGAAAGCGCTTGCATAATGAATAAAACTCCATCCATTCCAATTTGTCTTGATTTGCCTTTATCCAGCAAGCCCAGTCTACAAAATGCCGAAGATTGATGCCCTCCACCAAGAAATGCGTTAACGAGTGATAGAGCATAAATAAGCCCTCCACCTTTACTGGCAATACATAAATATCTGTTCCATCAAGTCTTTCAAGTTGGCTTCCATTCCCTATAGTCTCAACCATATATTGGTGCAAAGCCTTATCTGCACCACCACGGCGGGCAGAAGTAAAGAAATGATGGTTCTCTATGGTCAGTTTCTTATAAACGATATGCGAATGTTTGTACCAACTGTCATCCACTGCATAACCACTTTTCTTGGCTATTTCATTACCTTTCCTATAAGCACAGTTTCCATCAGCGTCAATCAAGTAGCAGTCAAAATCACCAAACTCCCTATGCTCTGGTTTTGGATAATAACGGCTGTGGGCCAATCCCTTAAAAACAATTGTCTTTATACCATTTCGTTTCCACAGCTCCACAACATCCTTTGCCAAATCCACATGCTGTGCAATCTTCTTTTCTACATATAAAGTCTGTGCATACCATTGCATCAAAGTCGTGCGATCAGGAAAGCAAGTACAATCAGCATTCTCCTTCTTCAACAGTTCCAAAGCCTCATACGCCAATCCACGTACGCCTTGCTTCTGTGAAAGCTGTAAAACAACATTCCAATTTATATTGGATGAAGAAATATGATTATTTCTATCATTTAAGGCGATACAGATTAGTTTTAATAATATTGAAGAATTATCTTTCATACGTTATATAAAACAATCATCTATTTGACTCTGCATTAAATGGCTTATGCATCAGAATTTTATAAATGCCGACCAAATATCCCCAACCATAACTTACATGCACGGTCAGATACGTTAGTGGCTGATATAGGAATAGACTTATTTTACCTGTTTCCTTTACTGATTTAAATGTAAAGTAACAAGCCAACAATAAGTATAGTATGATAACAGAAAAGTACATTACTGCAATAATCCAACTTAAGCAACTCAATATTGCTCCAAAAATTAATCCAAGAACAAAAACAAGAGGGAAAAATTGGCGAATTGTTGCAGGAGCGCCAAGCTTTTTGTTTACCAATGGTTTATACAAACCATATTGATAGAACATCTTACAAACTTTACTTATCTTATCACGTGCATAATATTTAGTAATTATGCTCGGAATTAAATATATTTTTCCTCCGTTTTTAACTATGCGTCCATTTAATTCATCATCTTGGTTGCGTATTAATTCATTATCATACAGTCCAACCTTATCAAATACTTCACGTTTAAAACAACCAAATGGAACAGTATCGACTTGTTTCACTTCATCACAACCAATACGGAAATAAGAGTTGCCCATTCCAAACGAACTACTCAACGCCTCGGCAATAGCAAGTGCTTTAGTAGTCTCATCACAAGGCAAAGTCTCGCAAATGGCACCCACATTATCGGCACCTAGTTTCTTCAAGTTCTTCACCAAAGCCGAGAAGTAGTTTGTAGGATATTCCACATGTCCATCTAAACGGATGATAATCTCACCTTTAGAAGCCTTGATGCCTGCATTCATAGCATATGGAACTATCTTTTTGGGGTTATCAAGCATCTTGATGAATGGATATTTTTCCGTGTAGGTTGCAATAATCTCACGGGTCTTATCCGTACTCATTCCGTCCACAAAAAGTATTTCCAAATCATTTTGCGGATAATCTTGCAGCAACAACGATTCTATACATTGTGCTATATACTTCTCCTCGTTATATATGGGACAAATTACTGATAACATATTTTCTGGCTATAGGATTATCAAAACAAAATATTTATTACTTATTTCCAAGAATTCTTTTTCTTATTGTCAAATACGAATTTCCAAGAATTGCTTTCGCAATTTCTAATATTTCATATCTCACCCGTTTCTTAAACCTATAAAAAGGAGATGAAATTAGCTGCATTAAATTATCGACAGTTGTATCCTCCGTTATGGCATAGCGTCCTCTCAATGTGGCAGATTTATAACGTTTAATTTGCGTTGTTATAGCCGAAGTGTCAACCAAATCTATTCCCGCGTCTAACATGCCATCAATTACTAGCTTTGAGGCATATCCATTAGGAATTGACGCTAATCGAGGAGCGAAGCCTAGTATTCCCTTTAAAATAGATTGTGAAACATTCCATTCATCCTTTATATTATCAACAGTAAGTACATCCATTCTTTCTGGATGAGTATGTGAATGGCTTCCGATATAATGTCCTCTTTGATGAAGTTCTCTTACTTGTTCTTTATTAAGAAACCCCTTAGTACCCAGATAAGCTGTTGAAATATAAAACTTACCCTTAAAGCCATATTTCTCTAATATGGGTGCAGCGATGGTAAGGAATGAAACGCCACCATCATCAAAAGTAAAATCAATATAATCTGATTGCAGATGAGTGGATTTAATATAGTCTGCTATTGTATGTACTTGTGCTTCGAACGCCTCTGCTGATACCTTATATTTAAGGGCTGTACAATTTTGAAATCCCGATTCCGACTTATCACAACTAAACAAGTCATGATACATAAGAACAATCTGTTTTTGCATTTTACAAAAAATAAATGATTATAAACCAAATACCTTAAGAATTCTAACTATAAAAGGTCTATATTTTTTTAATATTGCTCTAAATGGTATTTCCCAAAACATGCGTCTATGCATATTTTTATATGGTTGCAAATCGTTGGGATCATAAAAATGAAAAGCTTTGGCTTCAGCTTTATCACTCTTATATTTTTTCCATGAAATATTTCCTCTCCAAACATTTATAATGTCATATATTTCATTAATACCAACAACAGATTCTTTAATTTTTGAAGATGCTGTCAAAGGTAATTTTAAACATGCTTGTACCCATAACAAAGGAAGATTTGCACCAGCTTGAAAAGATAAATGACAAAAGCCATCATTGCGCAAGTTTACTTCATAAAAATATGCCTTTCCATCCATAAAGCCATATTCAGCGCTAAACAAACCATGATAATCTATCAAGTCGAATAATTTAGCTAAACCTTTCGGGTTAAGATATTCTGGTATGTCTGGGTAAAGGTGGCCATAAGAACCGCCACCATCACTGCTCCATCTCTCTAACGTATGGTGACCAGCAAGTTTCAATGTTCCATCTGGGAGTCTGCAACCATATACAACTATATCACAACTCTTATTTATATATTGCTGTAATATATATGTATTTTTATGATTCAGTATATGACTAAAAGAAAATAAATCCTCTTTACTTTGTATCAGTTTTGTTTGAAATTCTGTTCTACCTTCAACATGCACTGGTTTCAACAAAGCAGGAAATGGCACATTTATGTTTGTATCTCCATATTTATACGGCTGAGCTGCCGGAGTCAATAAACCCGCTTCTTGAGCAAACTTACCCATTACATTTTTATCCGTAACATTGATAAGTATTTGAGGATCTGTTGAACACATCAAGAAGAACCTATTGTAAAGCACATCATAATTATTAGCAATGCCAAGTGAGGCTCCGTCACCCCCAGGAAACAAAAAGGCCTTTTTATTAGCTTCTCTTTGTTCTGGGTAGTTTTCTATCATATACTCAACGCTCTTTTCTATGCTATGAGCAATATAATATTTTTTACAATACTTACTTGCTGTTGCCACACCCTGCTTGCTACCTGTAACAATTAGTGTGATATCCAAGTCTGCTACAGCAAGAGATCTCAGTAGACCGAGAGTATTGTAATTATCTGCGCCCCAAACTACAGCGCGCAATTCTCTATAATCTTGTTTTGTATCCATTTTTCTATTTTTATTGTTTACCTATTAAGATTTGAAGTTGACAGCCTAATTCTGCAATAATTCGCGATAAATAGAAGTATACACTATAGTTACCCCTAAAAAATATTTTGGTATACTCATTCATACATTTTAGGCTATTTAGTACCACCTCTTTCTTTGAACGCTTTGTAGTAACTGCACTTCCCTCACGAAAACGTCTATAATATATTGCATTTCTAGATGTAAAAGACATCTTTTTATACTTGTCAGATAACAGAAACATGAAAATGCAATCCTCACCATTTTTAAATCGTACATCAAAACGTCTCTTCTGTATAAAGCTCATTGGAATGAGTTTCATGCATGGTCCAGAAAAATATTTTCTAACCCTAGAAGATATACTATCACAGCTATTTTTTATACAGTATTCATACGCATCTGTTATTCCATAAGACAATTGCACTTCAGGATTCCCATCGTTGAAAGCGTAAGGATAGCATAATGAAATAGTATTAGGTGAAGCTTTTGCATACAATTCTTCTAAATAGCTTGGTGATACATAGTCATCATCATCTAAAAACGTAATGTATTCGCCTTTTGCATTGTCCAATGCTATGTTTCGTGCATTCGAAACCCCAGGAGTATCAGTCTGAGTAAAACGAATATTTATTATTTCTTTACGCTTTTCTATATATGCTTCAATATTACTTTTATATGGTTCCGAGCAACCATTAAGTACAAGTAATACTTCAAAATCATCTTTGGAGAATGTCTGCGCAACCAGCGAATCTAAACATTCCCACAAATAGGCCCTTGGCTTATAAGTGGGTATAATAACTGATATTTTCATTTTTATTTCCTTTCACCTATTTTTCTTGAAGGATTTCCTCCTATAATAGAATAAGCCTCGAAGTCTTTACAGACTAATGTTCTAGCTGCTATTATGGTTCCATCTGCGATATTTCTTCCTGGAGTAAACATACACTCTCTACCTATCCAGACATCATTGCCTATAATAGTTTTCTTCCTGGGTTGATAACCTTGACTTTTTACAGTTCTTGATTTATCACGAAAAGCATGATTAAATGTAAGAAAAAAACATTCAGGACCCATTAAAACATTATCACCAATCTCAATGTCACTACAAACGGTACATCTAAGTCCTATTCCACTATTATCACCTATTTTGATACGAAAACCAGATCCAAAACACGCCATCCGTTCTATATTAACATTCTTACCACAATATTCAAAAATATGCTTACAACAGAAATATCTAAATTTCTTAGCGAATCCTCCACCTATTGAGTAAGAAGAAGGCAAAAATCTACCTATACCGTAGTATAATATTAAGAATGGAATTCTGCGCCAATACAGGCTTAATTTAATTGAAGAGCTCATTATAATTATAGTTTTCTATTGTTTCACTTTCCATTTTAAACTCTGCGTTAAATGCTTTCACAAGAGCCTCCTTTATTGAATCAACATTATTCTTTTTTGCAATATAACCATTCTTCCCATCTTTAATAACTCCTGTCCAATCTACAACATCTGTTGCAACAACAGGCACGCCCAGAGTAAGAGCTTCTAAAACAACATTAGGGTATCCTTCTTTACGGGAAGACATTACAAATAGGTTTGCCTTTTTAAAATATGGATAAGGATTAACCTTTTGACCCAAGAGGTGAATATGTTGAGATAGCCCTAATTTATCAATCTCAGACTGTAAAAAAGACCTATAACCTGGCTCATAACGTTCTTCCCCTAAAATATATAAATGTCTGTTTGTATCTTTTAATAAATCAGACAATGCATTTATTAGTAAATCAAATCCCTTAACAGAATAAAGAGCACCACAAGCTACAATATTATAATCATCTGATTTCAATTCAGAACATTGATTTTGAAGAGACTGTGACTGTATAAAGCTACTATCCACAATGTTTCGTATCGTCTTCACTTTACCAGGTTTTATATGATATTTGTCTATTAAGTCGCCTCTCATAAAATCAGTTTGGGCTATTACTAAATCTGCACTATTGTATGCCAATCTATTTACATAATTTAAACCGATGGTTCTAATATCAGATTGGTATATTTCGGAAGGAGTAACTGAACAACGAATGTATATTTTAAAATCTGCACGAAGTATTTTCTTCGCTAAAATAATCATATATCCGATATTACTGCTTGTCGTAAAAACATGTTGTGGCTTATAATGCTTTAAGTCCTTTATAAGTTTAGGAAATGCACTCATTGCATGTTGTTTGTCCGCATTTAGGCATTGTATGTTTTCTGTTTTGTAGACTTCTGGAATATGCTCATCCGAAGTAACAAACAGCCTCACTACATGATTGGCATCTAAAGAACGTATAATATTAAAAAGCATACGCTCAGCACCACCCCCTTTCGTAGATGCGGTAACAAACAACACTTTTGTTTTACCTTGATATTTTTCTTCTTGCATTTTCATTGCCAATATTGTTTGTTTTTAAAATTAAATAGATAAATGTTCCCATCAAAAACCACCATCTACGGGAATCCCAGTTTGTCGAACTCATAGATATTAACGGTACAACTAAAACCAAATATGTGATTACTGTATGATTCACTGTTTTGTTGATATATTTATACAAAACATATAAATAACGTAATACAATAGAAGTACCAATTATACCAGTCGTTAATAGTATATTTATATAAAAATTATGCGCTCCAATCGCATAACCAGCATATAATTGTATTGCTTCATTAAAAGTTCCCCAGCCAGATCCTAATAATAGATATTGAGGATTAGTAGACAAAGCATTGTAAGCTGCTAGCCATATAATATCTCTATTAGCTAGCTCATGATTTTCTATATTACTTCCAATAGACATTAATCTACTAAATGAAGATTCTGGAATATATTGCATCAAAAAACTTCCCCCTATGTACAAAAGAGTCAAAATAACGACGATATGAAGCGGATTCATTTTTTTATTAAAAAAAGAAAATATAAATCCAAGCAACGTTACAACAAATAAAATAAATCCCATTCTAGAACCATTAGCCACTATAGCGTATGCTGATACTAATGTAAAAGATAGTGATGGTATTTTCCTCTTAGTGGTATCAATCAAATAAACAAAAATTAGAGCCCATACAAGCATAAATGAGTTTTCATTTGGATTGCCAAATTCATCGACCCTGTATAAATCAGACGAGTTGGCTGCAAATGTATTAAAATCAGTTACAGTCTTTATAGCTATGTATAATGCTCCTATAGTCCATGCTCCAAGCACTATTTTTAATCGTTTAGACGTATTTATTACATTCAACATTACTAATACAATCATGAAATATTGTATTAAATACATTACTCTATATAATGTGGTTTCAATATTATAACTCCATATTGAAGTTAATGTAGCCCAAACAATAAACGCTATCAATAATTTGGCGAATTCAGGCATATGTTTAGGCGGCAAAAGACTACCAGACAAAACTGCACAAATAGACATTAATACAAAGAAAACGTAACCTAATGTTAAATTTTTACTTATAGTTAATGCGTCTAATGGTGTAAAGCCTATCACCAATACACAGAAAAAGAAAGTTAGTTTCTTGAAGTTCATTTTTGAATTTTGTAATATTTTGTTATTAGAAGTTCAACTTGTTTCTCCAAACTGAATTTTTCTTTAGCTAATTGTCGCGCATTTTTACCCATGTTATTTCTCACCTCAGCATCAATTATTAACTGTTCCATTGCCTCAGCAAGCTTTTGCGGAGAATCAGGGGCGACCAAGATGCCATTGAAGTCTTGTTGAACTGCTTCTGGATTTCCCCCTACTGTCGTTGCTACTGTTGGTAAAGAGGCTAGACTTGCCTCCATGATACTTAAAGGAATGCCCTCAGAACGAGATGGCTGTACATAAATGTCACCTGCCGAGAGAATTTCAGGTACATTATTTTGAAGCCCCATCCAAACTATATACTCTTCTATTTTTAAAGACTTTGCCATATTGTACAGAAACTCTGTATCCTTTCCTGTTTGCCCTCCGCCTATTTGATAAACTGTGAAATTATTCAAGCCTATTTTATGCACCAATATGTGCACCGCGTTCAATAAAACATCGACACCTTTTATTGGATTATGGTATGCTACATTCATAATAGCTACTTTATTTTTATTTATACCATAATGTGATGTAGACTCCATCTTATCATAATGAAAGTCTTTTATACCTAAATATAAAGCGTTCACCCTGTTCTTTCTAAAGAAAATGCCATGCTTTATAGACTCACAACTTCTTTTACTTACAGCAATAATGTTATTTGAGGAAAAAGAAATCCATTGATAAAGAAGACGTAATTTTAATGAGTTCAGAACTGGAAAACAGTGTTCTGTAGCAATTGTTCGTTTAACCCCATACAAACGTGCCAATGGAAGAGCTATAAACACATTGGAAGAAAAATTTGTGTGAACAACATTAGGCTGATATTTTTTTAGAAGTTTTATAAAGCCTTTTATGAATTTCTTTACAGAATTCTGTGGTAATATTATATATTCAGCTCCATAAGAATGCAAATCTTCAATATATCTCTTAGTTAAAGGCTCGCGGTCAAAGATTACTACTAACTTACAACCTTTATCTCTCAGTTGTCGGGCTTCTTCAACGATGTATCTCTCAAATCCACCGTATTTCTTAGATCCCATACCTATTAATTCAAAAACTGTATTCATATTGCATCATCAGGAATTAAACGATGAATCTTATCTATGTTTATTTTTACTATTTTTCCGGGATTCCCTGCACAAATCGAATTGGCTGGAACATCCTTGACAACCACAGTATTAGCTGCTATAACAGCACCATCTCCAATAGTAACACCTTTATTAATACGGACATTTGAACCACACCATACATTATTACCGATAACTATTGGTAAAGAAATGCTATACTTCCATCCTCTATATTCGGAATTTCTATCAGTTCTACGATATATAATAGCACGATCCAATGGATTTACTGGATGATTATTGTTATCCATAATAGTAACATTATCAGCAAATATAGCATAATCACCTATTGTAACAGAATTGGCCGCACCAACAAGTGTATTAAAGCCAAATTGTACATTTTCACCAATAACAATTTTACCTCCATTTTGAGATACAATTACACCTCCAAACAGGCGAAAGCCGTCTCCTATAACAATATCACGAGGAGAAGAGCCTCTAAATGGTCGTGCATGCGCATGTCTTAATATCTCCAACGTTTCTTTAGAACCTTTATAGGTAACATTCATTAAGAAAAACTTCTTAGCCCTTCGATTAAAGAAATTGTCTAACAGTTTTAAAAACATAAATTCTATCTCTTTTTTATCAAACTTAGCATTTCATTATATAGCTTACTTTTTACAACTACATTAATCCCAATAAATACAGTTGTTCCTACCAACACTGAAATAATCAGTCGTAGAATAGGTTGAATTGACAAGAGTGTTGTTGCATAAACAACTCCACATGTAATTGAAGTAATAAATATGATGGGCAATAAATCGGCAACTTGATTAATTAAAGAATAATTTATCACTCTTCCGCATACTATCATACTAATCAAAGAACGAACAAACGCAGACACTGCATAACCTACCAACAATATAATGATACTGAATTTAAAAGTTAATAGTATACTTATACTAAGAACAATATAATTTACAATATTAAGAATGAAATATTCACGCCCCTTACCAACAGCTTTAAGTATGGCCGAATTCATGTTGTTTAAAGGAAAGAGTGATTCTGCCACACAAAGAATGCAAAACATTGGAACCGAAGGAAGCCATTTGTCTGTAAGTAATACGTGAAACAAATCTTTACCTATTATAACCAAACACAACATTAATGGAAAGTATATTGACATCATAATGATAGTCACTCTTTTATATACATTTCTGAGTTCATCTAAATTATCTTGAAATTTAGAAAATGTAGGAAATGTAACCCGCTGGACAGAACTCATTATTGCTGCTACTGCAACAGACTGAACTCTAAATGCTTGATTATAGTAACCAACCTCGTTTACATTATAAAGGCGTCCTATCATCAATGTGTAAATATTCTGGAAGATAGAAGCTAACGTAAATACCCCCAATAAATTCATACTGAATCCCCAAATATCCTTGATAAAGGTTATATTGAATTGTAGAATTGGTCTCCAAGTACTAAATCTCCATAAGGCTATTGAACGCACGAATTGATAAGATACTGATTGAAAAACTAAAGCCCAAACTCCATAATGATTGTAAGCTAAAAAAATACCGACACTACCAGAAATCAAAGAAGAAAGAATTGACACATACGTTAGTTCTTTAACCTTAAGCTCTTTAGTTAGCAATGTATGTTGTATTACACTTAAAGCATTTATAGGAATGGTGATAAAAACAACTCGCGAAATCTCTACAAGTGATGGTTGACTATAAAAATCAGCGATAAAGTGAGCACAATTATACAGAACTATGTATATTATTAAGCTCATTGCCAAATTTATATAAAATACAGAACTAATATCTCCATCCGTTAATGATTTCCTTTGAATAATGGCTTGTCCAAAACCTCCATCAAGTAGAACGGTTCCTAATACAGTAAATATGTATATCATATTTACTAATCCATAATCAGCAGGAGTTAAGATGCGAGCTAGTACTAATGTTATAATAAACCCTGTAAAAAGACTTGCAAATTTTTCAATAATACCCCATAATATACCGTTAACGAATTTCGTCTTTATGGGTGGTTGATTTGTCATATTTGGGATGAATATTTTGTTATTAAGTCCGCTTGATTATCGAATTAGTCAATAATAACAATATCAAGCGGACATATAATAAATTATTAGAGACGTGCATCAATAATTTCACGTGGCAAAGTGCACTTTACATCAAAGATGACATGCTTATCCTTAAGAAGAGTAGGAACATCAAGACTTTCAAATTTCTTATGAGCAACAGCTGCAATGCAAGCATCAAACTTCTTTAAAGGTAATTCGTTTACAACTTCAATTCCATACTCACGCTTAGCAATGGCTGGATTTGCCCAAGGATCGTAAACTGTAACATTAACATTAAACTCCTTCAAAGCACGATAGATGTCGATTACTTTCGTGTTGCGAACATCAGGACAATTCTCTTTGAATGTGAAACCAAGTATCAACAATTCTGAGTTGAGCACCTGAATACCTTTCTTCAACATGTGCTTAACAGTTTCAGTAGCAACATACTCACCCATACCATCATTCATACGACGACCAGCAAGGATGATTTCAGGATTATGGCCATGACGCTGTGCGCACTGTGCCAAATAGTAAGGGTCTACACCGATACAGTGACCACCGACCAAACCTGGACGGAACGGAAGGAAATTCCACTTGGTTCCAGCTGCCTCCAATACATCAAGTGTATCAATTCCCATCTTTGTAAAGATGTGAGACAACTCATTAACAAATGCAATGTTAATGTCACGCTGTGAGTTTTCAATAACCTTAGCAGCTTCTGCCACCTTGATTGTAGGAGCAAGATGGGTACCAGCAGTAATAACAGAAGAGTACACTTCGTTTACATACTTACCAATTTCAGGAGTAGAACCAGAAGTTACCTTCTTGATGTGTTCTACTGTGTGTTGCTTATCACCGGGATTGATACGCTCTGGAGAGTAACCAGCGAAGAAATCTTCGTTCATCTTCATACCGCTGACTTTCTCAACAACTGGAATACATTCATCCTCCGTTACGCCAGGGTATACTGTTGACTCATAAACGACAACATCTCCTTTAGAAATAACCTTGCCGACAGTAGTTGAAGCACCATAAAGTGGAGTAAGGTCAGGGTTATTGTTTTCATCGACAGGAGTAGGAACTGCAACAACATAGAAGTTGCAATCGCAAATGGCTTCTATGTCGGAAGTACACACCAAACCATGATTATTGATGGCATCTTGAAGAAGTTCATCGCTTACTTCAAGTGTAGCATCATGACCAGCCATCAATGCCTCGCAACGCTTGACATTCATGTCAAAACCAACAGTTTTGTACTTTGTTGAGAACAGACGCGCAAGTGGAAGACCTACATAACCAAGACCTATCACACAAATTTTTGTTTCTTTCATTGCTTTATTTTTTTTAAACGATTAATTACAGATTATTTTTATACCAATCAATAGCTGCTGCTATACCACGCTGGAAGCTCCATTCAGGGTCGTAGCCAAGCAACTTCTTTGCTTTGCTGATATCTGCATTGGAATGTTTGATATCTCCAGCACGATCAGGACCAAATTCTGGTTCCACATCTACACCAAGAGCTTTTGTTAAGCCATAGTAGATATCTATCAGATACTCACGACCTCCGTATGCAATGTTAAATGCTTGACCTGCAGCTTCATGGGGGGCGAGACAAGCTTTAAGGTTGGCTTCAATTACATTCTCAATATAAGTGAAATCACGTGACTGCTTACCATCACCGTTAATTCGACATTTCTGACCATTTAGTAACTGCTTAATAAACTTAGGAATAACAGCAGCGTATGCTCCATCTGGGTCCTGACGACGACCAAACACATTGAAGTAGCGCATACCGTAAGTGTCGAGTCCATAGTGACGAGTATACTGTTTCGCCCATTCCTCGTCACAACGCTTGCTCACAGCGTATGGAGATAGTAAGTTACCTTCAACACCCTCCTTTTTTGGAAGATTTGGCTCATCACCATACACAGAACTTGAAGATGCATAAACAAACTTCTTAACACCATTCTGACGAGCAGCTTCAAGCATGTTCAAGGTTCCTTGGATGTTGTTGAGTGAATAAAAAAGCGGCATCTCGATAGAACGGGGAACAGATCCCCATGCTGCTTGATTAAGGACAAAGTCTACACCTTCACATGCTTTCATGCATGTGCCAAGGTCTTTGATATCTCCCTTAACAAACTCGTAATTAGGGTTGTCAAGAAACATATCCACATTTTTCTGCTTACCTGTAGACAAGTCATCGAGCGCACGCACACGATAACCCATACCAAGGATTGCTTCACAAAGGTTGCTGCCAACAAAGCCAGCAGCACCTGTCACCAAGAACAATGAGTTCTCTGGGAATTTTAAATGTTTGTATGCCATAATAATATTATGATTGTGTTTTATATTTTTGTTCTGTTGTTTCTGGGTTATATTTATGAGCCTTCGCTTCAAATATAACCCCCATTTCATCCGTAGCTTCCAAAGAATGATACAGCCCTTGTTCAATCCATACACCAGGTGTTTCACTTCCTGCTTTCATTACTACCATTTCGGTTTCATTGCCTTGTTCATCGTAGAAGCGTTCTATGGCAGATCCATAAATGCATACAACAACTTCGGATGTGTCGGTATGGCGATGAATGGCAGACTTCGTTCCTGGCAACAGGACATTAAGCATACGTTGTCCGTTCTCTTCCTCCGAGTCGCGCAAGTCATAGTGCATACGTAAGCGAGGACTTTGAGCAGCCTTTACAGCTATTTGCTCGAAAAGTTGTTTATCTAATTTCATAAATTGTATATAGGGGTTAAGTTAGGACACCTTTGTTTACAAGATTTGTAGAAAAAACTTTTGATATTTTGTTTTGCTGCAGTTATAATCTTTTCTACATTAAATCCTATATTGAATGCTTATGCTACAATTCCATATCTATCTTTTCACCCACAGTACCTAAATATGAGTTTATATCAATAGCCGGTACTGTGCCTATCAGTTTTAGATATTGTACAAGCTGTAAGGAAAAAGTAAAAATCGAGTTCTCTGGATGTTTGTTGAAATTAATATTCTTTACTTTACGGGAATCATACAGATCACATATTGCTTTGGTTTCAGTTCCTTTAAATTCAGCGAAACTCTTGTCATACTCAATATAAAAGCTGTATTTATCAGCACAACAACAAAGGTCAAGGCTTTGCATACCTGTGAGTTTTTTAAGATTATCCTCTATAGTGTTGGTTTGCTCATAGCTGCTTGTTGAAGATAAAATACCGCCTAAAATAGGACTTAGTGGACGAGCTTGGTGTGTACAACCAGTACATATCATAGAAATAGAGGTGCGTTTTAGTTTTCTTACGCTTTCTATTTTCTGACCTGCATATTCTATGTTGTTCTTGATGTCTTGCTTTACCTCAAATACAGCATATACCCCCTCTGCTGGAATGTATTTAAATCCATCGTGGTTGAATATGAATGGAGTGTAGAAAACATCATACAATACTATGTCTATCTGTTGGCTTACATTTCCCTCATGATCTATGACCATCGCCTTGTCAACATTATACCGCTTAGGCAAATATGTACGGAAGAACTGTATCCATTTATCTTCCGTAGCATCACCTTTGCTCCCTTGATGACGAATGGCGAATCTATTGATGTTCAATGCGGCATTCATTTCAATCTGTAAGCCAGCGAACATTTCTTTCAAATCTATCATACTTTCAAATTTCAATAATATACCTTTGTCGTATAAGTAAGCTCTGCTGTCTGTTATACAACTATCATTTAATGAGATTATAAACAATAATGGAGTTGCCAATGCTACATTCTTATCATTGGCTATACACAGCATTGCTTGGTAATCAGTATAGCTATATTGTGTTGTTCCTTTCGGATGTGTATGCCATTCACCCAAATAGGTAAGTCCTTCCTCTGCAAGTTTTTTCCATGTTTGCTCCATACCATTCGTTTCACGCATGAATGAGGCATGGGTACTTTCCGTTTTAGAAGGCATAACCAAACGTTCTACTATAGCTTCGTGACTATCTTCGGAAATGCGCCCTGCAAACATTCCACCTGTTTCATTGGGGAAAGAAGCAAAGGCTTTGCTATACATCTCGTCTAAAATGTCTTGGCTAATTTTTAGCGAGAGGCTTCTTGAGGCAATAACGTATTTCATAAGCGGTTGATGAACATGCCATCCTGTGTTTCTGAAACATAAAAGTTGCTTTCTGGCTCAACAGCTGTCAACATTCCTATAATATGTTTCAAGGCTAATTGGAGTTTTGCCGCAATATCATTGTAAGAAGCCTTGAATGTTGGACTCCAACATCCAGTAGGGTAAAACATGTCTAACGTATCAGATTTGATAATCTGCGTAAATATGAATTTGACAGTTTCTGTGATATTGTTTCCCATTGCACAAACAAGCTCATTGGCATGATTGCTAATAGATATATTGATAAGTTTGGCTCTGAGATTCAATTTGTCAAGCACATACATCATACCGTCGTCGGTGCTACAATCAAAGATGATGTCATATCTGTTCAACATTTCTTGTATGGCATTCTTGGCTTCATCGTTATCCTTTGTTAGCTTTATCCAGGAATCTAAAGCCTTTGGAGATATTTCGCATTGTACAAATGGTGATATAGACTGTAAGATGCTACTTAACTCATAAGATTTGTCAGAAATTCCAGAAAGAAAATCATATTCAGATCGGCAGATATTGCCAGGCTCCTTTAAGTCCACGTCATACAAACCAAGATACTTGGATCCACTCCGTGCAAGCGTTTTGGCAACCATGCTTCCAATAGCACCTATGCCGATGATCAGAATTTTCTTTTCTGCTAACGAAGAAGGCAAGCAACCTCTTCCAAAGAAATAATCATAGGAACAGTTGTACGAGGATGCCCAATCTATCAAAGTCTTTGTATATAAATGGTTGATGATAGGTCGCCCTCCGCACTTCACTTTCTCCGACTTTATTGGAAAATCATCCGCTTTGAGCATAGCAACCTGCCAACGCATTTCCCCATTAGGGATTTTATAGCCACAAAACAAAGGAACTCTTTGAGCTTCTTCTTTATTTAGCGAACGCTTATAAAGAAATTGCATTTGACTCCATGAGAATAAGGAGGACATATCATTATACAACTCCAACACAAATTTGTCGTATAGGGAAGGAGCTTGTTCCAAGAAACAATAAATCCCCTCGAAGCGCATTTGCTTTTTATTACTTTTTCCCCATTGGCAGACATATTCTTCTCCACTTATCTTACTATGAAAGGTATTTGCCAAGAATGTGTCCATTCGCTTTCCATCATGTACACCAGGCACGAGCATTGTTAAGTCAACTGTGCCATAGTCATTCTTGGGAAACTCTTTGTTCGTATCTGTATAGAGAAAATTATAATAGATGTCCCCAATGAGATTATGAGCAACCACAAGTTCTTCATAATGTTCATCCTTTTCCTTTCTCACATAATACTTGTCAACCCATTCTTTTAGGCGTAATATATCTATCTTGAATTGTTCCTTAGGATTTTCGACTTTAAGGGTATGCAAGCAAAGAAAACCTGAGCGCATAATATGAGGATATGCAATCAGAGAAGTATTGAAAAAGTAGATAGACTCGCTATTATCCACTTTAAATGGATAAAACGGAGCAATACGGACTTCCCATTGCAGGGAAGGTTGCCCTTCTTCTGTTTGAACATCAATGAGAAATATTTTGCAGGAATTGTCCTCCTTAATATCTCCTTTCAGTTCAACAAAGGAATGGCTGTCAATAACTTCTTTAATAGCTTTCTCTTCTATCATCTTTATCCAAATCTCTGAGGACTCTGTGGATAAGATACACCACTGAACCCTTCTTTTTGCTTGTAACCGTCGTCTTGTTTTTCCTCATATTTCTCATTTTTCGGGAAATAATAAGGCAGGAATGTCTCATCATTAGTCTCAATGTTTCTGAGCATATTGTCCATATCACTCTTCAAAGACTGTCGTTTATATGAGTCCATGGAGGCTACGACGTCATTGTTGCCATTTCCTGGGTCATAAAGATGAAAACTATCTTTCGTGATGTTATCACGGATGTATTGCATTGTGGCCTTCAAATCTTCCCATAATCCGCCTGAGTCTTTTCCATTAAGAGCTTTTATTGTAATCAACTCTAATAGAAACGACTTATAGTCTTTGTCCTTATGCTTCTTCCATATCTTTAAAAGTCTAATAACTTTGCGTTCAGTATTCTTTCCGCTAATATGCTCAATCTGCTTGCTGATGTTTGTTTTTGTACACGTTCCCTTTTTAAATCCCCAAAGATCTTCATTGAAACAAAGGTTTAGGTCCTTTGTTTCAGTGTAATCATCATCAGATAACTCTCGACCAGGTACTACATCTATTTGAATTGGAAGTTCATCACCGTCCTCTTTGGGAAATTCCAAACCGATTGACACCTTTTGTTTTCTAACGACACTACCATACTTCTCGGTTAATGTATTATAAACATCATCGAACATATTTTGCAGTGTGTCAAAAGCATCATGTTTGAAAGGCTCTACAACATCCATATCAAACTTAATGTTTGTGGCTGTATGTTTTGCCATGCTTCCAGAATTGAATGCCGTATATTTTTTTTCACCATAGTGTTCAGACATGACTTCTTTAATTTCATCACGCTTGTCTTTTACTTTTTTAACGAACTTTTCAATGTGGCGCAATTTGTGGGTGTGCAGCACTTCACCTAAATATTTATTTCTATCAATACTCATATTTCTATTTTTATATCGTTTGTATATGCGATTACTTGATTATTTCTTTCTTCTATTGTTCAAGGGGCTATAGAGATATTGTCTTATTCCAACGTGTCTCTATAGCGTAAAACATCAGATTATCTTGCTCACACTCACCCCATCAATAGCTCTCTGATAGATTTCTTTTACCATTCCCATTGACGGAACAACAGATAGGTTGCAACGAGTAGCAATTCTTTTAAAGGCTCTCATCACATTCTGTCGCACCCTTTTCACCTCGCAATCCGCCATTTGCATATCTGTTGATTTGATGAAAGGGAATAAGAATTCTGAATCAGAGGGGTAGCGGTCTGCGATTTCCTGCATGGCTGCATCCCATTGTACGGTTATACGTGGCAATCCTGGTATTTGTGAGATGTATGTTAATGTGAATCCTTTGATGTCGGTTTTCTTGATGTTTGCCAAATCTGTAAAACTGATGCCTCTGCCGTAGATGCAAAAGAAGAACATATCACGGGCAAAAGTTTGTGGTATGGAATCAGACAGGTCGGCATAACGCATTCTACGTAATTCATCAACTGACAGCAATTCACGTTCTTTTTTGGCTGGCAAAGCAACTCTTACGCCTTTCAGTAATTTAAGTTTTGGAACAATTCCTTCTTTTACTGCAATATTATATACCGAACTGATTTGGTATAGATAGTGTCGAGTCGTTGATTGTTTACGCCCTTTGGTATTCAACCACTCCTCGAATTTTACCATAAGTTCTGGAGTCAATTCGTTTAATGACAATTCCTCTTTACCCAAGAAGTTGACAAAGCAACGGAGTGCCATCTCACGATTGTGAGCAGCCTCAAAGTGACCTTCTTCTTTGTCTTTTTCTATTTTTCGACGAGAATATGCGAAGAAATCGGTTCCCATTTTTACTTCTCTACGATGACTAATATAAACTATTCAAACAGATAGCCGTAGTTGTTTTGCAACGCCTCAAATTCTGTTTCGCAGCGATTATGCAGTTCTTTGTCGCTGTCCTTGAATATCTTTATAACTTTCTCGATCTCTTCCTTTACGGTTCTTCCAGCTTCAAAGATGGGTCTCAGTTCGTCCTTGAAATAGTCGATGAAAGGTGCATAGTAGTAGCCTATCTCTTCTATCATAAAATAGAAGGTGTCATAGGCATCTTTCAGATCCAATTTCTTGTCTCTTACATCTGCAAGAGTTTGAAGACGGAGTATCTCAATGTTTTCTACTTGGGCCGACACCTCTTGGGTGGTCTTCACTTGATGAAAGTATCGATCGATAAAGGCGTTGCGCTCATGCAGGTTGCGCTTGTAGAACAACTCGCGCTCTTTTTTGTCTGCCTCGTTCTTATTTACTTCTTCGAACCGTTCGGCATGTACACCTGACAAGGCTACTGCCATTCCACCGACATCCATGACAAGCTTGCGGTCTCGGGCTATGCGGATTACATAACCTTCGAGCCCAGCATATTCACCAGTCACGATGCGAAGTAGGGTACGGTTCTTGGAATAATAAACAAAAGGACGAAGAAGGAAACGGAGTCGTTCTGGCTCGGTTTCTGCTACACGCATAAATGGCTCCATCTGGTTGCAGGGGATAGTGGCTACCTTTCCTGTACTACAATTTTTACAGAGCTTGTATGGTTTTATGTTTTTATCTAAGTAGTCCTGTAATATTTCTGGGTTACCTTGCAAGAATATCAGTCCACTTACAGAAGGAGTTTCTACTTCGCGCATTCCGCCTCTGTTCCTATGGCGAGGGACATATTTTATGGTCTTATGCACAAAATGGGTTGCTCCATCTTTCTTTAGCTGTTCTTCTATCGACTTTACTTTTTGGTTGTGTACAAAAAGATAACTCCATGACGTGCAGTTATCTTTATCGTCATTACTTGGAACCACTTCGGGAATGGATTCGTTTTCTTTCTCAGTCTCAGTTTCCTTGTTCACCTGCGAACACTTCTTTATCGCTGAACCAGTCATTTCGTCTGGCTCAGAAACTTGTGTGCCCTCTGGAAATCCTTTGCTTTCAGTTGTCTGAAAACTCTTTATTTCGTCGGCTGTAGACTGAGAAACCGTGCAATCCTGCTCCATAACCTCTCCTCTACTTTATGTCACTGTTGGCTGTCATCACCTGGGATGACAATGCCAATTTTACAATAACATTGTTCATAAATTCATACTGTCTGTGTGTATGTTTGTCCAGTTATGGGATCCAATGTTTTACAAATCATATATGCTGATTGCATCGCATTTTCACCTCATAGTGGCTTTGTGTCTCTATCCGTTCATCCGTATTTTGTACGTCAAAATACGGA
>ERZ1026858.187-NODE-187-length-33965-cov-11.144884_pt1 | contig 33965 bp, 52 predicted proteins | sample MGYA00380159_ERZ1026858 | MGnify/ENA primary metagenome ERZ1026858 (study PRJEB33269, sample SAMEA4719795) | human gut metagenome | biome: human-associated habitat; feature: organic feature; material: feces | place: Cameroon | collected 2013-10 ...
TTCTTCTAGTTGACATTTAATAACAGAAACCGAAGTAAAATGTTTATTTGCATGACTGTACGGACGAAAAAGTCCCAATCGGGATTGCCCAACATAAACCACTTCATCTCCGTCCAGAAGAAAGTAGATAATAGGTTCTCTTGATATTGGAATATTGAGACTTTTTAATTGTTCTTTGAATTTCATAAAAAAATACCTGCCTTTCGTATAAAAGATGCCTTGAAATGTATGTAAATCAACAGGCAGGCGGCAAGGCATTTCCGCTTTTCGATGATCGGTCTAGCCTGTTGGTTTTACCAAACAAAAAAGAGCACACCAAAGAATCGTGAGGTTTTTCCCTCGTTTCATCTTTAGTGTGCTCTCTTCAACAAATGTAATAACTATTTCTCGTTTAGTATATCAAATTCTACCGCAAAAATCAATATGCCGGGGACGGATTCATGCGGTAATCTGTATTATTTTGCGCTTTTGTGACGATTCGTGCCAGTTCACGCTCGTTCACTTTGATGCTGTTCATGATGTACTCCGGTGAAGAATTGCCAAAGCCCCCATTGTTCATCAAAGCAGTAACTACGCCACGCTCGACAGCTTCCATGATTTCATCTTTCGTAAGTCCCATGTTGCCGTCATAGCCAGACATGATGCTGTCGGCAATGGATTTCATGACTTTCTGGTTCTCAAGCGGAAGAACGGCTTCCTGTCCTGCTTCACCTACACCAATGACAGATGCATTTTTGAACAAACCACCTTTTGCATACCAGTTCGGACTATAGACAGGGGTTGAACTGGTACCGCCGTTCCCAAGGCTATGTGTTTTCCACTGAGAAATATAATACGAAAGCGTAGGCATTCTCACGGATTTCATTCCATTTCTTAATGATTGAGCCGCATTATGACCAATGCTGTACATATCACTGAATGCGCTGCGAATAGTTCTCATAAAGCTATTTAAAGAGCTATCCATACTCTTTGACATACTTCCAGAAACATAAGAAGAGATATCTCTTCCGATATTCTCCCATTTCTTATAAGCAATGTTGTACTGACTTTGGAAATGGCTTGTTACAGATTTGTCCATATTTCCAAGCTCTGTACTTACGGCATTTTTCATTTCCCTGGCTTTCAATGTAGCTTCTCTGGAAGAATTGCCCCATGAACTCGTGGTAGTGCTTTCCATGCCTTTCATGTAAGTATCGGCTTGTTTCTGGATTTCCGAGAAATCATCTGTGGCACTCTTGGCCATTGTGTTTGTAGCTGACTGAGTATCTTTTGATGCCTTACCAACAGAAGAGGAAATTGTCTGCTGTGCACCAACGATATTCTTGTCCGCTGCTGACTTTGTAGCTATTGTTGCGTTCGGGAAATCTTTCGATAATTTACTGTTCAATTCATCGAGCGGAACACCTGCGTTTTTCAATGAAGTATAAACTGCATTTAGTGCATCAGTTGTATTGCTGTATGGGACTTCACTAATCATATTCCATGCAGTCGTATAATTCCCCCCAAATTCAGCGGAAGAAAGGCTCAATGCGTACAGAGTATCTTTCAAATTATCAACGCTGATCTTTGACGTATCAAACTTGCTTGCAGCTTCAGACACACCTTCTCCAAGAGCAGAGATTTGATTAGTCATGCCCTCAACAAATTCAGCCGATACGCCAGCCTGTGCGCCATACTGCTCAAGAGCTGTTCTAGCCTGATCGGATGAAACACCATACTCTTTCAGTTTTTCAACCATATCAGCATACATTTCGTCATGAGTTTTTCCAAGTTCTTCGTCCTTTTCAATCAGCTGCCATAATGCTTCTGACTGCTCATTAGTAAGATTCGCTACATTAGTAAGCTGTGTTGCGTAATCATGGAGATAACCACCATACTGTGTAGTCATTCCATTACCACCTTGCATGGTCTCAAAAAGTCCTGCTAATTTCTTGGTAAGTAATACTGCACCACCTACTGCAAGAGCAATTCCACCACCAGTTGCCACAAGTGAACCTAACGATGTCCCAAGAGCCGGAATAGTTGTTGATACTGCTTCTGTGATTGCCGGATTCAGCATACCTTGTACAGCTTTAGAAAGATTTCCAAATACAGTATCACCTGTAAAAAACTTAGTAATTGTATCAACTAATGGCATGAGCTTATTACCAACTGCAAATACAGCCATAGCTTGAATAAATGTGCCGGCAGATGTACTTCCGAGACCTTCCCAAATCCCACCAAGGACATCACCAATAACAGTGATTAATTGTCCAAGATGCTTCGCCCAATCAATCTGGCTAAGAAATACGCCTACGTTGTGGCCGAAGGCTTCCCAGTCAACACCTCTGGCAATCTCAATAAGAGATGTGAGCAATTTATTGATAAATTCTTCTAACTTTTGACCGTTTTCTCGCCAGTTGAATTCTTGCATGAATGTCGTAATTCCGTTGGTAATATTATTAACCAGGTCATTCCATTCAAAGTCTTTGGTAAATGAAGTCAGTGTATCGAAAGCACCATTCAAGCCAGTTGCGAGCGTATGAGCGATTTCGCCAAAGCTAATCTTTTCAAAGATTCCGTTCAATCCTTCTGCAACAGCTGTTCCGATTTCTCCGTATGGAAGATTCTCCACGAATCCAGAAAAAATATCCCAACCGCGCATAAAGGAATTTCCGAGCAGATTACCGAAATTGCCCCAGTCCACTTCACGGACAAGACCAGCGATACCATTGGCAAATTTAGCACCAAGGTTCTTCCAGTCGATTCCTTCCAGAAGTTGGTTTGCAGTATTTACAATAGTATTCATACCGGCACCAACAGTACGTCCCATCAAATCCCAGTTGATATTATCAACAAGGCTGTTGAAAGTCTGGGTGAAAGCACTGGTAAATTTTGTGATGTATGGGCCTACGTTATTCCAGTTAATAGCATCATAGAGTTTTTGCATTCCCCAGTTGATGCCATCAGCCATGATTTTTCCAAGACCTTTCCAGTCTTTTCTTTTAAAGGCATTTACAATGGCATCTGCCATCTCATTTGCCCTGTTGGACATTTTCTTGAATGCTTCGTCCCATGCTTTTTGATATGCAGACAAAGCATCGTCCAAAGCTGCATCAAGTGCTCCGATATGCCCCAAACCGCCTTTTCCAGAGCCAGAAGATGGATTACTTGTACTACCAGAATCAGAATTGTCATTAAGCTGATTCAGTTCATCAAATGAAAGAACTGACAATGTTTTTTTGAGTTTTTTGGCATTCTTATTTGCAGTATCAATAGAATCACTGGCATTATCCATATTATCTGCAATATCTCCGGTATCTACAGAGATTCCACCCGTAGATGATACGAAGTTTGACAGTTTAATCCCAAGAAGTTTTGCAATATAAGCAAACATTCTTTGTATTGCGATTACTATTGCATTGATATATGGAAGAACTATTTGCAGTATAGGAATGAACAAAGAACCTATTGTTCTTCCAAGGGATGCGAAGTTAGATTGGAGCATACGAATTTGATTTGCCGGTTGATTTCACTTTGTTATCGTAAAGGCTTTTTATCCTCTACTTCTTATGGTTTCCCATAAGGTCGGCGTACATTTTCAACCATAAAAATAAGACGTATTTCTACGTCTTATGGTTGTCGAGCACTCTTGGGAGAATTATATTTATTCATCTCCTACGCTCTACGGTGTCGCATAGCCTTTCGCTATCTATGCGATTACCTCGGTATTGCCATGCTGAATATTGATATAATCATCACACTTGCACCAGTAGAATCCTCTACATTTGTGGCCGGTGTTTATTGCTTTGTGAATTTGTTTGTGTACTTTTGTTTCTTCTCCTAGAAACCTCGCTGCTTCAGAACAATTATTAAAATGATTTATTATTTTCTTGTTCTGATCTAATTGGAATATTCCATTACACTCTGATATTCCTTTAAACTTATAATTTTGATTTTCGTCATAGTTATCTGCGTAAATCCATTGATAACCACCACTTCTTTTTATTTTACCAGTTAAACAAGAAGATATATTAGCTCTTCCTATTCCAATCTTTTTGCTTGCTTCTGTTACGGAATTGAAAGTGTTTATAAAATTTCCATCAAGATCTAGCTGTATGATACTTCTTTTGCGATGTGATTCTGCCCTTTGATACGCTTCTATGGAGTCAATTTTATTTTCGACTTTGTATTTCCATTGATAACCACCAGATTGTTTAGTAATTCCATTGGCACAATCTCCTATATTATGGCGCCCTATTCCAGTACATACTGAAGCATGTTGGCAGCTTAGAAATTCTTGAATATAATTCCCATCTAAGTCATACTGAATAACCGGAAGTGAATTCCACGAAACACCGCCTTCGCCGCCCAATGTTATATTGTATCCATTTGAGTTTTTTGAATGAATACATGTATTAAGCTTTTTTATCCAGTATATTTCTTTTTCCTTTATTTCGTCATCGGTTTTGGCACAATCAATGATTTTCCATTCAAAATTTTCAATTCCATATTTCTTTAAAGCTCTATGGAAAGGAATATCATCATTAATGTCATAAAAATGCTCTTTTCTTCTTTTTTCAAAATTATAAGTTTTTCCAACGTATATTTTCCCGTTGATTTTATTAGTTGCTGTATAAATTACAAATTCTTTTTTCAATCATATCACCTGTATTTATTATAACACAAATACAGTATTCAGTACAGGTTTTACCGATTTTGCTCGATTTTCACTAACACATTACTATGTTAGGCGACAAATGATAGTTCGCAAAAACCATCGTCTATCGTGTTTGACAAATCAGCCCACGCATACTTAGAGTTGTTCAGCAAGATAATCGTTCTCAGAATCGTTTTATCTGCCTGAGACAAATTCGATATGCTGGTATTAATTCCAAGATTATACAGTTCCTGTTGCATGTTGGCATTACGGATATTAATGCCGTACTTATCCATAGCGCGGCTCATACCAGTCAAGCCAGATGCCATATCCTGCCATACATCCTCAAAGTCCATGTTTCGTACAGAAGCAAGGTCAGCACCAATCATAGTGAGTGCATTAGACAATTTTAATGCAGTCTCTGATGTATCGCCCATAGATGATGCCATCTGTGCAAATGTTGCCTGATACTGCATTGTCTTTTCTGGGTCAAGTCCAAGACTGGCGGTATTGGTTCTAGCCAGTTCGCCAGTATCTGAAATTTCGAATCCTGTCAGTTTCTGCGAAAGCTGTTTTGCCCTTTCCTGGAATGAATTTGCATACGCTTCAGCGGATTTTATGCCACTTTTTTTCCATTCATCAGTGTTGATTCCTTCTGCCACCTGATTGAACGCAGAGTTGAAATAGTTCAGGGTCTCTACATAGTTCATTGCGGATTCTACTGGCGATGTCAGAACATCTAATGCTCTTTTTACGAGGAAACCTTTGGCGTAAAGAACACTCAACTTATCAGTTACTGAACTCATAGGATTTGACAATCTTCTTATTTTTTCACCAGCTTCAGAAGATGCATTTCCAATACCTGCGATTGCAGATACAGCTTTTCCGCCTAAAGAAATAGCTTTTGAAGCAAATTTTTGAAAAGCATTTGTCAGCCCATTGATTACAGTACTTGCTTTTGAACCTAACGAAGAAAGCGTGTTGAATGAATTCGAAACGCTATTTGTGGCACGCCCTACTTTACTTCCAGACGATGCTAATACTGCAAGAGCTTCTGTCATTCTTATTGTGCTCGAACTGATATCTGGTGCACTTTTCATTACGTCAAAAAACTTCAAAACCTCTTGTGCGAGAGTTGATAATTGACTTGCAGTCTTTCCAGTTTTATCTCCTGCACTAGCTAATTTTCCAAGAGAAGTAATAAAAGCATTGGTGGATGCTGATACTTCGCTCATAGAGCCTAATTTAGTAGCCGCATTATTTAAACCTGTCGCAAGATTCGGAAGTTCCTTTGACACATTGCCGATATACTGTCCTGTACCGGCAAGTTTAGCTATAGCGGTTGTGAACCGGCTAACGCTCGGAGAAACATCTGGAATAGCATCAAGTTTCTGCATCTCGGTAAGAATTTTACCTAATTTCCCTGTATCAAACTGGCTGAAATCGGATTTTCCAAGACGATTGATAGCGTTTATAGCCGCATTCAATCCATTTGCTTTAAAATTCACGCTACCTAAACTTTTTAAAGAATTGGAAAAATTATTTAACCGGCTTATGTCAAGATTTCCAAGGGCAGTGTTTAATGTATCTAATTTTTTTACAAGGTTATTAATAGACCGCACCGCCTGAGTTGTGCTACTGTCTATTTGTATATTGAGAGTATCTATGGTATTATCGGCCATTAAAGCACCTCCTTTTAATCAAAAAAATAAAGGGCAGACAAGACTTTTAATCCTGCCTGCCCTCGTCATTATTACCATGATTCAGCTCAAAATTTGCTTGCATGAGTTGCAATGTCATGAGCAACCTGTCACGTTGCCGTTTCTTTTCTGTTTCAGAAAGATTCTCTTCATCCTCTTGCTTTTGCTTTTCAGCTGTTTGTGAAAATGGTTCTTTAAGGTATTCAGCCTTTGATTTTTTACCAATAAGCACATTTGCAACCGCAGTCTGAACTGCACACATCGTGTACATGTTGAACTGCCATGCTTGCGAATCTGCCATTTTTTGTTTTAATTTGTAGGATTCCATGTATGGTTCTAAATCATACGGTGTGGAATCCCAAAACTTTTCCTCAGAAACGCCAATAGACAAATAAAGTGGAAGTAGTTTTTTATGGACTACCTCAGGAAAGCTCAGCTCTTCTTCTTGTGATCCTGCGGAATTTTCGGAAGCTTCTGTTCCTTTTCCGCTTTCTCCATTGCTTTTACCATTCCGGATAAAAAACCGTTCTTTTCAAGCTCCTGACTTGCTTTTTCGAATAAAATAAATCCATTCTGAGGATTTTCCTCTGTGGATTCATCTTCGTAATCGTCCAGAAGATCACATACTTTTTCGTATGCTACTTTCTTTTCTTCTTCGGTTTCATATCCGAATTCATCTTTGTGTTTTCTTTGAAGTCCCGCCAGAATCAATTCTGGAAGCATTTTAATCATATCTTTCGGATTGTTGATTGCTCCCATAGAAGACACTTGTGTAAGAATGTCTGACTGAGTAAGTACGCCATATCCGAATTTTACTTTGTATGTTTTATCATTTACTGAGAAACTAAACATGAATTATCCTCCCTGTTTTACATCTTATTCAGCAGCCGCTGTCGGCTCAATTTTGGTATCCAGTCCCTTATATGTATTGATGATAAGAGAAATAGACATGGTTGCTGCTTCGTTCTGTGCAATTTCTGGCATTGGAATTTCGCGACCGCATTCTGCAATAACAAAGAATGCGTCGGACATATCCGGGAACGACACCTGAAACCAGGTTGCCAATCCTGTAGTTTTTGCAGCCTTAGAATCTTCGTACAGTTTTTTAATCTGTTTAACAGATTTATCTGGATCCATGATGAATTCAATTTCCCATGTACCACCAGTATCCTGTCTACCAGCTGCATACTGAGTCAGATAATCTTCCAGTGCAGAAACGTCAATCTGTTCTGTGTCAAGAGAAATACCGCCGATGGAAGAGGCTTCTTCCAGCTGTGTGAATTTGGTAGGTTTTGTGCCTTTCACGGTTTCAACGGCATATGAAAATTTCACACCAAGTGTAGTTAATCGTGCCATTTTGGCTCCTTTCTGCCTTTCGGCTATAATTTATTGCAATAAAAAAGAGCCTTAACGGCTCTGGTTCTAGTACGTAACCCTGTACCGGGAGATAAAAGGATCACCTCCTTCTAGTCTTCTTTGCTTGCCTGCTTTACAATCTGATTTACATAATTACTAAGTCCTGCAACGAGGATTCCCTGTGTGATTGCGGTAAAAATTGCCATTGCGATTTCTTGCGCGCCAGACATAGCGCATGTAGCAATAACATAAATTCCACAAATCAGAATGCCTAAAGCACCAAGGATTGCCGGGATATATTTGTCCGGTATGACTTCGGATTTTTTGATTCCCATTCCGATAAAGTACAGTACAACCGCGACAATAAGAAGTTCCGGTTTCACGTAATTCATAATCTGCTCCATGTTTTTTCACTCCTTTCCTAGAGTAATGTTCCGGTATATATCCGGCTATATCTGCTAACAACACGTTTTATGCTGTTATCAGCATTATTTTGTCTTACGGGCCCGTATATCCTACGGAACCCCATATCAACCATAGCCTTGTGACTGGCAGCGTCAATTTCATATACTTTTGAAGAAGCTTTTGAACCAGCCGCATAGGATTCTGATTGGAAAGATGGCGTTGTCGCGCACTCATCCCCCTCAAGATTGCCACGTGACGTTGGATTTCCAAGCAAGAACAAACGTGCGTAAACCCTTTTGTTTGAAGCTACCGTCTGACTTTCATCATTAGAAAAGTTCCCTTTTCCTACAACGGGTTCAATAGTTGTTCTCCATCGTTCAAATACATCCGAAACTGGATTTTTTACTACATCTGACATCTCTGTCACCACCTTGTTTTAAACATAGAAAAAGCACCCACCATTCCGGTAGATGCTTTTATATCTTACAGTATACATAAAACAGACGTTATATTCAGTAAGAAAAGGTGTTATGTTTTTATGTAGAAAACACTTCTTTTGCGATTATACGGATATTCTGCATAATTTCTACACTTGCTTTGTAAACGGGCATTGTAGCCTCCGTACCGTAAGAACGTACCCATTCGCCAGAATCTGCTACATATACCCACGATTCGTTTTTTCCTTTGCCTTGTCCGTAAGAACCGATTGTGTAACCAAATTCTTCTCCTTTTGGATGTGGGCTAGAACCGGCGGCTCCGTTGTAATGGATACCTGCACCGAATTCTATGAACAAAAGTCCAGAACCCTCACACACAAGAGTTGCCTGCGCATAATTTCCGAACCTGTTGATTTTGATGTAGGTATTGTGGTTTTTATCAGAATCTCCCTGTGCCAACATAATATTTTCGTCTATGACAGGAATTCCCAATTCGCAAAGCCTTTTAAGGAACAGCTCATTTTTATCGCGAAGACTGTTTTGGTATGCTTTCAATTCTTTGATTGCATTTCCAACAGATTTTTGGATCAGATTGCATTTGATTACTCGCCCGCTCATTCTTCTACACCTATCTTTTTAATTCCATATCTAGCCAGATTTCCTCTTTGCGTATCAAGGATTTTCTTCAAACGGTAATCTGGTGGCGTTGTAGGAATACCATCTTCCAGAACCAGATTTCCCAATGTGTCAACCTGTGGCACGGTATCAATCCAAAATACGTCTCCCTCTTGCGGATGGAAAGAACGGTTGAAGGAAGTAATGTACCTGTCGTAATCCGGAACAATACCTGCCGATATTTCCTCTGGTGTTCCTGCGGTAGATGATACGGAAAACTTAAAACTTTGTGGCTGACTGTAGAACGGTACGGTATCTATCCCATCAAGTATTTCGGTTACTTTTGACCAATACACGGTCTGTTTCTGTCTTTTTAATCCTCTCATAATACTTTCTCCAATGCAAAAAAGGAGAACATTTCTGCTCTCCCCTAAATGGTTGATTGTTTATTTTATTTCAGTTTCGCTCTGCATTTCTTCAGATTTATCCATCTCAGAATCTGCATTGTGTTTTGCTACACTTAGCGGCAAATACCCGTGACTGGACTTGCACCAGTATGATTAATGCCATGCTCGGCACACTAAATAATAAAGAGCAGGAATCTTCCTGCTCTTTGACTTACATTGCGTATTTCATGTGTGATACTTTTACATCATCATCAGATACCTTCGCATAGATCATTGTCGTGTTAATGTTAACATGTCCAAGAATCTTTTGTACTTCTGTAATTGGTGTTCCTCTCTGAAGAAGAAGTGTTGCAAGAGTATGTCTGAATAGATGCGGTGTCAATGGTCTGTCAAGTTCGGCTCGTTCCCCTATCAGTCGAATGTTTCTTTCAATTGCTTCTTTTTTCAATGCATTATGTGGTTTTCTTTCACTTACAAATAGGTATTCTGATTCGTCATCTCTGGAGTTAAGATACTGTCCTAAAAGAAGTTTGCTGCGAGCATTTAGGTATACTTTTCTATGCTTGTTTCCTTTCCCCAAAACAATCACTTCGCCTTTGTAAAAGTCTATATCTGCTTTCTTTACGCCACATACTTCTGTAACCCTGGCTCCGGTACTGTACAGAAATTCAACCAGTGCTTTTTCACGCACGGTTTCGCAAGCTTGCCTGATTCTTTCCAACTCCATATCTGTCAGAGGTTGTTTTTCAATGCGTTCGTATTTGATATTTTTGATAACTCTGCACGGGTTCTTGCCTATATATCCTTCGTTTGCAGCCCACTCGAAGAAAGCGTGTATGGCAGTTCTTCTGCTATCAAGTGTTCGATTACTCAACCCTCTGCTCTCCTGAGCGTTATACAGATATACGCGGATATCATTTGCAGTAATGTCTTCTGCGTTTTTATTGACTGTAAAAAAGAAATCATCCAGATAAAGATTGTAGAGTTCGAGCGTCTTTTTACTTAAACCCTCGATTTTCCTACTTACAATGTAAGTTTTGTAGAAATCTGGCAAATATCCAGTATACTTTACAACTGCCGTTTCTCTTTGACTGATGTCAAAATCATTTACATACAACGCCAGTTTGTTTCTGACTGTTTCAAGATATTCTTCTGGAATTTCTCCATACAGTTTTGCCATGAACCCATTCACGAATTTTTCTCTCATAAAAAATACCCTCCTTTTGGGTTCACAAAGGGAGAGTACTGTGCTATAATATACCCGTACCCTTTGTGGTGCTTGGAGTTGGACTTTTTGATTGGTAGTCGGGAGTCCAGCTCCTCTTTTTTGTGTTCTGTTATAGTGATTATAGCACTGTTTGCTCTATCTGAATAGATATTTTAGCGAATTTATGAGAGATTTTTACTTAACTAAAGCCACATTTAGTTAATTAGCGCATTTCTCCATACATATACATTGGGTATTTCTTTTCTAATAATTCAAGAGGGTTGAGGTTAATCAATCCTTTCGATTTTGCATATTGCACCACTTCATTGAATCGTGTTGTTAATGCTTCTTCATTTTCGTCTGTCCACATACCAGTATGAGTCATCAAAATCATACTAGCTCCTATGGATGCGCAACTATCAATGTATCTTTTTAACTTTTCAGTATTTCCGTCATCTACTTGATTAGTTAATCCAAACCTTGGAATGTTATATCGGTTATTTAACGTGTTGGGTTCTGCCGTTATATACTTTTTAGGATCAGCGTTTATTGCATAACGGAATCCGCGTTTTTGGGACATAGACATAATCCAACTTCTTGAGGCATCTGTATCAGGGACACCGCCAGGAACAACCCATACAGATTGTGCATCCAAAAAGCCCAAAGAATTGAGCATACGCAAACCTTTATTGAAATCTTGTTCTGCATATTTTAAGCATTCTGCATTCGTTCTGTTGACCGTGTCCCAACAGTTAAGTCCGCTGGGTGTTTGCGCTGCCTGATTATAGCAATGAAGATAACATCCAAATCCTTCATTTTCATAGTTTCTAAGCATTGTAACAATGTTATCGTCAAGTTCTAAGTGTCGTGCTTCTACGGCATATCCGCCTACCACACCATTAGCAATACATATATCATAGAACTTCTTTACGCTTTTTTGTGTATTTGTATCATCGTCAATAATTGCAAAATACATCGGCTGCGTTTTCACAGATTCCAGATATTTTCCAATGTATTCATCATTTCCGTTTATGTGTAAATTCAAATACTCTATTTTTTCAGACTTTTTTACCAATTCGTATGCCTCAAAATCGGTTGCTGTATCTCCATACTCGATTTGCAGTTCATTTTTACCTGCTTGTGCATACCAACAAACTCCAATGAATCTATATTTGTCCGGGATAACATGTGTTCCATTATTATCTTTTGTATTCCATGCGTTCATCGACCATTTCTCGATTGAATTTCCGTGCAAAAAAGCAGTATAAGCACCGCCCTTATCTGGAAAGCCGCTTAATGTAATTGTTTTATACTGATTAGCATCAATTATAGCTGCCATCCACGTATTATTAGCATCGGTTGCATTAAATTTATTATTGAGATAATATCCGTGCACGGCATTATCAACATTTAACAAATTCTTCTTTGGTAAATTCTTAATTGATAATTGGTGAGTTGTAAGTGATAACCCCTCATCTGCAACATTCATTGCGCCATGTGCAGATTTGTTTGCTTCTTTTGCTGTGTTGTATGCTTTCGTTTCGCGGCTACCGTAGAATTTTATATTTTTTGCATCAGCCGGAACAATTAGTCCTTTCCCATCTGGAGCCGTTCGTGCTTTGCATATAAGATAGTTTATATCGTTCGTAAGCCCGCTTATTTCGATCATTCCAGATGCCCATATAGTAGTTGCTTTTAAAACTGTATAGGACCCATCGTTTTTATCAGATGCAAACACTGAAATCTGCAAAGAGCTAGGGACATAAATGTAGAGGGGATACGATAAATCGAAAGTTGAAATATCTACAAAAGTAGAGCGAATAATATATGAATTATCACTGTACGAAAAATTTCCACCACTGTACGAAAAATTTCCTTGCTCCCAACCGGCATTGATATTGACAAGGTATGTACCTTTTTCGTTTGTGTCATCTATATCTTCCTTTAGTGAATCAGTTTCTGTCTTTACTTCTTTGAATTTGTCGCCTACGGCTTTGGAGTCGGCAAATGCTCCCTCTTCGCTCAAAGTTTTATCTGCGATAGGCTTGTCTGCTAAGCCTGGATACCCAACTGGAACATCTCCGTTTTGAGTATGGATTTTTAAAATTGATTCTGCCATGAACTACCTCCTAAAAAATAAGTACACCATCATCATTTACAGTTGGCAAAATAGGGTTTTCATTCAAATAATCAGATATAATTTCTTTTACCTGTTCTTCCGTGATGTCACCGATTGACCCAAGTGAATCCCATGAGGTTCCATTCCACACAACATTCATTCCTGCGCCACCGTAAATTGATTTTTGCTCAATATTGTACATATCGCCAACAGACGGACTCAAAGGAAGTAGATCGGCTGTCACTACACTGCCTTTGTATAGAATTGGATATTTTAACTTATTTTCCATATCGCTTACTTTACTAAGCAAAAGTGCGTATACTTTTTTTGCTGTTAATGCCATGTAATCAGCCTCCTAATTTGTACCATGTATCAGTTGGTTTATGATATTCGTATAATTCGGACGTATCAAGGCATAATGCCGAAGAACCGCTCTGTACATAATGCGGAAGTTTTGGTACATCTTTTGAAAGTCCCTCATAATCACGAACCATACCTCTTGCATCCGTACATACCCAACTGCCTAAATCTGGCAATTCGTCACCAGGATTATACTTAATGCCATCGAAAATAACTGTGTTTTCTGCTTTTGCCATCTATGCAATCATCCTTTCTGCCCCTACAGGAGCCACATAAGTAAATCGGTTTCCTAAAACATCTTTTGCAACGCCAATTACAAAGCATCCGTAATCGGCAAGCATGTTGCACACAAATTCCTCTGCTTCAACCCAATATTGTTTCTTGACCATGCGGTGAAGTTCTGGTAACAAACCATAACTGAACATCACACAATGTCCTAACTCATGGATAAACACACGGTTTAGAAGTTCCCCGTACAGATTATTTGCAATTGAAATTATCATTGTGGAATAATCCGATACAGCAAGTGTTCTCTGGCCTGTGCGGTCAATTAAAACATTATCATAAGGTGACACAAAGTGAACTCTCCATAAGTCCCCGTTCATGTAAAATTGTCTTAGCATGGCTTATCACCATCCTTTTCTCAACTAAAAAGCCCCTGCTACATTCCTGTAACAAGGGCAAAATTCATTTCATATTCAATTCATCTGCTGTATCAGACGAGTTAAGTCAGTTTTCATCGACTGCCTGAGTGTTGCATCTGCATCTGACCACATCTCAGTAAGATTACGGATAATGTCAGATGTATACTCTTTCATGGAATCATCCATTTTTCTCTTAGATTCTGTATCATTGGAATCATGGTAATGTCTGCGATTCTCACTGTATCTGTCATAGGTTTCCCCGTATCTGGACTGCTTATGGTTCATTCCATCCGTCCTCATATCACTACGATCTGGATGATATCCCATGCGGTACATATTACGTTCGAACTCTGGATTGTTCAGATATTCTTCCATCCAGTCATCATCTTCCATGTACAGATACGGCTTGTATCCCATACGACTTCCTTTGCCTTTCGGGGCAAATCTGCCGTTTGCGTAACGATACCTGTCATATCCCATGCGTCCAAGATACTTCTCTTCCTGTTCACATTCGTCCATAGCTTCTACGATTCTGTAATCTTTATCTGCACAAATCGCACACTTTACAGCTTCCATGCAGTCTTTCAGATCGTCCCAGTCTTGAGCACTGAGATTATCAAAGCCATGTGTTTTGGCTTTTTCCATAGCCCATTTTCCCATTTCCATTGCAACTTTATGCATTACATTGCCCCCTTTCTGGCAGCCTGTGTAACAGGTGTGTCTGTCGTTGGGGCTGTACCATTAATTGCTGTTAAATTGTTACTCGGACTACAAGCTGGATTTCCCAACATCTTGAATACTCCGCCAGTTGCACTTGTAGCTACTCTGGTTGCGTACTTCGTTCTGGTTCTTATTCCGCAAGCCGTAACCTGTGCACAGCAACGATTCTCTAGCGGATACAAAGTTGTTCCTGTTCCTATTTGAATCATTACCGGGGCGGTAATCGTAGTGGCTTCTGGTATGCTTTGTGCGATCACAATGCAATACTTTTCTCCATTGGAATAACTGCCTGCCGGGAGTGTAACCACAAGATTCCCGCCAGTGAATGCGACAGACTGGCTTATCACAAGATGGTTGCAGAGCTTACAAACATTTTTACAACTCATATTTCTACCTCTCAATCAAATAAGAGGTGAGCCGCAACCCACCTCTTAGAATTAGTCAACCTCTAAGGGTGAGTTACTTAGCAGCAACTGTTTCCATATCCGTTGCATCCTGCGTATGCATACGGAGCCGGTACCTGAAATGCAGGAATCGGGGATGGATTGATTGAATTGATTAATCGCTGCGTCTGTGCATTCATTTCAGTTACAATCAGCGCGGACTGGCGATCCTGAGATGCAGCACGCTTCAGATCAGAGTTCTCTGCCTGCAATGTTGCAATCTTATCATTCGTCAAGAAATCAAGGATTGCTCTTGTATTGCTGTTCTGATTGTCCAGAATATCTCTGGTATTGTTGTTCATTGTGTTTTGAAGAGCACAAGTGTTGGTTGCCAGGTTGTAGTTGATACCCTGGATAGCTTCCCTTGTTTCACAGCAACAATTTGCTAACTGAGATTGTAATGCATTGGTATTCTGCATACCGGCTACAGTATCAGCATTAATTGCCTGCTGAACGCCATTGAAGCCCTGAAGCATTCCAACGTTCATGCCGTTGAAACCACTCTGCATGGTATTGTTGAGTGCATATGTGCTGTCACAGATACCCTGCTGAATACCTCTGATACCGTTTTGGATATCGTTAAGAGCGAAGCCCTCGTTGATATCGGCACGTGTAGCCCATCCTTGGAAACCGGCACCGTTCGCACCATTACCGCCGAAGCCACCGCCCCAGCCGCCGAAACCTCCCCATCCGAAGATTGCGAAGATCAGTACGAGCCAAATAAGTGAAAAACCATCGCCGCCCCACATGTCATTGGCACGGTTATTAGAGCCTGTAGCAGCTGCAATGTCACTAAGGCTGTAATTTGAACCATTCATCATGTTTTTAGTCTCCTTAAATATTATTTACAATAGGAGACATCCGCGGCTGTCATCCCAAATTGTAGCGATTTTTAATCACCCAATTATGGGGAAATGTTATAATCCAAGGAATTTCTGTATAATTCCATCTGGTGATAAATGTTTTTCATTAAACACATTTTGCTGTATTTGATGTAACTGATCTGTATCACCTTTCTTGTATAAATCCAATGCATTTTTCAATGTTGGATTGTTTCCTGCAAATTTACTCATATCGTTCATCATGTTATCAACACTTCCGAACCTCTGAGAAATCATTTTCTCAAATTGCTTTTTCATCATGGCGTTTGGGTTGAAACTCATCTCTGCTTACCTCCGTTCTGCTTAGATACCGATGTCTCCGACATTTGTGTCGGGAACATGTTTTTTATTTCAGAAATCTCAGAGCAAACATCATTCCGAAGCTGATTAAACATTGCTTCAATATCAATCTGTTTTTCTTCCTGCTTTTGATATTGTTCTTCTGAATTTACAAGCCGGTAAACAAAAATTCTGCTCTTTCCGTCTGCCTGCAATTGCTTTTTATATATTTCTGTTCCGTCTGTCTTTGGATAGTAAACAGGGTTGCCAGACATATCAACGTCCTTTGCTTTTACAGTATCAATCCCATCAACCATCTGCCCTTGAAGCATCGGCATTTGCTGCATTTGTTGTACAGGCTGCTGCATCTGCATTTGTCCATATGGCATTGCCTGTTGATAGTTATTCTGTAATTGTGCCAACCTGTCTTGATACGGCTGTATTTGTCCGTAAGGGTTGCTCATCATTGGCTGTTGCGGATAATACGGATAACCTGCCATAATCTGTTCCTCCTGTCCGGGATTCAAGAATCATATCCATATCATCTATAGAACGATGCTTTTCCCATATACCCTCGTAAGGGTTTCTTAATATAATCATTACGTTTTCTCCTATGATTATATTATATAGGAAGGAACACTGTATTTGAACGTCACTATTTCGCCACATTTCCGCCATTATACAAAGAAAAGCCCCGAATATACATCGGGGCAACTTTGGTAATTTTCTTTTTTATTTTTCTATTGATTCGGTCTATGGTTCTGGGACTGTACCCCATTAATTCAGATGCTTCCCATAATGTTTTTTCACCATAAGCCCGTAATCGAAATAATTTTTCTTCACGTGAATCAAAACCTGCTTCTTGCAAGTAAAATTTTCTTTCATCTTCTGAAAAATCCGCATAATTCATATAACTCCACCGTCCTCCCTTACAAGTGGAATCGATTTGTTACATAGGAAATATACCGCTCAACATAAATCCTACAGCTGCTCCCACGACTGCTGTTATAATGCATACAATAATGGTGTCATAACGTTTGCCAGGGACTGCCATGAGGATTTTTAAATTGTTGTTCATCTCATCGACTGTTTCTTTGATATGATCTAAGTCATTGCTATACAGGGCAGTCTTCTGTTCGAGTTTATTAATTCTAGAATAAAATTCCTTGTGCCTTTCAGACTGCTTTTCCTGCATATCATGAATATTTTTTTCAATTTCTTCAAAGCGGTGATTGTTAAAGCACTCATGTTCACATTCCATCGCTGTTCCTTTCTTTCACTCCCTATAAGATTTTTGCTCTTTCCCTACTTTAACGAGCAACCCTGCAACGTGCCGGGAGGAAAAACACATTGCGTTCCATCCCATCTTTTTTAACTGAAACTTCCAGCAAAAGGAAAAACACCATGATTAATATAAATTTCGGTTTCAGATTCCCAACTTCTATTTACAGAAGATTCAGAATGTGATCCTTGGAACTCAGCCCCCTGCTTCACAAGAAAATAGAGGGCTAAATCAAATATGCAATCATAGCATTTTTCCATGTCACTATCTATTTTTTTATCTGTATAACTCGAAGGATAGTTTCTCTTATTCTTGAACGAACGAATTGCCCGTTTTACGGCAAGAGAAATCATTTCAGGTGATTCTGTATCATCGGTAAGATAGTTTACCAAATCGTTTATAAGCTCTTCGTTCATCCAAAATCACCTACCCTTGCTGAACTAATATTTCAGAAATGATACCAGCCTTATTAGTTGCTGTCAGGGCATAGCCATTGTCACTTGCAAGCTGTCTTAACTGTGGTACAGTCATGCTAGACAGCTCGCTTTCTGTGTATTTATGTGTTGGTTCTTCAGCTTCAACACTTGCTACAACCGGTGACTGGCTGTTCTCGTCAAGACTATGCCCGCTTATTCCCCCTTTGTACCAATGATAAGGCCACCATTGGATTTTGAAGCTACTGGAATAAATAAGCCGGACGCTTTTGTCCATGTAGCAACTGGGTCTGGTGTAGCCCACATGGATAAAGTAACAAAGGAACGATTTTCCTGTTCGATAAATGCTTTGTAAGCATTTTCGTCCGGCGTTGGTCCCCACAGACCTGCACCAAAGGATCCATCTGCTTCTGCTGCATAAAGAGTGAACACGTTTTCTTTGAAGTATCTGGAAACTCCAAGAGTTCCATCTGCTTTATCGTAATTGAATTTTCCTTCGCATGTGGCAACTTCAATGTCAAATTCCTGCATGAGCAAATTTGCAAGTTCCTGTTTGGTCAGAAGGCGCTTATTAGCCGCGCCTAGAACTGCTGTCTGCATTGCTTCGTTGTTTCTCATGTATCCAATCATTTTCTTAGAAGTAACGGCTCTGTTAACTACATATCCATTATCTTCTGCGACTGCTACCATTTTCTGAATATCTCCCATGATGTCAGAATCTGGTTTTGACCAATCAGCAAGTGTTACTTTCGCTTCGGACGGAACGCCAAAATCAACTTCCATTTTCACCCTGTTCTCATTAATATTGAGTTTTCCGGTGGAAAGAATTTGACCTTTCATAACTTTTGTTCTTTCAAATACGCTATTGAAAAGTCTTGTTGCATCATCAAAAACATATTTTGTAAGAGATTCATCGTCCGGGACACCATTTTCGATAGCTTCCTGTAATTTTTCAGACAGATTGCTTTTCTCCTTAATCAGGAATTTTTCAGTCATTACTTTTTCGAATCCAGGTCTGGAACTGATATGTGCTTCTGTATCAAGGGCATGAACATAAGCTACTTTAGGAAGGTTCTGCCCGCTCATTAATCTGTAATATTCTGCTTTCCAGAATTGGGTTTTTACATTTGGAAAGATTACATCCAGAATGCCTGCACTCGGCACTGGAAAATTTTGGGAAAACTTAAGTCTTTCTTCTTCTGTGATAGTATCTAAAACATTATATGGCATCTGTCATACCTCCTTAAAATACTGGGTCTTCTGTGGTTACAAAAACGATTCCTGATTTTTCAAGTTCGGTTTTTGCAGTTTCATCAACTGTTACTGGAAGTCTTTTCTCAAGAACACGTCCTGCAACAATCACAGAAATCGGTCTCTTAGCATCATCTGTCATATCAACATCTTCAAACACGATGCCGATTGCGCCTGTTGCATTTGTCGGATACACGGAACCTGCTTTGATAATTTTCTTAGTTCCAACTGTTTCAGCATTTGTCTGATCTGCTGTGTAAGTTTTGAGTACTAATCCAACCTCAGATTCAAGGATATTAGGTGTGGACTTATACTGCTCGGTTTTCATAAAAGCCATAATTTAATCTCCTTTTCTTATAAATAATCAACCGGGGCATTTGTTCCGATTGTTTTACTTTCTGTTTCTTTGGAAGGTAAGTATTTTTCGAAATATTCTTCTGCTTTACTCTTTTCTTCCTTTTTGCCACCGCCAGCTTCGCCACCCGGATTCGGCGTTTTTTCGAGGACTTCTCTCTCCCATGCGGCTTTCGCAGTATCAAGAGCGGTTTTATTTTCTGTGGAAATTCCATTAACAAAACTTTTTGCTATCTCTTCTGGTTTGGACTCAATAGGCATTAATGAAAACGCTTCGATTGCGCTCGCATATGTTGCTTCAGAAAGACCTGCTTTGGCAAAGATAGAAGTAATTTCGCTTGCAAGTGCTCTTTTCTGAGAAGTAGTGAGGGCATTTTCAAGATCAGAAATTCTTTTCTCGTTTGCTGCCTTTTCTTTCTGACGCTCAAGTTCTGCTTTTTCTGCATCAGTCATGTTTTGCTGTTTCAGCTCATCAAGTTCTTTTTGCAGTGCTTCTGCCTTATCAGCTTTTTCTTTAAGGGAAGTGTTTTTGTCTTTTTCCTTTTTTACTTCTCCTGTGACGGAATCAAGATATTTGGTCACCTGTTCATCTGATGGTTCCTCAATCCCCATACCGATAAGTACCTGTTTTGCCTGTTCTCTTGTCATGAAATCTCCTTTCTTCCAGACCAACACACTTTGTTCACACGGTTCGCTCCGCACATGATCTGCACCCGATTTACGCTCACGGGTTGTTGCAATATTTTTGAGTATTAAAAAAGGAATCTCAGTTTCCCAAGATTCCTTAAATAATTAATGTAAAAACGTTTATTCTTCGTCAGTGGAAGAAATTATTGCCGATTGATTTTGAACTGATTTCTGACTAAAATTATCAATCAATTCTTGTGCTTTCTGCACTTCCTCTTCTGGATTCTTATACAATGACTGCATGTACGGAAAACTCATTTCGTATACTTTCTGCGGATCACTAAATAATCCACAAGTAATAAGTGCAATGAGTGGATGTATTTTATTTTTAACCAGATAATCCAGTGCCTGTGCTTTAACAAGCATATTATCTGTCGGGTTTCTGGTGATTTTTACATCAAAATCTCTTGTTGAAAGTTTTATATCACCAGTAGTATTTCTTATAATGTTAAGTATGATTCTGGCAGATGCTTTCTCAGCTTCACGGATAAAAGGTTCATCCAATTTGGCTCTACGCTCTGCGAAGTCCCAACCATTACGGAGATATACGGCTTGACCGGTATCTCCACCAGTGTTCTGCTGTCTATCTGGCATTCCCTCAACAATCAGCATATTGCTGTAAATATCATCTTTGGCAACTTGGCTTTCTGACTGATTCAGTTCAGCAGTCATCAGTTCAACATCCGACTGGCATCCATTTCTGGTATCTTTAACAGATATAGCACCAAGCTTTACCATCTTGAGGAATTCGTTCTCATCAATCTCGCAGTTCTTGAATTTCATAAAAGCTTGAACAAACTGTTCGACTCCATCCATCCTATTTGACTGCATGGTATTGATTGTATCGAACATTGTGATTGCTATTTCAACATCAGATAATCTGTCATGATTGTTTGGGTATTCAATAATTGGAATGTTTCCGAATCCATTCAGACCGGCTTTTTTAATCTTTCCATTCTGCACAATGAAATACTGGTTTTTTGAATAGCACTGATAATACTGTTGGTCATCTTCGTCTTTTAATATCTGAACCGACATCAGTGGTTTTCCGGTGCCTTTAGAATAAACAATGTAGCAATCTCCAGGATACGGAATAAAAATTCTAAATGGTGGAATGTCTGAATCTGCTGTCCAATCTTCTTCACGAAGAATACATTTATATGCAGTGCCTGTGGCACTCTGATATGTTCCTAATTCAATGTTTCTGGCTTCTGCATTTGCTTCGTCCAGATAATCATTGAACAGGTCTACTTGTGTATTGATTTCTTCTGTAGCATTCTTTTTCTTGCAAACAAACTGAATTGGTTCTCCATAAGTCTGAGATGCTTTGAAGCGTACAACTTCAAGTGCGTGATTCTCGCACACTCGATTGTTAATTTCAGGACGCACAAGTTTTTCTCTGTAAAGAACTGGCTGATCGCCTTTGTAGTATCTATACAGATAATCAATCATAGTTCTGTTTCTATTGTGAACACCGATTGTATCGGCAATCACTTTCAGTACATTTTCTGGTGTAATTTTGTTTACTCCGGTATATGCTACCTTTCTGCCAAATTCACCATGGCAGAGGTCAATATAATTCATCTTATTTCTTGCCACTGCCCGTACCTCCTTTTAGGCATGAAAAAAGCACCGAGTTTTCGCCCGATGCTTCATACATTTTCATCATATATTATACATAACCGGAAAGTTATATTCAGTAAGAAAAGGTGTTAACTTTTAAAATTAAGCATTTCTTTTACGTAATTCACGGCTCTTCCATGGAATTGTTTAATATATTCTTCGCTGTATTCCATTTCATCCGCAATAACAGTTAGCTTTTTCCCCTCTATGTATCGTTTGTACAAAAAATCATAATATTGGGGATTTTTCACGGATTCTATAACATCTATAAGTTTCTGTTTTTTCTCTATAAGTTCTACCACATCATCAGCCAGTTCACGCTGTGCGTCCACCAGTTTTGCTATGGTATCGCCTATTTTATCTTGGCTTCCTGAAGTCTGAACGCGCTCAATGCCATATGCCGAAGCACTAATACTGGTGGCAAGCAATTTTAAGTGTTCGATTTCTTCCAGTTTGTTATTTATAATTTTTTCGTATCGTTGAATTTGATTCAGATATTCCTTTATATCCATACTATCTCCTTCCCCACATAAAATTCTTAGTTGCTGTAACTTCTGCAAATCGTTTTTGAGTCAGAGTTATCATAAGTTGTGTAACACCATCTGGTGCATCGTCGTGATCGTTGTCGCCAATATACACAAAAGTGGTCAACTGTTCCATTGCTTTTGAATATTCCTTGTTTTGGTATTTAGGTGCCAGAAATATGAATCTTCTTTTAACGTCTCCAGAGTACTGATTGATTTTTTCTTTTTTAGCTTGCTTTGATGGAGCTTTTGTGCTGGTAGTGCTGCAAGCATATCCATGTTCTTTTAGTCTTCCGCTGACATAATAAGCATACATATCTCCACCATTGTTAGCTTCGAAATTGATAGATTGGATCTCATTTCCCATGATTCTTCCGACAACCAGTGGAAGTGTGACTTCCTTCGGACCTGTATTAAAAATCCAGTCATAAATGTATACATCTCCATTTTCAAATTCCGCACCAACCGGCATGGACAAACTATCACCACCGCCCCACGCAACGTCACAAGCAGATACGTTCTTTACAAATCCGCCCTCTGGAAGAATTCCATTGTAATATCTTAGTTCATCTTCTGCGAACATGATTCCTTCACGCAAGAATGGTTTCTGTTGATATTTAGCCTCCCATTCGTTAGCATCAAGTCTGGCTTTCATATCTACATAATACTTTGTAGAAAAGCCAACTCCATAATCATATTCGAAATTTGATTCACCATCGTCATTCAAGGCAGGAATCTTACGGAACCGATACAATGGATTATCTCGATTGAGTTTTTCAATTTTGCCTAATGGGTCGTACAGGTTCCATCTTGTTCCAACCATCAACTCTCTTGCCCCATCAATTTTACGGTCAACCATTTTGTTCAGATACTCTTGATAGGTATTCTCCAAACGAGTAGGGCTTAAAGAATGCTGCCTGTCTCGAACAAGGTCATCCACATACAAATATCCATCAGACGAAATATCAACAGCACCCGTCCATGTTCCCTCGATACCGCGGCAAGTCATTGTGGCGAATCGGTCTGGCTTGTCCAAATTTATCTCAAAATCATCGGCACTTTGCTTTTGCAATTTTGATTTTGGAAATATCTCACTGTAAGTGTATTCTTGTGTGCTTATGAGATTTAGAAGCTCACCATAGAAACCCTTTGCCAGTTTTCCAGAGTGACCGCCCATTGCATTGTGGCTGTTTGGTCGTCTTCCCATTATCCACGACATAAAAAATATGCACATTGTGCTCTTACCAACACGACTTGGTAACGATAGACCGTAAAATTCAATTATTCTATCTTCCAAATCCTGTAAATCTTGAGCGACTACTTGGAGTGTTTTCTTTCTTGGGATATAAAACTTTTTGCTGTCCGGTCTATTCTTCTCCATGTATAACAAATAACTCTCGAACGCCCATGGGGCTTCCATCAATAAATACTGCCAGTATAAATCGTCAAATGAACCACTTCCTGTAACTGCTGCCTTTTTCGCGGCTTTATTATGAGCGTACCGACTGACTTTCATTGCCATGTTCCGTGCATCTGGATTATCCTTGAAAGGAAGGTCAATATTCATATTTAACAGCAGATCAAGGCAATCTTTTTGGTTTTGATATACCGTCATATCGCCATTAATGATTTGATTCAAAATTGCCCGATACCATTCAAGCGAGCCTTCTGTGAATTTTTGCATAAAAAAAGAACCAGACCTCCCCTCTTCTTAGGATTTCGTCTGGCTCTCATGTGGCTCTCTGACTGTTTTATTATTATATTTCGTTGATGATATTCTCAATTGCTTTTATTCCTGCAAATATTATTATTACAACCATTGATACTGTGGAGAACAATCCATAATTACCTTCAATCATCAATGATATTGTAAGTATCAAATAATCAATTGCTAACACAAATACGAATGTGTTTATAATTATCCAACATATGCTTATGATTTTGTTCATTCAATCACCTTTGTTATTCAAGCCAATTATTGTCTAAGCAATAAAATCCAAATACTGCCAATCCGGTTAGTAAAATCCAACCGATTCTAAACAATATTAACGGCATATCGGATTCTAAATGTTCAACTGTTTCATTGATATTTCTATTATTGTAAAACACTGATTTATCGCTGATTGTTTTGTCTTTTAACAACGTAAAGATTGTTCCCTTGTACTTTGTTCCAACTCCATAGTACTTATACCTGATACGGCTTGACTCTTTTATCGTATCAACGTACTCATCATCTGGAAGAACAATTTTATTGCTTTTGAAATCAATTCCGCAGAAATTTATCTTTTTAGCTTTCTTGCTTTCTTTTCCTACATAATCCCATGTCCAATACGTTTCTGTGGTGTAATATTTATGCTTTCCAGAACCATGTGAAACTCTTCTGGTATGCATGGTGTATTTTTCTTTTACTTTCTTAACATAAATGTATTTGCCACCGATTTCGGGGTAAGTAACTGTATCTGCAGCCTTTAATTTGCCATATACAAAAGCGTTTCCAATATTGGTTTCCATTCCATACTGAAATAAATCTGTGGACTCAATCTTTACTGCTTTATTGTATTTATCGTTTTGGTTTATCTGCCAATCGGATATTTTGGAAGAAATTAAAGTACCAATAAGAAGCATTATTGCAATAATTGAAATACTAGCGATAATCTCTCTTCTTGTTATCTCAAATTCTCCAAAATTCCAACCTCTTTTCGTCTTCATAGCTATTCCTCAAATAAATTCTGTGGCGCTGATTCTGGTGCATCAAAATCGAGTAATTCAAATTCTTTTTTATCATACCCGAGCATGTTCAAGAACGATCTCTGAGGAAATGCTTTTACATATTTGCGATATGATTTGACTGACTTGTTGTAGTTCTCTCTGTATTCTGCAATAAGATTCTCTGTCATAGAAAGTTCTGTCATAAGCTGCTTGTAGTTCTCAGAAGATTTTAATTCCGGGTATGCTTCACTCACAGCTGAAATTGCAGTAGTAACATTCTCAATATCGTTTGAACCAGAAGTTCTTCCAGAAACAATAGCTTTTAATGTTTCACTCTCATGCTTATCATATTGTTTCACACAATCCGCAAGGTTGTACACCAGATCAACTCTTCGTTTCTCCTGTATCTTAATGTCTGATGATGCTGATTCAACCTGTTCTTCCAATGATATTGCATGATTCTGGAAACTTTGTACTCCAAAGATTCCGAATATTACAATTGCTATAACTCCTACAAGTGAAATTAATAATACTTTCCATGCATTTTTCATGATTTATTTATCCTCCCATAAAAACTTATCTATTCCTCGTCCATTATCAACTACTTTTTTCAAAATAAGTATTCCGCACTTTTTACAATAATACGGATGAAAACGTTGGTTAGAGTCGCGTGGCTTAAATTCATCAAAATCATAATTATAAGGATTGGATATATTACATTCTTCAAAATCATGGTCACATTCTGGAATCTTCATTTAATCACCTCAATCTGGAATCCCTAACTGTTTATAAGTAAATATAGCTGTATACTTTTTTCCACATTTGTAGCAAGTTTCCGTAATAGTGCAAGTCTTTTCTTTATCGTTACATTTCGATTCTGTATCAGAACTTTTGAATCTGCAACCACCTGTCAAAAAGCATTTAATCCGTTTTATGTTCATCTTGTTCTCCTTGCAAAACTTTTCTGATACAATCCTCAACAAGTATAAGGTCTTTATACGACATACGCATCTCGCAATTGTAAAAATGCTTTCCAATTTCATTTACAATTAATTTATAAATTCTAAACTTGGTTTCTTCCGAAAGTTCGTCCGCTTCCACAGATTTAGTCTTTTGAAGTTCTTCCGCATCGCTGGCAACTGTTTTAATAACATCTTCATCAGGCACTTTTATAGAATCAATAGCTTTAACAATGTCCGGAGTGTTTTTCGGATATATCCCGAGAAATCCGCTGTCCATACCTCTAAAAAATTCTTCTGGGCTTACATCTGGATTGTACGAAGGCAATTTCCGATATATTTCGAAGTATTTCTCTTTTTCCTCAGGAGTAAATACTTCTAATGCAGAGAATCCACTTCGTTTTTGAAATTCATTGCATATATCTGGCGCCGGAAATGAGAACGGAACGCAAAAATGTTTTGCATAAATTCCACAAATAAGGAATCTGTGGCTGCCGTCTGTTTCAATTTTTGAACATGCACAATCATAGCAAGTACTCATACATTCACCTCGAATAAATTTACATTATTTTCTAAACCACCAAATATGTTTATCAAGAATATCTGCTTTTACATCATCATCAACATAACATTCACACTCCTCACCTGCAAATTCTGCCGGTGTTGTAAATTGTGGTATTCCATCTGGTTCCAATATGACACACGCCTGTCCAGAAATATAGCTTGTTACAACGGCTGGTTCGCTACGCCACCAAACTTTTCTTCCAATAACATTTTTATCAAAATCAATTTCATTCAAATTCATTGGGTGATCCAAAAAATCATTGATCATGCACTTCGCACGTTCAATACTGCCTCTTACATCACAGAATTTTTCACCGTTTCTGGTTATAAACACGTTTCCGATTGTTCCAGCTTCAAATTCACCGTGTTTGTATCTTGCATGATTATAAGGTGCATAATTTATGCCCCAACATACAGGCTCTCCATCGAATTGAATCAGATTCTCACAACTCGGTTTTTCATTTCTTGGATAAGCCCATAAATTGTTATTTCCGTACTTCCCACCAATTGTATGTATATAGTCTTCTATCAAAACAACAAAATAGGGTTTTTCATTAATTACAGTATCCCAATTCATTTGACGCATTTTTAATTTGGAAATGTCTGTATCTCTATCAATTAGCCTAATACTCTGCATTTAATACTTCCTCCAAGTTTCATACATTCACCTCGAACTCTTTCTTGCAGTTGCTACCCTTGCACTTCAATTTAAGATGCTGAATTTTCGTCTCCGGACTAATCAGAAGTGCTTTCTTCTCGCAAAAAGGACAACAAGCGTAGTCTTTCCCGTTGACATTTTTAATTAATGCCCGTCCATCCCACGGTTCCGGTGGGTTCATTACCTGAGAGAAATCGATTCCCTCAGATTCAAATGCTGATTTGATGCTCATTAAAAAATCTCCTTAAATATTCTGCCGATCAAAACCATTATCTTTATTTCCCCAATGTGGATATTGTTGTGAACTTATTTTCATATACTCATATGGATGTGTTTTCGCAAAGTCTATAATTTCTTTGACAAATTCTTGCTGTACCTGCTGTGTCCTGTGATTCTTTTTTATCATAAGAATTCATTCCAATATTCATATTAAAAGATTCAACCTCGGTGAAAGAACCGTCAGAATTTCGTTGTAAAACTCCTCCACCAACAATAAAGTTTTCTGTGCCTTTTTCACTCATATCAACTTACCACATGAATCTTTCTCAGATTTGCATATCGGTCAACTATTACGTCCAATGCGGCCTGAAGCTGATTGATTGTGATGCAATCGGACTGATGCCGTTCGTCATACCATTTTGTGTCTGGTCTTGAATCAGAAATAGCTTTTGGTTTTTCTTTCATAGAATCAATATACAATGTCATTTCGTCTATGGATTTATCCATTTCTGCGATTTTTTCTTTCAAATCCAAAATTTCATGTTGCTTTGATTCTCTCTCATCAGCCAACCGAACGATTTCTTCTTTCAACTGATCTACTGTCCAGTTCTTCAAATCTTCAATTCTCATAACATCCTCCCTTAAAACTTAGTAAACATTTCCATATTGTAGTTATCGCGGATATAGTCCACGCATTCAGATAATTTCTCTTTTAGAAATTGGTCTTTTGCGATGTCTGGATGCAAGGTATATAACATACAGCTGTTTTCTTTTCCGCTTTTCTGAAACTTTCGCCAGTTAAAAGTCATTGTGAACAATGGAATCCTCGTGAGATTTTTTGTCTTATGTTTTATGTATAGATTGCAGAGTTTCTTGAGCATGGCATTCGCTCCTATCTTGTAGACCACGTAACTATTTTATTCTTACACTGCGGGCATATGATGTATTTCTGCTTACGTCCATATCCAGATGGCATATTTGTAGAAAACATTTTTTCTATGCATTCTTCTTTAACATCTTCTTTTTCATCGTACTGCAACACTGCTCCGCATTTTCCGCAATTTATTCTTTTTAATGTTCCAGGAACTAAAATTTTAATCATTCTTTTCTCTTTCCTCCCTGTGTTTCATCTGGCACTCAATCATTCTTGCTACATTCTCACGTTCCTGTTTTATTCCATGTCCTTGTCGAAACAACTCGCATTCGAGAATATTTCCGCACTTGGAACATTCATCATTGATTTCTTTGCCTGCTATTCGCATTTCCATCCATCCTGTACCATTTTAGGCTTGTATATTTTCTCGGTGTATCCCTCACCGTTACATAAGTCGCAAGTAACTTCTATTTCTTTGTAATCATCGCAACACTCCCAGTATTGTGCACGATTTACTCTTTTGATAGTAGTTCCACTTCCGCCGCATTTTGGGCATCTATGAATTCTATTTCCTTGTATTAGATTTACAAGGTCATTAAGAGTCGTTTCTCCACCGTATACATTTCTCAGACGTATCACTTCATGAATTTTCATTATTTACTCCCTCCCAGCATTCACAACTGTCATCAAGACATCTAAAGTCTGCACAATGTTCGCTGTCGCCATTACAGCAGACACCTTCTTCTACCGCATACCATTTGCATGTACAACAATAATCTTTTTCTTCCATAATCCACCTCTCTAAACAAAAATTCCAGTACACGGACTTGAACCGTAACTAGCCACCCAACGTGGAGTACTGGAAACCAACCATACTTTAGGAGTAATTTATTCCTACGATGGCAATTCGTAGGAGTTGAAAAGGGAAGATTCGAACTTCCATGTACATCCCATGTCCAAAGACACATACTCACCCATTACGATGTACTATCCTCTGCGTCTGCCTTTTTATTGTATCGGATTCATCACCGTCAATAGTTCCGCCACTTTTCAATCAGAGCATTATCCCTCAATGCATCAAATGTCCATATAGGAGGGGATTTCCACCCTTTTACTCTCATGCTGCCGGCTAAGGTCACCTAAGTTGTGGGTTCAAACCTATGCTACCACAATAGCGTCTACGTATTCCGCCACTATATGAAATCGGAAAGGCAGGATTCGAACCTGCGACGTCAAGAGCTATGCGCTCTCCGCTCTTCCGCCTGAGCTACATTCCATTATGCTTTTCGATCCGGACGCCAGACAACAGGATAAGCAATAACCTTTTCCATCGTAAAACGCATGAACTAGATGGCTCTTTTAGAATTGCCGACTATCACTTCTCACGGCCCGTGGTCTCATCTCTCTAAAAAGTTTTTTACGCAAACGCCTAGTGAGTTGTACGTTTACGCTCATGCGTAAATCCACCAGAGGCATAGACTGCCTGTATACAAACAGCTTAACTCTAAGCAGATTAAGTTGCAGGAGGCGGATTCGAACCGCCGTTCTCAAGAATATGAGTCTTGTGAGATTCCGTTTCTCTATCCTGCCTGAACCCGGATTCCCGGGTTAGCAAAGTAATTTATCGTGTTATGCGTTCCACTAGGCTGTTTTATGCCGTGCCAGCCCCACGAAGTTGTTTCGGATATTATTATGCCTTTTGACTTTATGCTTCTTGAAAACTCCCTTGTCATCAATGCGCGCTTGTGATGGCTTATTGAAACTAAGAAACATTTATCGGACGGGAAATCAGATCAAGCACAAGCCTATGCCGTTACATACCTTTGCTCATTCTGATTCACATACGCTCATCCGAAAGTTTTTTCTGCCCATAAAACGGATGGGTAGCATACGGAAGAAATGGAAATTCTGAGATTCGAACTCAGGGCTTCCCGGTTATGAGCCGGGCGTTCTAACCGCTGAACTAAATTTCCTGAGTAGAAGCAGTCTCCCGGATTGCAGATTTTAAGTTGATTTGCTTCTATTGTTGCGGTTCTTTGCCGCCAGCCGCAACAAAGGTCATGGCTAAATAGAGTACCTCGTTTTTACGAGGATTCCCATCCGGGACATTTGAAGCCCCTTTAATCAGCTCCGTTGAGCTAGATGGGTTTTCGTCGGAGGGTCTATGTAAAATAAACCATTGCCAGGTACATGCGCAACCTAGCAAACTGGGCTAGTGGGATTCGAACCCGCGAATACAGCAGTCAAAGTGCTGTGCCTTACCACTTGGCGATAGCCCTAGAATCTTTCTCCCACTCCGCACCATTACAAAAGCAGGAGAAAGAATTGAATGTGTGATAATATTTTTATTATGTGCTCTACAATTACAACACAACTTATGTGGAGAATCAGCATTTAAATAACTAAGTTGTTCTCTTTTTTGTAGAGTCATATTTGCTAAATCGGATGTCTCGATCGTTTGCTTGCGTACCGCTCCACTACCGGACAAGCGTATCCTTTCGGTTTAATTATAGGTTTAACCCGTTCTATGATAAAAAACGGAATAATCCTCATAGGAATTGCAATCAGCATGTATTTACCTCGCAGTGCAAATCAAAACTGTATTAAGTATCATTCCTGCTTCCATCAGCAAGAAGAATGCTGCGGAAAATTGATTGCCTTTGTAATTCCGGCTCATTAAAAATGCAGCTAATGTAGTAAATATCAGAATATTAATTGCTACTGCGATAATGGTTAATGGTAATCTCATTTTTCCTCTCCAATCATAAAATTAAGTATCTTCTCTGCAATTTCTTCTTCCGGCTCAAATGGCAAGCCACATGAATTATAAGCAATTAAAGCCGATTTTAGGCTTGCTTTGAATCCAGCATAAATTTCTCCGTGCTGTAACAGTTCGTGCCTTAAAACTGAAATTGCATCAGTAATTGATTGAGAAGTGAAACTAATTTGTGCCAAGCACTCCATTTCAATATCCGGTTCTGCCATCATCTCGAATACAAATGTCGGAACCTCGTTAACAGCAACATGGAAATCAACAGACTTTACTCTCGGGATTTTATTCCCATCAATAAAGCACTGCGTCCCTCTCCAATCATACGGACTCGGATTTACAATTTTCACAACAGGCATCTTTGCATCCCCTTTCCTGTACTTTGCAATACACCAGAAGATGTTCTGCAATCTCTTGAAGCTGATTTATGTCGTACTTTGCAAAGGTCTGCGGTTCTTTATCATGCAATGGTGAAAATGTACCGGATTTGCTAGGTTCAACAGTTATCGTTGCATTAATCAGCATGGACGCCGCGTCAATTGGTTCGTCTGGAAGTAATACGTCCTCCTGATTTTTATGCACGCCCATAAAGAGTTCGATTCCATCTGCTTTCATAATCATGTAATCGTGAACCTTGTCAAAATCCGGTTTTTCTTCTGTGATAACTGCTTTTCCGTTTTCGACATATACGTAATAAATTTTTTCATTACAGTTCATGATTCCTCTACCTCCCTAAAATCGCCTTTTTTATTTTTTAAAATTTTTTCAAGTATCGACATTTGCCTACCTTCTCCGAAAATATTCTGTCAGTGCTTCTCTTGTGATCTGTGACACGCTTTTACCGGTTCGATTCTTCTCAGCAATAAGTTTACGCTCTAGCTGGTACGGAATACGAATTCTGATTGATTCACCCTGAGGATTATTATTTTTCATAGGCAGTATCCATCTTTACTGAAAGAATCGGTTTGTCATCAGCTTTCGCTAAAAGAGTAATGCCTTTACCCTCTTTCCAAGGAGATGTGACTATCTGAATATTGGAGACTCCAGTTTCGCCACAGACATTCAGTAGCCGTTTAGCAATGTCCATTAACTCTGACTGAAGATATCCGTCATTGTTTACTATTTTCTCCATCTTATGCCTACCTTTCTGCGAATATTATCAGTTATCACAAATCGTTTATTGCTTTTAATTTCTGATTAGCAATTTCAACCTGAGAAGTGAGTACGCTACGTGTTACATCTCTTATAAACGATTGTTCTATCGTCATGCTTTCACTGTAAAACAACGTCGGAGCTGTGAGCACATAGATTTCAATATTCAAATTACAAAGCCGTCTCCATACTTCTTCAATTTCATTCTTGGTGTTTCCGATATCATCAACTCCGCAAATGATTAACGAATTACCCTTTTTCATGTTTTCACAAAGAAGTTCAAAATTATTATTTTCATCTGCCAAATCGAAAATAAACGAGTCAATTTCTTCGTTCAAAAGCATCTTTTTCTTTGCTTCCAACGGGAACCATAGTCCAGATTCTCTTGCGTATCCTATCTTCATGTTTTATACCTGCCTTTCTTGGTACTGCCTTATTTTGTGTTGGCAGAGAAACCGTTAAGGCTTACGGCTTGTCGTGTTGCAATCACTATCTCTGCCAGGTTGAAGGTTTGTTGTTAAAAGGGCGTTTTTTAAATTTTGGGGCGGTCGGGGCACTCATTAGGCTGTCTGGGGTATCTATATACACCCCCTCCCCGTCCATATTGGTGTCGATATATTCGTTGATATTTTTATCATAACTCGCAGATGAAAAGTCATTATTAATTGTCGGAATATTACATCTATTTGAAAAATCATTGTTTTCCGTATAGATTGCTATACATCATGCACAAATTCAACTGTTATATATGTGCATATTTACTAAATAATGCCATGTCTACCGTTTTTCGGTCTGTTTGTTCGCCCTCTGCGTACATTTCAACGATCTTGTGTACATTCCACGCTGTTACAACTCCGGCTTTTCCATCTCCGGAAGCTCCAGAATGTCCTTGTATTTGTCTGCGATCTGCTGGGCGGTCTGCTGTGGTATGCCCTGCTGCTGTCCTGCCTGTACTGGTGCTGTCTCTGCCATTCCGTAGGCTGCTTTTGCAACGAATATCAAATTGGCGTTCGTTCCCGCCTGGTTATTCAGTCGATTGACCGTGCAGTTTTTGCATATATCGAACCATTTTTTGACCGTGTCGCCATGTGACGAGGCGGTTCTATACTGTCCATTCATCCAACATGTAAAAGTTCTACGTTCTATTCCTACTAAAAAACTAAATACTTCTAACGTTGGTAATACTCCATATCTAGTACATATTCTGACATATATATTAAATATACTGTCTAATAGTTCTATGTTATCATTACTAGGTTTTTGTATCCTATCGGCTATATAGAAAATCATGTCTACAAAGCTATCAGCAATAACAGCTTTATACTCTTTCTGTGTATCATAATCTTCTGGTGATATCTGCAATACAGTGTTAATATAATCATCAACCAACCTGTATATTTCATTTTCATATACTTCGATCCCCTGATCTGCTATAACTGTATTATTATTCTTCACTGTATCACCTCACTTTATGACGTTAATCTATTAAACCATTGTAAATAAAAAAAGCCGGTCAACTCTGGCTCTTTGTCCAGTAGTCAACCGGTCAGCCCTCCAGCGGTTCGCTCCCGCTTTCGGTCTGTGTCTGTATCTCTAATAACAGTATTAACATACAAGTTGTTATTCTGTCAACCATTTATTCAAAAACTTTTAGTTAATCTCATATAACACTATATACTATATCTCTATATGC
>ERZ1026858.188-NODE-188-length-33931-cov-41.634431_pt1 | contig 33931 bp, 19 predicted proteins | sample MGYA00380159_ERZ1026858 | MGnify/ENA primary metagenome ERZ1026858 (study PRJEB33269, sample SAMEA4719795) | human gut metagenome | biome: human-associated habitat; feature: organic feature; material: feces | place: Cameroon | collected 2013-10 ...
ATAAGCTGATTGGCGTTCTGCTATGGGAGGCTGCGGGGCTACGGCGAGACGCCATTCTCATTTATTACTTTTTAATTGGTATTTATTAATTGGCTACGCCATCAGTCAGAAAAAATCATGTACTTCTTGTAAAAAAAACATGTTTTCGTGTCTTCATGTCAAAAAAACATGTCTTCTTGTCCTAAAGATACTGTCTTCTTGTCTTACGACGCGATGTCTTCACATCGAATAACGGACAGGATTTGCGTGTGATTTTTGGCGTTTTCGTCTACCCGTCCATCCCAAAAATTTCGTTAAATCACTTGTCAAATCATGTACATAAATTGCCTATTGGCTTGTCAAATCGTGCGATGGCTCTTATTTTGTTAAGAATTGGCCATTTTTTGTTAAGTTTATACAACGGACTTGAGCGAATTTCAGCTTATTTTGCATCGCTGACAGACATAGCGTAAGGCGTGTCGTCTCATGTAAATATCACTAACCACAAATACCGTACAATATGAGACCGCAAGACTATACTATTGAGAACGAACCTTGGCGACATTCATACGATGATGTCGAGGGCAAAATCAGGGAGCATGTGGAAAAGCTGGGGACTGAACAGGAAATAACCAAGAAACCCAAACATCACATTATTAAACATAAAACTAAATAGATAACATATTATTCACCTTTCAAATCATTTTTAATATGAGGAAACAATTATTACTAATGCTATCCCTACTGCTATATGCCGTAGGAATGGCGGCACAACAACCCGATTGGGGCTACAATCCCAATGCCTATCCTGACGAGCACGTCATTTATGTAGGACTCACAGAGGGAAGCCTCGACAATTGTGGTCAGAAAGAGTTACCTGAGAACACTTATCTCGGAGCATTCATCGATGGTGAGTGCCGCGGACTTGCGAAGGTACAGAAAAAGTCGCTGTCGGTGGCTTTGACCATTAACTATTTCCCTCTTCGTGTAAAGGGAGATACTAATGACGAAGGCAAAGCCATATCTTTCAGATTACTTTATCCAGGTGGTCAGCTATCTTATGTTTACGACTTACAGCCTGCAGCCGATGCCGTAACCTATACTAATAAGAAAACCACCGGTACGCTGTCAGACCTCTTCCCGCTGAAGTTTATCCAGCCTCTATATTATGGTTTCACCCAAGAGACAGTATCAGTTAAGGTGGGTGAGCAGATCAATTTGTTGGATTATATTACATTCGAGCCAGCGAATGCCAACATACCAGAATTAAACTGGAATATGTATGAAGAGAGTGAAAATGTCATTATCGAAGGAAATAAGCTCACAGCCATTAAGTCAACTGGCAAGTATGGTTCCGTCGGCGTTTTCCCTAAGCTTTGGGACATGAAGAATACGGGACAGTATTCCGACATTAATATTCGTGTCATCCAGCCTGCCACCTCTATTGAGCTTCGCGACGAGTATAAGAATGGCATCACAGTTAACTTGGGCGACACTGCTGCCCTCAACACTGTGCTTCGCAGCGGCTACACCACAGCACCTGCCGACTGCAACGAGGAGCTGACATGGAAGAGCAGCGACGAGACTGCCATCCGTCCGATGACAAGTGAAAGCGACCTTGGCAAGTTTGAGCCAGTAAAGACCGGCACTTACACCATGACGCTTAGCGGCGAGAATGCCAGCGTGGACCTTAAGGTCACAGTCATTAAGCCGGTGGAGTATATTAATCCGGTTGGTAGGGTTAAGGAGATTAAAATGTATATAGGCGACAACCTTCTCAGCATCCTTCCGTCGGGATATAAGGTAATGCCGGAGGACGCTACAGACCGCAGCGTGAGGTACGAAGTTTTGCCAAGTTACAACCAGGATCAGGAATTTAAGTATAATGAAATACTTGAGGACAATGGTTCTGAGGGAATTTTCGCCCGTAAGCCAGGTAGAGCTCGCATTGCAATTATATCTAATCAGAATCCGCAAGCCTCTTGCACATACGAAGTAATCGTAAAGGATGGTCCTACGAACATCACGTTCAAGCAGGAGGAGATGACATTCTTGATGCCAATAAAGGATACTGACAAGTGGGACATCTCTGAGGATATCCGTAACAACATCATCATGACACCGTCATGGCCTAAGTATGAAGAATATGAAGAGTACGATATAGCACAAAGCGATTTGGATATCAGATCTTATACGAAAGCCGTAAACCTGTATTATAATTTCGAGAAAGACAGCCTTTCTGCATCTATCGATAGTATAGGTGGGGGACGGATTAATGTCTCCTATTCATCTGAGCGCACCATCGCAACTGAAGAAGGACTCCAAAATGATGAGTATAATATTTCAAACCACTTCAACATAACGATTTTGGAGTCTCTTAAGGGATTCAAGGTGGACGGATACGTGGATATGGTAAGCACCGAGACACGCGACTTCGTGCTTACTCCCGACCCCGTTGACGCAGAGGTAGACCCGTCAAGAGTGGAGGTGACAATTGTGGACGCATCTGTTCCCGAGATGTGGAAGAGCATAGTAGAGATTGTTCCTACGGATGAGACCATGCTTAACTATACCATCAGACCTCATAGCGTGGGCAGAGCCACTATCAGCGTGAAGCTCGACGGCGAGGAGGTGGCAACATCACATGTCGGTATCGGTCAGCGCTATATACAGAAGGCAGGATGGAAGTGGACTTCGCTCTATAGCGGCGGCGTATCATGGAACTCTCCTGAATACGAATTAGGCGACGTGGTGGAGGAAATCCGCTCAGAAGACGCCCTTCTCCATAACGACCCCGAATACGGATACTTCGGCGACCTCAACAGACTGGAGTCTGGCACATGCTATAAGATTAAGGTGAAAGAAGAGGAGCCCGGTCTCCTTAACTTGAGAATTTACCCCGGCGGCTACGAAGACATGCGACCTTATCGTCAGATTGTGCCGATGTGGAACTGGCTCGGCAACCCCTATCAGTACGACCACGATATCAACTCGGTGTTCTCTACCGAAGATGCAAACGCAAACAAATTCAACGTGGGCGACCGCATCGTATCGAAGGACAACGGTTTCGCTGAATATAATGGCGAAAAGTGGACAGGCACCCTTACCACTCTGCATGCCGGACTCGGATATATGTATTTCAATGCAGCATCAGACACCATCAACATGGAACTCAAGTATGAGTGGAATATGTCTCAGGGCACTCCGGTGATGAACGCTCCCCAGCACAAGCAGAGCGTATGGACATACAACAGCGCTCCGTTCGCTGACAACATGACCATCGTAGCCGACCTTGGCAACGATTATTCGGCAGAACGCTTCACGGTGGGCGCCTTCGTAGGCGACGAGTGCCGTGGTGAGGGCGAGATGATAGACGGCAAGTGCTTCATCACCGTCCATGCTGACAAGGGCGAGACCATTTCGTTCAAGCTCCATGACGCCGTCAGCGGCGAGATGCGCACCATCAACGAGCAGATGCCGTTCGCAAAGATGGCAGGTTCGCTCCGCGCTCCGCAGCGTCTGACTGTAGGTGGCATCGTCACCGGCATCACAGCAGCCGACATCGCATCTTCGGGCATCGCCGTTGTGGACGGACAGATCACTGTCCAGGGCATGGACGTGGCTGACGTCATCGTATGCAACGCATCCGGTGCTGTTGTCTCAACCGGCGAGACCACCGTTACCGGCCTTCCTTCAGGCGTTTACGTAGTGAAGGTGAAGACCAAGGACGGCAAGACCGTTACGAAGAAGCTTGTCAAGTAAGTTGACTATACTAATATAACTAAAAGTTTCGCATGTCACGAGACATGCGAAACTTTAAATAACCACTAAAAGAACCAAAGCGATGAAAAGCCACTTACACATAACCATACTGACGGCTGTGGCAGCACTCTTTCTGCATACCAGCGGCACAACAGCACAGAACATCACGGAGATTGCGAAGAGCGATCCCCTTATCATCACGGGTTCCGTAGGTACACAGAACACCTACTTTCACTCAACGGCAGGCAGCGCATACGCCTCGCCGCTGAGCAATACGCTGTTCCTCAACCTCAACATCAGCATGTATGGATTCAACATGCCTTTCTCGCTTTATTACTCCAACAACAATCTGGACTTCAACTATCCCCATATCTCCTTCAATCTCTCGCCGTCGTACAAGCAATGGCACGGACATATAGGAAGGTCGTCGGCAGGATTCTCGCCCTACGTCATGAGTATGTCGTACAACGGTGTGGGTCTGGAATATCGTACGCAGAAGTTCCGCGTGGGAGCTTTCTATGGCACGCTGCGCAGCGCCGTCAACGACGACCCGACGTCGCCCTCGCCGCGCAATCCGCAGTATCGCCGCATAGGATGGGGATTCAACATAGGCTACGGCACGGGCAGCAACTACCTCGACCTTTATCTGCTCCGCGCATACGACCGCCGCAGCTCCATTGACGAGTACTGGCAGGAGCGCATCTCGCCGCAGGAGAACATTGTGGTGGGACTGAAGGGAGGCGTTAGCATCAAGAACTGGATGTCGCTGACAGCCAACGTAGCCACATCAGCCTTCACCACCGACACCCGCGCGGAGAAGGTGACGGACAGCAAGGTGACAAGATGGGACAAGGTGTTCGACACACGCTACACCTCCATGGCACGCTTCGCGGGCGACGCCAACCTCAACATCAACGCCGGCGGCGTGAACGCCTCGCTCTTCTATCGCATCATACAGCCCGACTATACGTCGCTCGGCACCTACTATATGGCTAACAACTATCACAGCGTCGGAGCCAGCCTCGGCACCACGCTCTTCCGCCGCGTGTCGGTGGCAGCCACGTTCTCCGCTCAGGAGGACAATCTCTCCAACAAGCAGCTCTATACCACGCGGGGCTTCGTCTATTCGGCTTTCATAGCCACACGCATAGCCAACCGCCTCAACCTTTCGTTCGGCTATAACGGCTATCTGCAGACGCAGGCTGACGGCACGGCACACGTGAACGACACCACTCGCGTACGTCGCGCCATGAACACCTTCACGTTCACGCCGTCCTACGCCGTGGACAACGACCAGTTCGGACACGCCTTCTCGCTCTCTGCCAGCCTCGTGCAGAACAAGGACCTCAACCGCTTCGCCACCGGCGTGAGCGACGTAACGTCCCTCGCCATCGGAGCCAGCTACGGACTGGAGGTGAAGGCATGGAAGACCAGCTTCCAGACCTCCATAAACCACCAGTCGTCAAAGGGATTCAACACGCGCTACACCAGCGACCTCGCCTCGGTGACAGCCAACCGCGCCTTCCTAAAGGACGATGCCCTCAACCTCTCAGCCACGTTCTCGATGTGCTACAATGAGGTGAAGCGACAGTCGAAGAGCCTGTCCATGGGATGCGACATGGCTGCCAGCTACAGCATCAAGCAGAAGCATCTCTTCTCGATGACTGCCGGATTCAACAAGTACGGCGACGTCAACATCACCAAGACACGTTCGAAGCTGGACGCCACGGACATCAACCTCAGCTTCAACTACACCTACACCTTCACGCTCCTCGAGATAAAGCGTAAGGCGGAGAAGGAACAGAACAAGTCGCTATAGTGTAACTTTTATTCCCACGATAAAATAAAGATCAAGATATGAACAGACTGAGATTCCACATCCTATCACTACTCATCATCCTGGGTGCCATGCTGCAGGCAGCCGCTCAGGACGTAATGGTGACGGTCAATCCGGTACAGCCCACGCTGCCTCCGCAGGCAATGCTGTACGTAGCCAATCCCGGCAACTACTTTAACGTAAGTCTGATCAACTCTTCTGGCGAGACGCAGAACGTCTATCTCGTCATGGACCTTGAGCAGATAAATCCCAACTCAGGACTTTACGTCAAGATTCCTGCACAGTATCAGCCCGACAAGCCCATCACGGTGCCTTCCGGCGGAACGCACATTCTGAGCATGGTGGAGATGAAGAATCTCTTCAATCATGTGCCCAACGACCGCATCGCCACCACCCCGGGTCTGTTCAGCGACTATGAGGGCGGCGCCTTCGGACTCCTGCCCGAGGGTCAGTATCGCATGCGCCTCGTGGCTTACCGCTGGGAGCCGGGACGTGACGCTCCCGTCATGGTGAGCAGCCCCAGCAGCGGACAGTGCATCTTCACGATATGCTATAAGGCTCAGGCGCCTGAGTTCCTGATGCCTATGCCCGGTATCGGCAATAATGCCGACGCTTCGGTATGCACGATGGACAAGCAGAACGCCCTCTTTACGTGGAAAGAACCCATCGTGACGTGCAATCCCGGCGCGGCACGCTTTACGTATAAGTTTAAGGTGGTGCAGCTTGTCGGCGGTCAGACGCCTGACGAAGCCATAGAGTATAATCCTGCCGTGTACGAGAAGTCGGGACTGATGTCGCCGATGCTGATACTGCCGCAGGAGCGCATCCGCTCCATGATAGACGACATGACCTACGTGGCACGCGTCACGGCGGAACAGTCGGGTCTGGGCAGCAATTACCTCAACTACTCCATGGTGGAGAACGACGGCAATTCCGACCTCCGCCTCTTCCGCTTCGAGCCTGACGCCACCACCGTGGTGACGCCCCCAACGCCCGACAACAAGGACAAGGAGGACAAGAAGGATGAGGAGGAAGACGACGACGAGTTCGACTTCGGTTTCGGTAGCGGCAAGGAGGAAGTGACCGATTCGGTCTATAACTTCCGCAATCCGCAGATCATCCGCCCGAGTTTCCCCGGCAATGCAGGAGCCCGCAAGTCATTCACGGGCGACGACATCGGCGTGGAATGGAAGAAGGCATGGTTCGTGGGTGGCGTAGGAGAACGCCAGGACACGGTGAAGATCAATTATGAGGTGCAGCTTTTCCGCGGCGAGCCCGAGATGGACCGTGCAGACATCTTCGCCTCAGAGCCGGTCTACACACACTCCACGTACGACCTTTCTGACTCTATAAAGTGGGAGAAGATCAGCGACAAGGTGGTGGCTGGCGACTATATGGTGCTGCGCGTGCTCCCCAAGAGCGAGAACGTACAGTCCGTGGCGTTCGTCAACGACTCCGTCAACGTCATCGACTTCGCCCTCGCACAGCGCATCAGCCAGAAGTTCTTCCAGTGTTCGTCAATGGTGAACATCGAGAACCTCAAGCCTACGAAGAAGTCTGCCAAGGACTTCATAGGCAAAGAGGTGGGCATCGGACAGTATCAGCTCACCATCGACGAGATGAAGGAGAACGGCAAGGACGGCGGATTCCGCGGCAACGGTCGTGTGGAATGGTCGCCGCTCGGATTGTCGCTGATGGTGAAGGTGGAGTTCGACTCGCTCTTCATCAATACCGACGACATCGTTTATGCCGGCAAGGCTAAGGGCATGAAGGGCGACACATGGGCGTCGAACAATGGCGAGCAGGTGGACAAGCTCTTCTCCGACTGGGGCATTGACAACCTCATCGGCGACACTGGCATACCTTATGCTAAGATGTTGCAGAAGGAAGCGTCTAACAGAGGTCGCGACATAGCCAAGCAGCTCAGCCTCGGCAAGTATTATGACTATTATCATCGAGCCAAGGACTTCCTCACGGAAGGCAGACTTGACAACATCATGATGCCGATGAAGCTGCCGAAGTCAGTAAACAAGACTCCGGTGGACATCCAGATTGTAAACGTGACATTCGCTCCTTCGTGGGCATCTATGGACCTTATCGGTACGTTCACGCTGCCCGAAAGCCGCTATACGGACAACAACATCCTCATCCTCGGTGCACCGCACACATGTATCAGCCCCGACCGTCTGTTGCCGGAGAGCGGATCGATGTGCCTCCTTTCCACCATCGACGTGAAGGAACCGTCGTCCGGTTTCCAGATTAAGTTTAAGGCTCCGACCGACATCACCGTGGCTGACGAAGGTCAGGCACCTGCGGACGGATGCTACATCAACTGGCAGGCTGACTCTTTGGCTGCCTTACACGTCGACATTGACATCGCCATTCCTAAGCTCAAGAAGGTGGCTAACGGCACCGCTACGGACGAGCGACCCGTGCTGAACATTCAGACTGACATCAAGGACTGGAACAACTGGACGGCAAGCGCTGCCATGGACGACTTCGAGGCAGAGGCTCTTCCGGGCTGGACATTCTGTCCGGGCGCCATTGTCTACGACCACTCCACAACGGTGAACGACAACAACATGGGATCGTTCCCCGCCGGTTATGACAAGAGCAAGGCTGACATCCGCACCAACGACAAGGAATGGATGGGTCTTTACATCAGCAAGGTGGGCGTAAAGTTCCCGAAGGCTATGGAGGTGGGCAAGGAAGACGGCGACGGTGACCGACGCCTTACTCTCGCTGCCAAGGACATGTTCTTCGACAAGTCGGGCGTTTCGCTCAAGTTCGGTGCGGAGGACATCATCAGCGCGAAGACCGGAAAGCTCGGAGGTTGGGCGTTCACGCTCGACAACGTGGGCGTGGAGTTCCTGCAGAGCAACTTCGAGAAGGCTTACTTCGACGGCAACATGAAGCTGCCGCTCGTCAATTCTGACATCGCCTACACATGTAATATATATAACCAGAAGCGATTCAAGAAGGACAACGACAACGGCTACGCCTATATATTTAAGGTGCAGCAGGTGGAGGACATCAACTTTGACTTCATCCTTGCAGAGGCAAACCTTGAGCAGAAGCAGACTTACTTCTTCCTCGAAGCAGAGGACCAGGCTGACGGATCGACGAAGACCCGACTGGAATTCTCGATGGGCGGAAGCATCACCATCGGCTATGCTGACGAGATTCAGGGCAAGCTGGACGAGGTGAACAACAAGGTGGAGGCTGCCAAGAACCGCTCGAGCTTCGTGAAGAAAGCACTCGACGGACTGCCGCTGAAGCTCAGCATCCCCGGCATCCACTTCACAAAGATGCGCATTGCCAACTGCTCTACGTGGGAATCAATCTACGATAAGGAAGAAACACAGAAGAAGGCACACGCAGCTCAGGCTGAAGAGCTGAGACGTTCGGCGTGGAAGACGCTTTGCGAGGAGAAGGAACGCAACCTCGGTTCTGAGGACAAGCCCATCTATTTCAACATGGGCGAATGGTCGTTGGCTTCTTTAGAGAAGAAGATAGGCCCGTTCTGCTTCGGCATTACACGCTATGACCTCGGCTTCTCGGGTGGCGCAATGACTCTCGACCTCGAGGGAAAGATTGGCTTGCTGGAAGACCTCGTAGTGGCAAAGGCTGGCATCCAGTTGCAGGCAGAGGTGAAGAACCTCGACGACATCAGCAACATCTCGCTGGAATATAAGGACTGTCTGTTTAACTCCATCGAGGTTTCGTCCAACCTTCCGGGCATCACCATCTCGGGAAGAATGGACGTCATACGTCCTAACGACAAGGTGAAGGACAAGGGATATAAGGGCCACCTTAAGTTTGCGCTCCCCGGAAATCTCTTTACCTTCGACTCAAACGGCGGCTACTTCGAGCACAAGGAGGAAGGCAACAACTTCACTTGGGGCTACTTCAACATCGCTATCGGCTCGGCTGTGGGTCTGCAAATTCCGCCAATCGAGCTTAACGACATCCACGGCGGCTTCTACTTCAACTGCCGAAAGGACCCGAAGGACGCAACGAAGGCCATCGCTCAGAAGGGCGTCATCGGCGTAACGGCTGGTTTGGGCATTGCAGCGTCGGGTGGCGACAACGTCATCGGCGGCAAATTCTCGCTCACCGTGGTATACGACAAGGAGCACAAGCGCCTCACCACATTCATGCTTGACGGCAACGTCAGCGCTATGGCAGGATTGGTTAATTCAAGAGCGTCCATCGTTTATCAGAACGACGACCAGTCGAAGTACCTGCGTCTGAACGTCACGGTTGACGCCAAGGCGGACGGACTCGCCAAGAAGTATGCGGGTGAGATTACGAAGTACACGGAACAGCTTGCAGACAGCAAGATTCTGAAGCAGATGCAGGCTCTCAACGACACCATAAAGACCACTTACGACAAGCTGGGATCAATGGCTGGACTGGACAATCTCCATCAGGAACACAGCACGGAGGAGAAACACGAGAGCAAGGATGAAAACAAGAACGAAAACAAAGATAACTTCAAGGCTACGTCAGGAGCCAAGATATCACTCGACTTTGGACTTACATGGCGCGACAAGGGCGTTAACTTCGACAAGGTGAAGTGGCACCTCTATCTCGGCAAACCGCAGAAGAGCGAACGCTGCCAGTTCATCCTCATTGACCTTGAGGCGAAGATTGTGGAAGTGAAGATCGGAGCGGATGCCTACTTCTGTGTGGGCAACGAGCTGCCGGACAACGGCGCTCTGCCTCCTATTCCCGAAAACATACGCCAGTTCCTCACCGGTAGTCGCGGCAGCAACGGCGTTCAGTCAGCAGACGTAAGCAAGGCTGAGCGTGCCCGCGAGGAAGCCTTAAGAGAGTTCCGCGCCAACGCCACGGGTGGCGTAATGCTCGGCGCAAGCGTATGGGGCTACATCAATGTGGACCTCGGCATCCTCTATGCCGACATGGGCGCCACGGCTGGCTTCGACGTCAGCATCACACACATCGGCGACGAGGTATACTGTGTAGGCGTTCCCGGTGCAGCAGGATGGAAGGGATGGTACGGCGAAGGACAGCTCTATGCTTACCTCTATGCCAAGATGGGTCTGCGTCTGAACCTCGGTTTCTGGAAGGGCAGCATCGACCTCGTGGACGCTGGCATCGGCGGCGTGCTCCAGATGGGCTTGCCTAACCCGAGCTACTTCACCGGCGACCTCCGCATGAAGCTCCGTCTCTTGGGCGGCCTCATCAACTTCAACCGCCGCTTCCAGTTCACTTGCGGCAAGAAGTGTGACATCTTCTACGGCAATGCGCTTGACGACTTCCAGCTTTGGGGCGAATCGTCCATTGGCGAGGAGACAAGAAAGAACGGATGGAACCACAAGATGACCATCAGTCCTGACCTGCCCACCGACTTCACCATCACTCCGATGGCACGTCTTAACGAGCAGTATCCGTTGCTCGACCAGACCGATCTCCACAGACAGATGAAGCAGGTGGAAGCCGAGAGAGAGATTCTCGAGACCACGTCAACTCGTACGTTCCGCTTCAATCCGTCCACCAGTCAGGTTAAGCTCTACGAGTATAGCGACTCTACAATGCGCGACAGCGTGATACGTTACTATAATATAGAGTTCAATGCCACTAAGGTGACGGTACGAGGAATGCGCAGCCTCAACCCCAACCGCTTCTACAAGCTCGAGATTACTGGCTTTGCCAAGGAGCTGCGTGCCGGCAACTGGCACGACCCCGAGACATACAATGTCAAGAAGGGCAAGTATGAGGAAGTGCCATGGGAGCAGACCAAGGCGTTCTACTTCCGTACCGGCAACAGCGACGGCATGAACATTCAGGACGGAGGCGACCTCCAGTCATTTGTGGCTGTGGCTTATCCGTCGAAGTATAACGAACTGAAGTCGGCTGAACCCGTCATTGCTTATGCCACTGACGTGCAGAATCCGCTCATCGTGCTCAAGGAAAAGAACGTACTGAACCGCCTCTATTCTGACGGCAAACTCAAGTGGAAGCTGAAGAAGGACGGCAAGGTGATTGAGGAGCAGGAAGTGTATGCAGGCTGGGAGAACAGAGCTTCTGCGTCATTCAAAACCAAGGTTCTGCCGGGTAACACTTACAACCTCGTGCTCGACTATGAGAAGACCAAGGTGACGAAAGAGAAAGTTGTAGCGGAGAAGACCATTCTCTTCCGAGAGAAATACTACTCTAGGTACACCAACGGAGCAAGTCCTAATGGCATGGCACCTAAGACTATCGACGGCCATAAGGTGATAAAGATAATCAGCTCAAGACGCTTTTTGGGATATGCCATCAATGATAATATAGGAAAGAACTTTAATGAGGGTTTCTTAAATGACAAGATAAAAAAGGACCTCCGCTTCGGACCTGCATTCCATGGTCCGTACATGGATGCCAACGAGAACGTCGACCTTTATGCTGACGCTATGTCACCGCAGACAAGGAAGACAAGGGTGACCAAGTCGTCTGCCATAACGAAAGCTTCGTCAGGCACTACCTCTACATCGGGCAACACCTCTTCGTCCGAGACAACACCGACAAGGCGACAGCCCACAACGCAGACTTCGCCATCCGTCAATTTAGGCACTCGCGTAGTGCCCAAGTCGGACGATTCGTCATCTTCATCGTCTACGAAGGAGGTGAAGAAGGAGGAGCAGTCCGTGACGAGAAAACCCAACGGCACGTTGTCGGGAGGCATAAAGAAGACTGATGACGATGCTCTGCAGTCGGGTGTGACCGACGAAAAGACGATGTCTCCCGGCATTATATTGCCAGACAAGACCGACGACCAGGCTCCTGAAGGCATGGAATGGTATTGGGAGTTCGTATTCACCTGCTACGACAACCGCGAGACCGAAGAACCGGTGGTAGCTGCCAACCTCATGGACCTCAACGTCACAACCATTGACGGCGACTGGACAACCGGCAACAACGGCCGTCCGCTCGACTATGAGTTGCCGTTCATCGGAACGAAGGTCGGTATGATACAGTATGACGGTTCGGACCTCAGCAACATCCCCGACGTGGAGATTGGATATAAGACTTCGCTAATGGAAAGACAGAAGAAGTATCCTAACACCAATACTCTCCTCGCCTACTACGACCCGTTCTACTACATCAGCTACCTTGCCAACTGGGCATTGATAGGCGGATGGAACATCGAGTCAGACCGTATACAGACTATGGTGACCACCACCACGTCGCTCACCTACAGCGACCTCGGCGGCAACTACAGCGGATTCCTCGCGGGAGGCGATATCAACTACAACATCGTGAACGACTGGGACAAGGTTCGTCGCAACTCTGTCTATCCGTCGGGAGGTTACGGTTCGGAATATCCGCTGCCGCTCATCGACAATGACCGTTACGACTACGTGAATCCGATCAGAAGCCACGCCACCATACCGGAGTATCAGCCCAAGAACCCGGCAGGCGACATCCTTACAAGCATCGCCAACGTCTATTACCTCGCTGAGGACGTGGACAAGAAGATAAAGGAGAATGCCAAGGTGGTGCTCGATAAGGGTGGAACCACGTTCAATACCAAGCGTGCCAATGCTGTGGAAGAATGGAACCTCCAGCACCTCGGAACCGACATCGTAGTGTCGCGAGAGGGTCTGAACGAGACTACGCAAATCATAAAGATACCGTACTATCAGATGACGCTGCTATGGTGTGGCATCATTGACAACTCCGACTCAGGACGTAAGGTATCGCTCAACAGCATAATGAAGGGAGCAGGAAAGCGAGCCACACCGCGCCAGAGCAAGAGTCAGAGCCGCATGGTGCTCTTCACCTTCACGGGCGACAAGGGCTATCCCGAAGCTTCGTTCAAGGCTAAGGAGGCGATGAAGAACCTCAAGAAGATGATTGTCCGGACTTACCGTATCGACGACTATGACGTACAGAAGAAGGAGTATACGGTATTGCACAACAGCAGTAAGCGAGACATCACCATCAGCGAGCCGTTAAAGAAATTCTATTAACAGACCATAAAACGTACAGATATGAAGATAATGAAAGGACTATCAGCCGCATTCGCCGCCACCTGCGCATTCGCCGCCATCACAGCGGTGGCGAGTGTCGGCTCACGAACCGGATATTCCTTCTATGGAGGAACACAGAACGACACCCTTCCGACAGCACACAAGATGCTGCCGGGAGAGGTGGCAGAGGACACTGCTGCCTTCAAGGGCAAGCCCTACGAAGGATCGGACATCGTGGTCATGGCACGTGCCTACGGCGACCGCATCGTGCTGCGATGGGCACCCTCCGACTATGCCGCATGGATGAGGCTTAACCTCATAGGATATAACATCTATCGTTGGGACGAGAAAAACCACTGCGACACGCTGGCGTTAGGACTGAAGCCCAAGACGCTGGAGGAGTTTCGTGCGAAGTATCCTACCACCGATACCGTTGCCACCATCGGCTACGGCCTCATCTACGGCGACAACCTGAAGAAGTCCACCGAGACACGTGAGGAACCGGGATCGTACGGATCAATGCTCGAGATGTATGACGACCAGGTGACAAGCCTTGCCTTCGCAGTGCTGGCGTCGGAATGGCGTCAGGACGTGGCAGAGGACATGGCGATGCGCTTCGTCGACCGCAACGTGCGCAAGGGAGCACGCTACACCTACCTCATACAGCCCGCGCGACGCTTCAAGAACGACAACATGTTCATAAAGGGCAAGGAGCTTAGCAAGGTGGAGAACAAGCCCTACGTGCCACAGCCTTACAACGTGGGACTGAAGGACAGCATCACCGGACAGCTCGCCGTGACGCTCTATTGGACCGACAAGCACAACTCGTCGTTCGAGATTGAGCGCCGCGTGGCTGGCATGCAGGAATGGCACCGCGTCAACAGCAAGCCTTACATGCCGATGTATAAGCAGGACCTCGACGACAAGGACGAGGACGTGATGTACGTCGACAACGTGCCGCAGCCCGGAACCTACGAGTATCGCGTGATGGCGCACGACGCTTTCGGCGACACCACAGCACCGAGCGAGACGCTAACCGTAAAGGTGGGCGACATGAAGCCGCCCAAGGGTCCGACCATCACACTCGTCAACATCGACCGTCCCGACGAAACCGACCCCACAAAGCAGATCTTCGCCACCATCTCGTGGGAGAAGGACACCGTGGAGGCAGACCTCGCAGGATTCCTCCCGCTCTACTATAACGAGCGATTCACGGGCAACGACTGGAAGCCGCTCTGCGACGAGACGTTGCCAGCCGACGCAAGGCAGGTGAAGGTGGACGTCACCGGACTCTCCACGGGCATGCTCGTCATGGCGGCATACGACGAGGCTGGCAACGTGGGCTACTCCATGCCCGTGCAGCTCCGCATCAGCGACATGAAGGCTCCTGACGCTCCCGGCAATCTCCGTGCTGAGGTTTCGGCAAGCGACGGCACCATCACCCTGCGCTGGGACAAGCCCGCGGACGACGACGTGGCTTACTACGAGCTGGCTTACGCCAACGACACCACCCACCACTTCCTTATGCGCAACCAGGGACAGCTGAAGGACACGATGTTCGTAGACACGGTGCAGATGACCGTCAATCAGCGATTCATCTACTATAAGGTGCGTGCCGTGGACTACAGCAACAACACCGGAGAGTTCTCGCCCATCCTGCAGGTGGAGCGACCGCACATCACACCGCCTACACAGCCCCACCTCGACTCGGCTTGGGTGGACAATTCGGGCATACACATGGACTGGGTGACCGGTCTGGACGCCGATATGTACTATCATCGCATCTACCGCCGACTGGAGAACAGCAACACGTGGGACCTCATAGCCATCGTCACGGCGGAGGACGTGCTCAAGGCAAGCCCCGACGGAGTGATACATCTCACCGACAAGCCGCAGACCAACAACACGTATTACTATGAGTATATGGTGGTGTCGTTCAACCGTTCGGAGATAGCTTCCGAGCCAAGCCTCATCTTCTCGGCACGCTTCGCCGACTTTACGGAGGCAGAACTCGGCATCAAGGCAGTCGGAACCTATGACACCATAAAGGACGAAGCACGTCTCTCATGGGAGCACAAGGCAGTGGACGGCAAGCAGACACCTTACTATTACTGCGTCTATCGCAAGGGCAAGGACGAGGCAGACTACACCTTCCTCTGCTCCACAGAGCCGGACATGCCGCTCCATACCGACCAGCTTCTTTCACCGGGCGAGTCAGCCAGCTATTACGTCGTGGTGCGCTTCACGGACGGAAGACGCAGCCAGCCTTCCAACAAGGTGACGATAACGGCTCCGGCGAAAGCCCCCTCTAAGGCGAAATAAGTAAACATCACAGAAAAAATCACAGGCAACATCCATCCGAAATGAAAAAGATAAGACTATTCATAACCAAGCTTCTGTCGCCACGGGGTGTCAGGACGCGTATGTGGCAACTCCTTACATGTTGCCTGTTGGCAGCCATGCCGCTGCTCACTTCCTGCGGCGAACTATTCGACGTGGACGAGGCGGGCGAGACAACGTCAGCGACGATGAAGATGGACCGCGACACCGTCTTCATCATGCCAGGCGACTCGCTGCGTCTGACCGTCACCTTCTCGCCGCCAGAGGTGAAGGACAAGGGCGTGATGTGGCGCATCGACCAGCCCGAAATAGCACGTCTTTGCGTCGACACACTCGTGGCGCAGCAGCCCGGCACCGCCTACGTCACGGCGATGTCGTCAGCCACTATGCGTCTGGACACCTGCGTGGTGACCGTAATGACCCCGTGGACAGTTGACCGTAACAAGTACTTCTTCGACACCGTCGTCTACGCCGATATCAGCGTAGCCGGCAGGCAGCTCGGCGACGACATAGCCGTGGCTGCCTTCGTGGACGACGAGCTGCGAGGCATAGCCGAACTGAAGGAGGCGAAAGGCAAGCGTTATGCCGTCATCCGCGTGTACGGTCTGGTGAGCGCCTCTGACGAGGACATCATCACCTTCAAGTGCTACGACCGGCGGGAGGTGCGCCTACGCACCTTCGACGTGCAGCTGCCCTTCGACGGCGAGACGCACGGCACGCTCTCAAAGCTGATAACATTACACCTCGACTGACGTTTAAAGGAGTTACGAATCTATAAAACCCGACAACTATGAAAAAGATATTCTTACTGATCCTCACCGCCCTGGCTTTCGCCTCCTGCACGCTCTACATGGACGAGCCGGAAGACGAGAAGAAGGGCAAGGACGACAACATAGAAAACGGCGACGGCTTCAGCGCGCCGCGTACCGACGTGACCGCTGACGGCACCACCACCTACCAGTTTAACCCCACCACAAAAGTCTTCGACGAAACAAACTCTCAGTACGTCCTCAATGTCGAAGACTCTGTGGTGTGGCTTTCCACCTCAACGCCCTACGAGATGATACCGCAAGTGGGAGACGCTATCTATTCCAATTTCTCCGAAACATTCCCGGACGCAATGATTGGAAAGGTGGTGTCGGTAACGAAGGAGAACGGTATGATAAAGTGTGTTTGTACAGACACCACATTAGGTCATGTATACAAGAAGCTGGACATACATGCCAGCATTAACGTAGCTGACTATATGGATCCTGCCATCGCGGACAAGTCGTTGGCTGAGAAGCGAAGATATGCCATGCAGAGGACGAGGGAGGAAGGTGCTGGTGAACCATCAAAATGGGATATCACTGTTGAAGTTGAGGGTCAGAAGGATATAATAAAAAAGAACTATGCATCAGGATCCTTGTCAGGCTTTTTTAAAGTTAGATATTTGTCGTTAGAATATAGAAAGGTGGATGTTGATTTAAGTCTTGAAAAAAGTACTTTCAGATTTATCTTTACGGATTCCACCGTAGTCTCCTGGTCTTACAAGGCAGGTTGTACAGCATCATTCGATTATACTTTATTAGCAGTCGACTCATTGAATAAAGGTGATGTGGCAGCGTTTCCAATAAAGAAGAAAATCGAAATACCTATAGGCTCAACCCCAATTGTATTTGGCTTAAACCCATCAATTGTCGCTTCTGTATCAGGAACACTTGAGGCAATAGGCGTTTATCGTAGCACAACTGTACAAGAAATTGGCTTGATTAAAACAGAAAAAGACAAAGAGCCTAAAGGTTATAAAAGAAACTATGAAAAATCAGGTTTTGATGCAGGTAATGTATGTAATGGTAATTTGACTCTTCAGATAAAAGCTAACTGTGAAGGTTATCTTGCTTTTAAGAAACTGGATAGGTTTGCCAAAGCATATATTTCTGTTACAGTGGGACCTCAACTTAAGTGGAGTGCTGATACAGACGTTAGTGACTTGGGAATACTTGTGAACAAGCCGAATACTATAGAGGCTGGCATCAATCTGGACATAACTGCAGGAGCAAGATTACAAATTTTAGAGGGTAAGCCATTATGGAATGTCAATATTCCGCTATTTAATAAATACTTCCCAATTCTGACATGGTATGTCTCGCCTGCATTGATAAACTTAGAGATTATTCCGCTTGACTATATCTCGGATATTAATGTAACCAAGAGACGTTATCGTGCAAGAGCTACTTTTGTTAATGCTCCAAAGGAATTCAATCCATGGCTGATGATATTTGATGATCAACATACACTAATAATGACAGATGGATTGAAGAAAAAGAAGACAGTAGTATATAACGGAACGACAATTTGGGAAAAGGAATTCGAAATTGACAACAAGTACAACCATACATATTATGCCATGGCTGGCTTTGATGATACGGATAATAGAATGATATATGCTGACAAGATACCATTCGGAGTTAAGGCCGTATTAGAGTTAGACAAATGCGGTCAATACTGTTCGTACACGGATTTCGACAACAAAAGGAAACCGTTCGGATATGAGGTAAGAGGAGTCTTGAAGAAGTATGGTTCAAGTGCGGTCACCGAATGGGGTATCCGCTTTGAATTGTGTAAGCTGGATGGTACGAAATTAGCGACCTCACAACTTGCAAAGTTTAAATTGAAGGACGGCAAGACATCGTGGGGAGTAAGAATAAACACCAAGAAGGGCGGTAAATACCTGCTCCGGGCAGTACCGTTGTTCCATACTTCATACAAATACGAGAGACCGACCGTCTTAGAAGATAAGGCTGTAGAAATTATTATTGACTCTGAATATGGAGAAAGTAGAGAATCCTTGCCAGACCCCGAAATGTATGTTGACATAGAACAGACGAAGTAGGGCTAAACATAATATTGAGGCTTTGCAGTAAATATAGCTGTTTTCTTGCCGTTATCGGCAAGAAAACAGCTATATTTGCATATTATTACTCACTTTTTATGCCGATAACGTATGGAATAAGCAAACCGTAAGACAATGCAAATATCGTACAAGAGAGTAAAAACCTGTTACAAAATAAAAATTGATTCTAGAGTTATGGATTGCTGTTTTTATGGTGTAATTCTGTGCAAACAGCACCCATACTTAACAATAGCGCCACTTTTACACTACAATAGTGGCACTATTAGAGTGTAAAAGTGGCGCTATTGCATGATAAAAGTGGCACTATTGTAGTGTAAAAGTGGCGCTATTGCAGCAAATTATGCTTGTTTATATCCCTTATTCATTGCACACTTCTTTCCATGTCGGCATAATCGACTGTGCGTAAATAAGTTATCGCTGCACGCTCAAAACTCAAGAATTTCGCACCAAAGATTTCGTTGTGCGCTGAGCGAGGAGTATTGAGCGTTAGAAATGCAAATATTGTCAGGCTGACTAACCGCTAAACAGAAATTTATCTGTGAGGTAGCTGTGTTAGGCAGGGCTTTAACAAAAACCTTTATCCACATACCTTTTGTTGTCACACCCTACGGGTTCATGATATCGTTTGGCGAATGGGCTTTACGAGAGCGTTGCTCTCGACACCCATCCTCCAAACGATATCATGAGTGATGCCGAAGCATCACTGTGCCAACAAAAGGAAAACCAAACAAAACACAAGGAAACAAGAAGGACTTGTTCTTGTGTTTTTCTTTGTTTTTCCCGTTTATGGGCGCGTGCTGTGCACAAATAAAAGGCTTTACGTTAGGTTGTCGAGAACTGGTTCTCGTAAGACCTAATGTAAAGCCTTTTATTTAAATCCGATAGGATTTGCGCCCATAAACGGATTGTGGAGAAAGGTTTTTGTCAAAGCCCTGCCTACCGCAGCAAACTCACCGCTAAACTGCAATTCCCAAGCTGTCGAGGCAAACTTAGGAGGCTATTCAACAATTCGATTTAATTCGCACTATAACCCAACCCAACAATTCGTCAATTCGCTTTAATTCGTTGTTACCGCGTCCGAGCGATATAAATTCCTTCGTTATTTGTATTACAATAAGCTGCAACACAAAACCCCTCCTAATATACAAACAAGTCATCCAGAGTAAGTGAAGCCGTGAACATGTCTGAATATTCATTTCTTACCAGTTCCGTACAGCCTATATAAGTCAAGTGGAATGTCAATGCAGGGAATTTCTTCTCCATTGTCTGCATGCGGGCACTCAGCACTTGTGCATACTGCTTAGTAAGCACGAAAGGCGATCTGTAGAACTTCATCTCGCATACATTCACCACGTCATCGGCACGTTCTATGAGAAGGTCTATCTGCATACCCTCCGTTTCTTCGCCACCTTTCACCACCCAAGCAGATTGTTGGGATGAAACGCCAGCAATATTAAGAGAATACTTGATTTGGGCAATATGTTGCAGGCACACCTCCTCAAAGGCTATGCCACGCCATGAGGCGACGTCGCTCTCCTTGAGATGTCGCTGCCAATAATCCTCCTGCCCTATCTTCTTCCCTTCCTTGAAATGAAGCCAGAACCAACAGAACGAGTCAATCAACTTATAGTGTTCTTCGCGCTTGGACATTCCGAACGGCACGTACTTCACAACGAAATCGCTACCAATCAGAGCCTTCAACATTTTAGAGAAGTCACCATTAGGATTAAGTCCGGTCTTTTCGGCTATCTCCTTACGAGTGAATCCGGAATGCCGGGAGCCTAACAAGCGAACAATACGCATGCAGTCTTCAGCATTGTCGAAAACAGAATTGAAGAGTCGCTCAAACTCATCCCCCAACTTGGCATTACGAGCAAAGAACAGAGCATCAATGTTCTGCGCCAAACTGTATGAAGGATTGAAGAAATTCATGTAGAAAGGTATTCCGCCCATGATCATATATGCCTGCGTGGTGTTATAACGAGACATCTTTATGCCACGGCTAAGATAAAAATCTTCGCATTCCTTCAATGTAAACGGCGACAGCTTGATTTCTCCAGTCAGGCGTCCGTACAGCCCACCCTTATTACTGATAAGATTATCGAGCATCCAAGAGGTAGCCGAACCGCAAACTATTAGCAACAGATTATGGCGCATGTTGCCCCAACCGTTCCAGAAAGCTTCCAATGCCGTAAGAAAACCGGAACGAGCAGTATCCATCCACGGCAATTCATCTATGAAAACCACTTGACGTGCTCCGTTGTCGCATGTTTCCAGGAAACGCTCAAGCAAGAAGAAAGCCTCCATCCATGACTTGGGTTGAGCTATGTCTTCCATGCCTTGACGAAGAAGAGAGAAATAGAAATTCTGTAATTGGTCTCTAAGGGTTATCTTACGGCGCCGGTCGTAAGGCGACAATCCGGTATGATGAAACACCATGTTGTCATGAAACACCTCATCTATCAGGAATGTCTTACCGACACGACGGCGACCATATACGGCAACAAACTCAGCCCTACCACTCTCGTAGTAACGCCTCAATTCAGCTATCTCCCTTTTCCTACCAATTATATCACACATAATTCTTCTTGTTGTTTACATCGCAAATTTACAAGAAAATCACAAAACAACGAAGGAAAACGGTGTTTATTTCGCTACGAACGCTCAAAAAACGGTTTCGTAGCGGAATAAGCAATATCTTGCTGTACGTGGGTGCGTGGCTACGGCGAGACGCCATTCTCATTTATTACTTTTTAATTAGTATTTATTAATTGGTTACGCCATCAGTCAGAAAAAATCATGTACTTATAGTAAAATATCATGTCTTCATGTCTTCCTGTCTAAAAAACCTGTCTTCTTGTCTAAAAATCCCGTCTGCATGTCTTATTTTTTTCTGCTTTTACACAATAATTATATTACATAAGCGTTATACATACGTGTTTAAACGCAAGATAATTATAATATTCGGGCTTACGCTTGTCTCGCTTTTGAGCCATGCGCAGTACGACGTGTCCTTCAGTCACTACTTCGACATGGAACCGTCGTTTAATGCCGCGTCCGTAGGTAAACAGCCCAAGCTGAACGTCTCGGCAGCTTATGCCATCGACTTTGCCGGATTCAAGCATAACCCGCAGACCATGTACGCGGGCGCCGACATGCCCTTCATATTCCTCAAGACCACGCACGGAGCCGGACTCCAGTTTATGAACGACAAGATAGGTCTGTTCACGCACCAGCGACTCGCCCTGCAGTACGCCGTCAAGATGAAGCTATTCGGCGGACAACTCTCCACCGGCGTCTCGGCAGGAATGCTCAGCGAGAGCTTTGACGGATCGAAGCTCGACCTCGAGGACTCCAGCGACCCCGCATTCACCTCGTCAAAGGTGGACGGCAATGCGCTCGACCTCGCCGTCGGACTCTATTACACCCACCGCAACTGGTATGCCGGCATCTCCGCACAGCACATCAATTCGCCCCTCGTCCGTCTCGGCGAGACCAACGAGCTGAAGGTGGACGCCACCTATTATTTGACCGGCGGATGCAATATAAAGCTGAGAAGTCCGTTTCTTACAATAAAGCCATCCTTCCTTGTGCGTACCGACGGAGTGGCATATCGCGGCGACATCACCACGCGCCTCGTCTATACGCATGAGAAGAAGATGATGTACGTGGGAGCGGGATATTCGCCCACCAACTCCGTGACGGTGCTCGTCGGAGGAAACGTACACGGCATCGTGATGGGCTATTCCTACGAGATGTATACCTCCGCCATCAATCCCGGCAACGGCAGCCACGAACTCTTCATCGGCTACCAGATGGACCTCAACCTTCAGAAGAAGGGAAAGAATCTCCACAAGAGTGTACGCATACTATAAGAGACTGACATACAGACAATAACACTAAGAAAGAAAATCAGATAAAACATAGATGAAAACAAGAAAAAGCATACTTCTACTTTGTGTCGTGGCATTCTCCATGATACTGACTGGCTGCTTCGGCAGCAAAGCCTCCTCGTCAGCAGGACGCGGCGGCGAAGTGGTCGGCGTGGGCGGACGTTCCTTCGCCGAGCCGGCTCCCTACGGCATGGTGAAGGTCGCAAGAGGCTACCTGCGCATGGGACTTGAGAAGCAGGACTCGCTCTGGGGAAAGCAGACACCCGTGAAGGATGTCTCTGTGGACGGATTCTGGATGGACGAGACAGAGGTGACCAACTCAAAATACAAGCAGTTCGTCATGTGGGTGCGTGACAGCATCATCCGCACACGACTCGCTGACCCGCAGTATGGCGGCGACGAGACATACATGATAACCGAGGACAAGAACGGCGACCCCGTCACGCCACACCTCAACTGGAAGAAGCCGTTGCCACGCAAGCCCAACGAGGACGAGCAGCGTGCCATCGAAAGCGTATATACACGCAACCCCATCACCGGCGAGAAGATGCTCGACTATCGTCAGCTCAACTATCGCTATGAGGTGTATGACTATACGGCTGCAGCTCTGCGCCGCAACCGCCTCAATCCCGAGGAGCGCAATCTCAACACCGACGTAAAGGTAAATCCCGACGAGGTGGTGATGATATCGAAGGACACGGCTTACATCGACGACGAGGGACGCATCGTACGCGAGACAGTCAACCGTCAGCTCTCCGGTCCGTGGGACTTCCTCAACACATATATAGTAAATGTATATCCTGATACGACGTGCTGGGTGAACGATTTCCAGAACGCCGAGAACGAGACATACCTGCGCAACTACTTCTCTAATCCCGCCTATAACGACTATCCCGTCGTGGGCGTGACATGGGAGCAGGCCAATGCCTTCTGTGCATGGCGCACAGACTATCTGCTTAAGGGCCTTGGCCCTGAGGCACGCTTCGTGCAGCGTTATCGTCTGCCGACCGAGGCGGAATGGGAGTATGCTGCACGCGGAAAGGGCGGCAACGAGTTTCCGTGGGAAGACAAGAGCGTGAAGAGCGGCGACGGATGCTTCTTCGCCAACTTCAAGCCCGACCGAGGCAACTACACCAAGGACGGCAACCTCATCACGTCGAAGGTGGGAATATATAATGCCAACTCTAACGGACTCTTCGATATGGCTGGAAACGTGGCAGAGTGGACCAGCACCGTATTCACCGAAGCCGGCGTGGAGGCGATGAACGACCTCAACCCGACGCTCTCCTATAACGCCGCCAAGGAAGACCCCTACCGTCTGAAGAAGAAGAGCGTGCGCGGAGGATCGTGGAAAGACCCCGAGTCGTTCATCCGTGCGGCATGGCGAACATGGGAATATCAGAACCAGCCCCGCTGCTACATCGGCTTCCGCTGCGTACGCAGTCTTGCCAGCACGTCCAGCGTGAAGGGTAAGCACAAGAAGAAGTAGAAAAAATCCTAAATAAACTCTAAACACCAAAGATCATGACAGTATATAGCAAATTCAACATAGTCTACCATCTTCAGAAATGGATGGACAGTGTCCCCGGACAGACCTTCCTCAACTATGCGTATAGCTGGGGCGCCTCTGTCGTTATCCTCGGTACGCTCTTCAAGCTGACTCACCTTCCGGGAGCCAACATCATGCTTTTCGCAGGTATGGGCACTGAGGTGTTTGTGTTCTTCCTTTCCGCCTTCGACCGCCCGTTCGACAAGACGCAGGACGGCAAGGAACTGCCCACCCATATCGACGACGAGGAGATAGACAATGAAGAGGCAGAAGTGGAGGCTGCTTACGAGGCTGGCAGAAACGGAGAGTCGCCCGCTGAGGCAGCAGCCCACGTGGGTGCTGCCGTAGGTGGTGGCGGAACCATCATTATCGGTGGCGGAAGCATTCAGGGCGGAGCCGTGCAGGGAGACGCAGCAGCCGTGCAGGGTGGCGTATTCCAGGGTGGAGCCGCTGTTCAGAGTGGCGTAGCAGCCGGTCAGGACGCAGCAGCCGTGAACGTGGCAGCCGCAGCAGCCGACTTTGCCGCCAACCGTGAGGTGGCTGTGCAGTTGGCAGACGCCCAGGCAAGCTACTTGGAGCAGCTCAAGAACCTCACCGAGACCCTTCAGAAGGTATCGGAGCAGAGCGTCCGCCTTACACGAGACAGCGAGGAGATGGAGAATCTCAACCGTACGCTTACCGGCATCTGCAAGGTTTACGAGATGCAGCTTAAGGGAGCCAGCCAGCAGATTGGCACCATCGACCAGATTAACGAGCAGAGCCGCCACATGGCACAGCAGATTGAACAGCTCAACTCTATATACGCCCGCATGATTGAAGCCATGACTGTGAACATGAACCTCAATCAGAAGTAAAGAAAAAGGAGCAGACAAAGAATATGGCAATAAAGAAGAGAACCATATCACCCCGCCAGAAGATGATCAACCTCATGTACGTGGTGCTCATGGCTATGCTGGCGTTGAACATCTCGTCAGAGGTGCTCAACGGATTCTCCATCGTGGAGGAAAGCCTTAACCGCACCACTGCAAACTCTTCCAAGGAGAACGAGGCGCTCTATGGCAACTTCGCGGAGCAGATGAAGGCCAACCCGCAGAAGGTGAAGGAGTGGTTTGAGAAGGCCACGGCGGTGAAGCGCATGAGCGATTCGCTCTACAACTTCGCGCAGAGCCTCAAGGAACAAATAGTCATTGAGGCGGACGGCAAGGACGGCAACATCTACGACATAAAGAACAAGGACAACCTTGAGGCGGCAAGCCACGTGATGCTCGCTCCCGGAACAGGTCAGGGCAAGCGTCTTTACAACGCCATCAACTCTTTCCGTCAGCGCATCCTAAGCATGGTGACTGACCCGCATCAGCGCTCCATCATAGAGAGCAACCTTACCACCAAGCTGCCGAAGAACGCTCATACGATGGGCAAGAACTGGCAGGAATACATGTTTGAGGACATGCCGGTGGCTGGTGCCGTGACGCTTCTCTCAAAGCTTCAGAGCGACGTGCGCTACGCTGAAGGCGAAGTGCTCCACACTCTTGTTGCCAACATCGACATGAAGGACATCCGCGTCAACAAGCTCAGCGCCTTCGTCATCCCCGAATCGAAGACCGTCATAAGCGGCGACCAGTTCTCGGCACAGATTGTCATGGCAGCCGTGGACACCACACAGCAGCCCGAAATCTACGTCGGCGGACAGCGCATCAGCAACGGACTCTATCGCTTCACGGCTGGAGCGGTGGGCGAGCATTCCTTCGGAGGATACATCACCATGCGTGACGGCAGCGGCAATGTCATCCGTCGCGACTTCACACAGAAATACACCGTAGTGGCACCGAGCGCTACTGTTTCGGCAGACCTCATGAACGTGCTCTACGCAGGATATGACAACCCCATCAGCGTCAGCATTCCGGGCGTGCCTCTCAGCGCCGTATCGGCTTCGATGTCGGGCGGTTCGTTCCGCAGCATCGGCATGGGACGCTACATAGCACGTCCCTCAGCCGTGGGTAGCGACGTCACCATCAGCGTGGCAAGCAACGACAACGGCAAGTCGCGTCAGATGGGCAAGTTCACGTTCCACGTACGTAAGTTGCCCGATCCGGCTGCTTACCTCAGCATCGGCACCGACCGCTTCCGTGGCGGCGGACTGGCAAAGGCTTCGCTTATGGGCGCTCCCGGCATCAAGGCTGCCATCGACGACGGCATCCTCGACATCGAATTCAAGGTCACCGGTTTCGAGACCGTCTTCTTCGACAATATGGGTAACGCCGTTCCGATGGCATCAGCAGGAGCTTCCTTCTCAGAGCGTCAGCGCGACACCTTCCGCAAGCTGTCGCGTGGCAAGCGCTTCTACATCTCGCGCATCACGGCAGTGGGACCCGACGGCATCACAAGAAAGCTGAACGGATCGATGGAAGTGATAGTCAAGTAAGGACATTACGAGCCTGTGACAATAAAGCAAACATATAAAATACAGCACAACCAAATACTGAAAAATGAAGAAAGTAATAATGATACTGCTTGCAGCCTTCTTCGCTTCGGAGATGGCGACAGCCCAGCCGGCGGCACGCCGTCGTGAGCAGGCACAGCAGAAGCAGCAGAGCGACCAGGGTCTGAGCGTACGCGCCCAGATATCCTTCCCCACGCAGAAAGCGATGGACGAGGACGTGACGTGGCGCCGCGATATCTATCGTGAGATAAACCTCACCGAGGACGCCAACGCCGGACTCTACTATCCCGTGGAGCCGGTAGGCTCGCAGATGAACCTCTTCACCTACATCTTCAAGCTGGTGATGCGCCGCGCCATTACGGCTTATGAGTATCGTCTGGACGGCAATGAGGTGTTTGATGATGCCTCGAAGGTGAACCTCAAGTCGCTCCTCGACAACTATCACATCTTCTATGAGCGCACCGACCGTGGCATCCGCATCGATGACAGCGACATTCCGTCGCGCGAGGTGATGGCATACTACGTGAAGGAGTCGGCTTACTACGACGACCGCAACTCGGCTTTCCACACGAAGGTGCTGGCTCTGTGCCCTATCTTGAAGCGTGAGGACGACTTCGGAGACGCTGCCACAAGCTATCCGCTCTTCTGGGTGAAGTACGACGATCTGGCTCCGTTCCTCACTAAGCAGACCATTATGACCTCCAATCTCAACAATGCCGCCACTATGTCCATGGACGACTTCTTCACGAAGAACATGTACAAGGGCAAGATATACAAGACCACGAACATGCTGGGCAAAACACTCGCACAGTATTGTCCCACGGATTCTGCCATGAAAAAGGAGCAGAAGCGCATCGAGGGCGAGCTGCAGGCGTTCGAACAGAACGTATGGGGCAAGCCGGAGCCGAAGGATTCGCTGGACAGCATCGCAGCCGTGGACAAGAAGGCAGCCAAGGCATTGAAGAAGAAAAACCGCCGCGCCGGTGGAACCACCACGAAGAGAACAAAGGTGAAGAAGCAGCGTCCCGCATCATCTTCTTCATCGCCATCAGGCTCAGCACGCGTGACGGTCCGCAGACAGAGACATTAAAGCAAGGCGTAGGAGCTCACAGCTCCTACATTTGCCATTAAGTTATATTTATTAACTAACAACAAAAAAGGTATGAAGAAATTATTTACAGCAGCTATCGTTGCCCTTTCTATGATGTTCGGCGCCAACAATGCTCAGGCACAGGTGCAGTTCGGTATCAAGGGTGGTCTTAACGTAACAAGCATGAGCCTTGACAAGGACAAGCTCCTCGACACAGAGAACCAGGCAGGCTTCTTCATCGGTCCGACCGTGAAGTTCACTCTTCCCATCGTAGGACTCGGCATTGACGCTTCTGCCCTCTACGACCAGCGTGAGGCAAAGATCAAGGGCGACGGCGACGACAAAGACATCACTTCAGCAAGACTGAAGACACAAGCCATCAACATTCCTATCAACTTACGCTATGGCGTAGGTCTCGGTAGCGTAGCTAACGTCTTCTTCTTCGCAGGTCCTCAGTTCGGCTTCAACGTAGGCGACAAGAACAAGTCAATCTTCCAGGACGCAGCAGAGTGGAAGCTCAAGTCTTCCAACTTCAGCGTTAACGTAGGTCTTGGCTTCACCGTTCTCAGCCACCTTCAGGTGTCAGCCAACTATAACATCGCTTGCGGCAAGACCGGCGACGTTACCGTTTCAGACGCAGCTGGCACAGCTCTCCAGGAGATGCTCGGCAACAGCGGCAAGGCCAATGCATGGCAGGTAGGCTTGGCTTATTACTTCTAAAGAGTTATTCACTCAACATAATAGCGGGGGCGTAAACCTCCGCTATTTTATTTTTATCACACAATTACTGTCCGCAAGTATAAATCCAAACCATTAAATTCCCGTCTATACCAATTTTATTAGTCCATATTAGTTCTTATATCATTATTTTAACGTACCTTTGTCAACGTAAAAGAATGGTATATATTTATGAGCAAGAAGGTTTATTTATTTGATTTCGACGGAACAGTTACTTCCGCCGACACATTACTCCATTTCATACGATTTGCGTGTGGAACGTGGCGCTTTCTGCTCGGATTTTTTCTTCATTCCCCGATGATTGTCGCAATGAAGCTAAAACTCTGTGATAACGGCAAGACTAAGCAGAAAGTCTTCTCGTGGTTCTTCCGCGGGATGAACATTGATGTCTTTGACAATCTCTGCAAGCGTTTTGCAACAGAAAACTTCAACTTAATGCGCCCTAAAGCCACCGACTTGCTCAACCGGCTCTTCCGCGACAACGAGGATATCGTCATCGTCAGCGCCAGTTTGGTCAACTGGGTTAGCCCCTTCTTCACCCATATCCAGCGCGACAGCAAGTCTAACTTCCACGTTCTCGGCACGATTCCGGAGGTAAAGGACGGAGTGATAACCGGACGCTTCCTTACATACAACTGCTACGGAGCAGAGAAGGTGCATTGCATACGCCGACTCTATCCCGACCGCGAGAACTATCATTTTATTGCTTTCGGAGACAGCAACGGCGACAAGCAGATGCTTGCATTCGCAGACGAAAGCTACTATCGCATATTCTGATGCCCGCCAAACAAGGACAACCCCAACCCATCATACTTCCTCCGCATGACTCATAACGATATACTGACACCCCAGCAACGCGAACGCCTCGGCGAGGTGGTACGCTTTGGCTTAGTCGGTGTTGCAGCCACCCTTCTTCAATACGCCATCTATTGGGTGCTGCTCCACTGGCTCTCGCCAAGCGTGGCGTTGACAATAGGCTACATCATAAGCTTCTTCTTTAATTTCTGGGCGTCCACCCGCTTCACGTTCCGCGTGAAAGCATCGGCGAAGCGAGGCGCAGGATTCGCCCTATCGCACGTCATCAACTACGTCTTGCAACTCGCAACGCTCAACTTCTTCATCTGGGTTGGCGTCAACGAGAAGTGGGCACCCATCCCGATGTTCAGCATCTGCGTCCCCGTAAACTTCCTTCTCGTAAGGTTCTTCCTGAAGAGATAACGGCGTAACCATTCGCCCACCCCTTTTTTCCTTATCATTAACACCATCTTAATACACATGCCAGCAAACAATAAATTATCAGAAATATTCCGTTCGCTCTCCGGCGTCTTCCGTTCGCTCTTCCGCATAAAGCGTGAGGAACGATGTCTCGCGTCTTTCCTCCTCATAGTGTTCCTTGCTCTTGATGCTTTAGTGGTGTGCAAGTATTACGACGTGTTCACACCGCAGACCCGACATTACTGGCATCTCTTCATATCGAAGTTCCACATCTCAGGCTTCGACCCCATCACGTACAGCGTGGTGTCTGACTGGACAGCAGGATATAACGTCTATCGCCATCCCTTGCTGGCGTTCTTCATGTATGTGCCATACCTTATCAATCAGGCACTGATGTGGATTACGGGCATCAACTGCGCCATCTTCGTGGTGTCCGCCATCCAGACATTCTGCGCTTTCTATGCCTCAATGTTCCTCTATCGCATCTTCCGCGAGATAGTCGGAGTCAGCCGAACCGACTCATCCCTGCTCACCATATTCTTCTTCGGCTTCTCCTTCGTGATGCTCTCGGCGATGGTGCCCGACCATTTCATCATCTCCATGATGCTCCTTCTGCTTGCCCTTTATGTCTCAGGCAAGCTGATAATGAAGCGACGCAGCCTCACCATCTGGCAGTCGGCGCTCTACTTCTTCCTTACCGCAGGCACATCGCTCAACAACGGACTGAAGATATATCTCTCAATGCTCTTTGTCAACGGCAAGCGAATCTTCCGTCCAAAATATCTTTTCTTAGCCATTCTCCTTCCTGCCGCACTCACATGGGGAGCGGCACGCATGAGTTATGACCACATCGTATGGCCCCGCGACGTGGCGGCAAAGGCTGCACGAACCAAGGCAAAGGCTGCGAAGCAGAAGAAGCAGGAGGAGGAAAAGCTCCGCAAACAGCATGACGACTCGGTGCGCATAGCCTCTTTCACAGCCTATCAGCTCGACTCGCTCTCTGCCGACTCAGCCCGACGCGACTCCATAGCAAAGGCAAAGCCGAAGCCTGTACGCCGCCGCAAGAACGGCAAACCCATCAGCAACGGCGAGTTCCTCAGCTGGACGGACGTCACCACATCACGTACAGAATCGGTGGTGGAGAATCTTTTCGGCGAGGGAATACAGCTGCACGAAGACCATCTGCTTGGCGACGTGCTCAAGTCGCGACCGATGATAGTGAACTATCGTCACGCCTTCAACTACATCATCGAGGCAGTAATCGTACTGCTCTTCATCGCTGGCATCTGGTGCGGACGCCGGTCAAGGTTTATGTGGCTGGCAATGTCTTACTTCGCACTCGACATGGCGCTGCACGTAGGACTCGGATTCGGCATCAACGAGGTGTATATAATGTCCGCCCACTGGATATACGTAATGCCGATAACCATGGCTTTCCTTATGAAGGCAATGGCAGGACACCGCCGTCAGGCACTCGCGCTGAAGACCCTCGTGGCTCTGCTTGCGGCATATCTGTGGATATGGAACGTCAGTCTCATCGTCCGCTATCTCTATTTCACCTGATAAACCCATCTATACATTATGTTAGGACTACGTAAAGAGGAGCGGCCACTCGCCATAGTAGCCGCCGTCGTCTTCACCATACTGAACGGTCTGCTCATCTATTGTCATTACGACTCGTTCACACGCGGCGCACGTGTAGGGTTCTGGTCTGTCTTTTACAACCATCTCTGCATGTCGGGCTATGACGTCTTCTCGCTGATATTCATATCGTGCATGAGGCTTCATTGGAACGCTCTGCGCCATCCGCTCTTCGTGGCTCTGCTCCTGCCGATGTACTGGATAAACCATTGGCTGATGCCGCAGACGGAGTTCAACTTCGCCGTCTTCCTCATGGCAGTGCTTCTCATAGCCGCAGACGTTTGGGGAACCGTATTGCTACATCGCATTCTGCGCGACATCGTAGGGGTGAAGCTCGGCGACGCCACGCTGCTCACAGCCCTCTTCTACGGTTTCGCCCATGTGATGACGGCAACCATCGTGCCCGACCACTTCGCACTTTCGCTGCCCCTGCTGCTCCTCGCCCTCCTCATGACGGGCCGCCACCTGCAGCGCGGCACCCGCTTCACATGGCTGCAGCAGGCGCTGCTGTTCTTCCTTACAGCCGGCGTGACGCTCACCAACGGAGTGAAGATAGCTCTGGCGGCATGGATGGTGAACGGCAAGAAAGTCTTCTCGTGGAAGAACATCCTTTCTTTCGTTGTGCCCACGCTGATGCTCGGTGCCGTCTTCGTATGGCAGCAAGAGGCAATCATCAAGCCGCAGGAGCAGCGCATCAAGCACATTGAGGCTGCCGTGGCAAAGAAAGACCCCGCCCGCATAGAACGACTGAAGACGCATGACGCCTTCGTCAAGAAGCAGAACGGCGAGGCGCTAACCAAGGACGTGCCCCTGCTGGAATGGAGTGACATGACCACATCGCGCATACGATCCGTCGTGGATAACCTCTTCGGCGAGTCGCTACAGTTCCATAAAGGCCATCTCATGGAGGACGTACAGCAAACGCGCCCCGTCTTCGTTAGCTACGGGTCGACGATAAGCTACGTAGTGGAGGCATTGCTCGTGCTACTCCTCGTCGCAGGAGCATGGGTGGCACGCCGCCAACGCTTCTTCCTCATCGTAGCCACGTGGTTCGGCTTCGACATGCTTATGCACCTCGGCTTCGGTTTCGGCCTTAACGAGATATACATAATGACAGCCCATTGGGCATTCATCATCCCCATCGCCGCAGCTTATCTGCTCCGCCAACGTCAGGACGCATGGCTCCGCTTTGCCGTCGCCGCCCTCACAATATGGCTGTGGGCATACAACGGCACGGTGCTGGTGGGTTATCTTCTAACCATCTAAAACTATACTGACTTATGAGAATTTTCCATCTTATCACCCATTTCGATCTTGGTGGCGCCGAACGTGTGGCTGCCAACATCGCCATGTCGAAGACGCCCGACATGGAATATCATATTGTAGAGATAATGCGTGGCAAATCTCTTTACACCAACAAGTTCATCAGCGAGATGAAGCAAGCCGGCGTAGTGTGTCATCGTTCCCTGATGCCCGACGTCAATTTCCACTTCGTCTTTCAGCGCATAGCCGCCATTCTCTTTCCCCTGCGCATGCTCTACATCATGCTGCGCTGGCATCCCGACGTCATACACGTCCACACGGAGACTCCCGACATGAGTCTTTACACCTTCTCGCGCATCTTCCCCTGCCTGCTGCGCCGCACACGCATCGTCCGCACCATCCACAACACTCGTCTCTGGAGCGGTCTGCCGTCCATCGCCTCGCTTATCGAACCCTACTATATTCGCCATAACGCCAACATCGGCATATCCGATTCGGTATGCCAGTCGTATAAGCAACGCTTTGGAGCCGATGCGCCAATCATCCACAACGGCGTAAGCGTAATAAAGCAGCATATTTATCCGCGCCTTGTCCACAGCAAGCTGAACATCCTCTTCGCTGGACGCTTCGAGCCACAAAAGGGCATCCCCGTGCTCTGCGACGTCATTTGTGCGCTTGCCAACGACCCGCGTTATCATTTCCATATAGCCGGCGACGGTTCGATGATGCCGATGGTGGAGGAACGTTTGGGTGGACTTGCCAACACCTCCATCCTCAAGCCCATCTTCGGTCTCTCCTCCTTCATGTCGTCCTTCGACTATCTCTTCATGCCTTCCGAGTTTGAGGGTCTGAGCATGCTGTCAATGGAGGCAAGCATGAACCGTCTCCCCGTCATTGCAAACCGCTGTCCAGGATTGAGCGACACGCTTCCCGAGGATTGGCCCCTGATGGTGGACAACAACAGCCTCAACGCCTACCTCCATCTCTTCCGCGACATCCTCCCCACAGCCGACCGCAAAGCATTAGCCGACAAAGCCGCCACTTTCGCCGAGCAGAATTTCTCAATTAGGAAGATGCAGGAGGAGTATGAGAAGGTTTATAAGGATGTGTCAAAATAAGAACTTGAGCAAAAGTCAATAGCGTAAATTGCAGTTTATCGGTGAGATAACACATGAGCTTGCGGTACATTCTTAGGAGGCTATGGCGTCTCGCCGTAGCCACGCACCCACGAACGCAAGCAGAATGATTATGAGTTGCGGGTTCCGCGGAGCGGGACCTATATCATGAAACCCACTGCAAGCTGCGAAGC
>ERZ1026858.189-NODE-189-length-33896-cov-97.652788_pt1 | contig 33896 bp, 31 predicted proteins | sample MGYA00380159_ERZ1026858 | MGnify/ENA primary metagenome ERZ1026858 (study PRJEB33269, sample SAMEA4719795) | human gut metagenome | biome: human-associated habitat; feature: organic feature; material: feces | place: Cameroon | collected 2013-10 ...
TCCATAACTATGAGTGTGGTTCGCCAGAGTTGATAGCCATCTATGAGATTATGCGAAGTTTGGAGGGCGTATATGGTGGCAGATTCTCGGGTGCAGGATTTAAAGGGGCATGTATCGGTTTGGTGAATCCGGCTTGTAAGGAGAACGTAGAGAAGGAGTTGACTCGTCAATATCTGGAAAAGTTCCCTGAGTATGAGAAGACCTTCAAGGTATTCTGGGTGAAGCCGGATGATGGTGCGAGATTTATTTAATAATGTTGAATGTTAAGTGTTGAATGTTGAGTTGACATTCTCGCTTATATTTGTTTAGAGATAGTGATGAAAAATATTGTGATAGCGGCAGGATATGCCACAAGATTGGGTGAGTTGACCAAGAACTTTCCGAAGCCATTGTTGAAGATTGGTGAGAATACGATATTGGGAAGAATGCTCGATGATATTGATAAGATTCCGGAGATTGATGAGCACATCATCATCACGAACCATAAGTTTGCCGGCATCTTTGAGGAGTGGGCATCAAAACAGAGTTATACGAAACCTGTTACGATAGTTGATGACGGTACAGAGACGAATGACACAAGACTGGGTGCTGTATGTGATTTACTGTTTGCGATGGACAAGTTGAAGATTGATGATGATATGTTGGTGGTGGCTGCCGACAACATCCTCTTCTTCAGTTTCCAGGAGTTTGTGGATTTCGCCAAGGCAAAGGGTACTTCGTGCATTATGTGTCATGAACAGCCTAGTATCGAGAAGCTGCAGCGCACCGGTGTGATTGTTCTGGATGATAACGACAAGGTTTTGAATATGGAGGAGAAGCCTCAGGAGCCGAAGAGTCATTGGGCTGTGCCACCATTCTATATCTACCTAAAGAAGGACTTGGATAAAGTAAGACATTCCGTAGAGAATGGTTGTGGCAAGGATGCCCCAGGTAATCTTGCGCATTACATGGTGGAACAGGTGGAGATGCATGCGTGGAAAATGACTGCAGGTAGATTTGATATCGGAAGTCTCGATACATATAATGAGGCTTGTGAGAAGTTTGGGAAATAGAACTTTTAATGACTTTTGCATTTCTAAAATATTGCCTTGGGAACAAGGTGGATATAAATAATGTTGTAGTCGATATAAATTGGCAACAACTATACACCTTTGCTTCCAAGCAATCTCTTCTTGGCTTTTGTTTTAACTGTATCGAGCGATTGGGTAAGGAATATTCTGAAGAGTTAAAGAAAAATCCGATAGAAAGAGACTTACTGATAACTTGGATGGGAGCTGCACAACAAATTCGCCGACAGAACATGAAGGTGAATGTGGTTGCAAGCAAGCTCTATTCTATGCTTAGAGAAAATGGACTTAGGTGCTGCATTCTGAAAGGACAAGGGAATGCTTTGATGTATCCAAATGCGTATTCTCGTAATCCTGGGGATATTGATGTTTGGGTGAATGCAAGCCGTGAACAGATAACGGAATATGCCAAGAATCATTTTGAAATAGGTGAGGATATAAGATACCATCATTTGGAGACTTCTTTAGATGGTGTTCCTGTGGAACTACATTTTTTTCCAGGCATCATGAACAATCCGGTTTATAATGCACGGTTACAGAAGTGGTTCAAACAGAATGCTGATTTGCAGTGCTCGAATGTTGTTAGCCTGCCAGATGGTATTGGAGAAATCGCTATACCAACGACGGGATTCAATGTTATTTATCAGCTGACGCATCTATATCATCATTTCTTCGATGAAGGGATTGGAATGAGGCAAATCATTGATTACTACTATGTAGTGAATAATGATGAGTTATTAGTGATTAGGGATACTTTGCAGAGAGAATTGAAGCATCTTGGATTGTGGAAGTTTGCAAGAGCGGTGATGTATGTACAGCATGAGGCATTGGGATTATCTGAGAAGAAAATGATAGCTCCGATGGATGAAAAGCGAGGAAAGTTGTTGCTGGCAGAGATTCTGAATGGCGGCAACTTTGGACAGCACTTCACCAAGTATGGGCATTTTACACAACAAGGAATGGCAAAGAAATACTTCCTGAAGATATGGAGAAACATACACTTCGTACGATATTATCCTGCAGAATCACTAAGTGAGCCTATCTTTAGAACTTGGCATTTCTTCTGGAGGCTTAAAAACAGGAGGTAATCTCTCGGATTCATCTGACGCAGTTTTTTTTGCAAATCATCTATCATCCATCACGATTTTTAGATAAAAATCGAGTAAACGGTTGACTGCCAGATAATTCACATGCGTGACTGATGGCTAAAAATTGGGATTTATCCCTCACGCATCAGTCACGATTTAGGATTTATCCCTCACGATTTTGCTTATGCTGTAAAGCAAAAAGGCTTTTTTGCGACTGAAACTGGCTTCATTTGCTTTTGGAGTAAGTTTCATTTGCTTTTGAAATAAACTTCATTTCAAATTGGTTTGAGGCTCAGATAAAGTTTACGTGGGACTCTATTAAGGTTTACGTGAGATTCACTTCGGATTCAAATGAGGCTCAGTTCGATTTCTTTTATGTTCTTCTGCTGAATCGTAAACAGATTCGTATTTATACCTCGCATAAGTCAAAAAAAAAGCAGTGTAGTGGAGTGTAGTGTTAGTGTAGTGTCTGGGGTAATATTACACTCTTATAAGTAGTTATAAGACAACTTGTTGTAGAGGTTTTGTGTAGTATGAAGTAGAATGGGCATTTTTCGAACTTGGCACTTCTTTTGGCGGTTACGATACAAATAAAGCAAACAAATAAATCACATATTTACAACATAAACTATTACTAATGGAAAAAAGAAAAGAAAGAATAAACAACTTAGAGGAAACTCCTAATTCACCTCTCCCCTATTCCGATTTCGGAGACTCTATGATTAATGATAAACAACAAATGAAGAAAAAAGTTTTTGTGAGCGGGTGTTATGACCTGCTGCATTCCGGTCATGTGGAGTTTTTCCAGCAGGCATCACGGTATGGTGACCTGTATGTGGGTATCGGATCGGATGCTACTTATCTGGAGTATAAACATCGCAAGCCTATGTTTCCGCAGGAGGAAAGGCTATTCATGGTCAAGAATATCAAGGCGGTGAAGGATGCGTATATCAATGAGGGAAGCGGAGTCATCGACTTTCTGCCGACTCTTGATAAGGTGAAACCGGATGTGTTTGTGGTGAACGCTGAAGGTGGGTCTGATGAGAAACGAAGGATCTGTGCGGAGAGGGGCATCGAATATGTCGAACTCCAGCGCACTCCTCATGCGGGTTTGAAGGCGCGTTCTTCTTCTGACTTGAAGAAGACGTTATCGAATGTATCGGATAATTCGGCACAGGAGGCAGGGATTCCTACACGTCTGGACCTGGCTGGTACATGGATTGACCAGCCTTATGTGAGCCACTATCATCCGGGATGGGCGATTACCATCTCGCTGGAACCGACCTTCGAGGTGCGCGACCGCTGCGGTCTGTCTACCTCTACCCGTAAGATGATTCAGAAGATATGGCCGGTGAAGTTGCCGAAGATGGATCCGGAGATGCTTGCCAGACTGGTATTCTGCTTCGAGAACAATCCGGAGCGTCATGATGGTATCATCTCGGGTGCCCAGGATTCTATCGGTATCTGTGTTCCCGGTCTGGTGCGTCATTATTACGACAACAACTTCTGGCCGGAGAAGATAGAGAGTACGCAGGATGAGATGACCCTCCGTTTCCTGGAAGACCATCTGGTGATGATTCCGATGGAGCCGAGAAGGCCGGGATGCAGTGTGGTGGAAGGTAAGGATATCACTCCTGAGAAGGTGAAGGCACTGGCTGATGCTGCTGATGCCTGCTGGAAGGCGATTCTGGCGCACGACCTCGATGCCTTTGCTACAGCATACAGGGCATCTTTCGAAGCCCAGATTGCTATGTTCCCGGGTATGGTGAATCCGTCTATCAATGGTGTGATAGAACCGGAGGCGAGTGTGCAGCCGATGATTGACCGCTACAACCGCATGGAGGAGGTACTGGCATGGAAGATGCCGGGAGCCGGTGGCGGCGGTTATCTGGCACTGGTAGTAAAGGACAGTCTTAAATTTGTAGAGAATCATGACGAAGCAATCCATCTTCAGATACGAAGGTCATAACTATCTGGTTCCCTTCCTCATTATCAGCAGCCTCTTCTTTATGTGGGGCTTTGCCCATGGCATCCTGGAGGTGTTGAATCCTCATTTTCAGGAATCGTTCCATATCAGCAAGACGATGTCTGCTCTTACGCAGGCAGCTGTTTATGGAGCCTACTTCCTGATGGCTCTGCCTGCCGGATGGATTATCCGGAAGTGGGGATACCGCAGGGGAGTGATAACCGGATTGGTTCTGTTTGGCATCGGTTCCCTGATGTTCATACCGGGAAGTGAAATCAACAGCTTCTATTTCTTCGTACTGTCTTTATTCGTGATAGGATGCGGCTTAACCTGTCTGGAGACGAGTGCCAATCCTTATACCACGGTATTGGGACATCCCGATAAGGCGGAGAGTAGAATCAACCTGTCACAATCGCTCAATGGCATTGGTTGGATAGTAGGACCACTGGTTGGCGGACAACTGTTGTTTTCTGGTGTCAACATAGCCATTCCTTATGCCCTGGTGGGTATCTTTGTGCTTTCAGTGGCATTGATCCTGTCAAGAATTACATTGCCAGACCCAAGGAGAGCGCATGAGGCAGATACGAATGAGAAGGCAGAAGAGAAGCCGATGCGTGTGATTGCATTCTGTTTCGGTATGCTTACCTTGTTCCTCTATGTGGCAGCCCAGACGGGTGTGAACAGTTTCTTTATCAACTATGCCGAGGAGAGCATACATATAGAGAAGCAGACCGCCAGTCTCTATCTCGCTTTTGGCGGAATGGGATTATTCTTTATCGGAAGATTGGCTGGTGGTGTCATCATGAATTATATCCAGCCGAAGCTGGTACTTCTAGCCTGTGCCATCCTAACATTTATCGCCACATTGATAGTGGTGGTATGTAGTGGCACCATATCCCTCATCGCGTTCTTCGCCTTGTATTTGGGAGAGAGCATCATGTTTCCGACTATCTTCTCATTGGCATTGAGGGATGCAGGTACAAAGACCAAGCTTGCTTCTTCGTTGCTTATCATGACGATAGTGGGTGGTGCGGTTGCTCCAGTAATCATGGGGTATATAGCGGATACTACTGGGAGTATGGCGATTGCGTTTCTCATACCGTTGGTATGTTATGGGGTGATTGGAACGTATGCATTATCGAATCGCCACGTTCCTCTTTAGATAAAAGGAGGATTTTTCGAAAACCTACCCGTCCTTCCTTACCCTTAAGGAAGGCTCCACCTCTCACCCCTACCCTCTCTCCTCAGGAGCGAGGGAGAAAACCGCCCTACTCGGTGCTCGGAACCGCTTCGCTCTAAGGTTGGCGGACCATCAAAGGTCTTCGCCAACTTGTGCGGGCTGGGACCGCATGGATGTAGTTGGATTAACCTCTTGTATTTTTCAGTGTTGTGCAGAAAAATTAGAAGAGGTTGTTTTTTTACTCATGTTGTTTAAGAAATTATGTCGAGGACAAAGTTTACTATTTTCTTTTCTTGGCAATCAGACCTAAAAGGTAACAAAAAGATTATTAAAGATTCTCTTCTTGCAGAATGTCAGAAGCAAAAGGAGAAGAATGGTTATCAACTCGAGATAGATGAGGCAACTCGTAATCTACCAGGTAGCCCTAAAATAGAAGATGCTATCTTGGAAAAGATAGCAAGTGCTGATATTTTTGTGTGTGATATAACTCCTGTAGCTAGTTGTGGTAGAAAACAAATGCCAAATAGCAATGTTATATTTGAATTGGGGTTTGCTTTACATGCATTGGGAGATAAAAGAGTTATTTTGTTAGCAAAAAATGGTGATTGGGATGTGAATGATATGCCTTTTGATTTCAATCATAGGAGAATAGGTAAATTCTCATCAGCCAAGGATTGTAATTTAGAGTTTGAAATAGACTGCTCACTTAAATATTGCGCCAATTGGTCTTTTTCTAAAATTGATTGGAGGAAATCTTATCAATGGGTAGGCAAACTGTTAAATAAATTATCTTCCGTAGATTTTTCATATAAGACAAATAGTAAGAATCAGGCAATCAAAGCAACGGAGGCATCAACAGTGTTCTTTGCCAGAAGAATGGCTGAGGCATTTCCTGGTGTTCGTGGAGTTCGTGAGTTTAGTGATCGTAAGGAAATTAATAAGTGCCTTTCTATACTTTTGCAAACTCCGTTGAAATTTGAACAAGGCTTGGATAATGCTGCTACTGATCCTGTATGGTTCTTCAGAGCAGGAGCGGCTGAAGATATTCAGTTATTCCAAAGAATTGGCAATAATAAAGTACTAATGAATACTGAAGAATTATGCATAAAGCGAATTATTGTATATCGTGACAATGGGAGATACTATGGACAATATGTTTATGTAGAAGTTGCTGCAGATAAGCCTTGTGGATGCTATTCTCATAACGATGATATGGTTAAATATATGCTTGATAGTCAAGGGTATTATGATGAAGAATTTGCAGTTTTTAAGCCTTCCTGGTATTTGCCAGAGAGAAAAATAACAAGGCAGGAATATGATGATGGCTCAGCAATGGTTAATGGAAAACCTATGCGCTTACATGGTAGGGCGATGTTGAGACTTCGTTATTTGACTCCATACAATTTCATTTTGGCAGCGAAATTTTCTCCATTCAATTGCCATGAATTTGATAGAACCTCTGGCGAATATTTTAAAGGAATGCTCAAAGGTAGCATCAGCGTAAAGCAATTTGATGAATATATGATGAGTTTTCAGAAAAGGGATTTTTAAATTGTTCTAATGTATCGTAAAAACTGAATTATATAACATACCAATTATGTATGCATTTTTAGATAACATGTTCGTAACTATTCGGTGAAATCCGTATTGTGCGCCTAGATAAAGTTTCGTACCCGATGCGTGAGTCTGAGGTAGACAATAAACTTCGTGTTTTTGTTTCAAAATTAGGAAAATGATGCTGTCGTGCATAGTTACAACATTATTTTGAGATATGCAATACGGAGTTGAGCGGATACCTACGATGTTTTGAGACAGGCAAGGATGGAATATGGTAGAGGAAAGAAAATATAAGAGAATAATATGAAGGTGAATATTATTTTTACACTACTTACGGCATTCATGCTAATAGCTATTGCTGTAGGATTTTACATGAAATGGGATTCTACAGCAATAGCTATATTGCTTGGACTGTCATTTGTCGGTATCATCTGCAATTTAATCAGTTATTTTAAAAAGTTGATTTTACCATTTGGCAGGAACTGCAAAGCAAAGATCCATAAATCTTATCGTATAATTATTCGTAGGTTAGCTGTAAATTGTAACCGTAAAATAAACAGATGGAAATTAGGAGAGACTGATAAGAGACAAATTTCCTTGTTATCTCCTATTGACGATTTCAATAGGCATAAAGAATATATCATCCGTCTAAAAAATGCTATAGACCAACCGAATGTATTTAATATAGCTTTGACAGGTTCATATGGTGCAGGCAAGAGTTCTATACTTAAAACTTTCAAAGCATATTACCCAGAATATCATTATGTGAATGTATCGCTTGCGTCTTTTGTTGAGGTTAATATGCCGGAAAGTGATATTACACCAAAGGACAAGGAAGAAGGCTTTGAGGAACAGTTGGAATACAGTATATTGCAACAACTTTTCTACCATGTAAAAGCTACGAATATACCAGAATCAAGATTCGGGCGTATAGAAAGAACATCAAGCAGAAAACGGATTTTGATGACTGTGAGCTTATTGATTTTTGTTGTAGCAAATTTATTTCTGTTTTGCCAGGAACAGGTGAACAAGTACTTCTTGATTCCAACAGAAGTTTTGAAATCTTCATTCTTATTTGGGTTAAGCATATGTGTATTCATTATTGGTATATGGATTATTTTGTTTCAATTTATTCTTTTCATAAAGAAGATTAGTATCAAAAATTTAACGTTAGATAAAGCTACGTTAGAATTTGAAGAGAAGAAAAATGTTTCCATTATGAATCGCTATTTGGATGAGATTATTTATCTCTTTCAGGAAAAGAAGTATAATGTGGTAATATTTGAAGATATCGACAGATTTGAAAATACTTATATATTTACAAAGCTGAGGGAATTAAACTTGATTCTTAACCAGTCAGAAGAAATAGGAAGGAGAATAGTCTTTCTATATGCATTGAAAGATGACATTTTTGCCAATGCAGAAGAACGGACAAAGTTCTTTGATTATATCGTTCCTGTTATTCCTTTCGTGAATGCTTCTAATTCTGGAGACTTGTTCAGAAGAAAAATTTCTGATTTACATATTCCTGAGGCAGAGGTAAGCTCTTCATTTATTACGGATATATCAGTGTTTGTAAACGATATGAGGGTGTTGACCAATGTCGTGAATGAGTTTGACCTCTATCGTAACTTGCTTGATAAAAAACTGAAGAAGGAAAACTTGCTGGCTATGATTCTATATAAGAATCTCTATCCTACTGATTTTTCTTGGTTGCATCAGAATAAGGGCGTGGTTTATGAGACATTTATGTCTGTAGAAACATTAAGGGATGAAATTCTTGAATATGATAGAACACGAATAAATAAGTTTAATTCTGATATACAGAATATAAACGAAGAATGCCTTAGAAACTTGAATGAATTATATGCAGTTATAATAGGAAAATTTATAACGTTATATCCTGATGGAGGTTGGTATTTGTATTGTGATAATAAAAGAAGAGACATAAGTGAATTTTATTCTGATGAAAATATTTTGAAAATATTAAATGGTCAAGTAGGATTCTCCGAGAATTATTATGGACCTCGCTTCTTTTCGAAAGAAGAAATTAAAAAAGCTTTGGGTAATAGTTATGACTATGTAAAGAGAAAAAAACTCATTCAATCAATTGCTGATGATAAGATAAAAACCTTAAGAGATAAGCGCAAGGTTTTAATGGATGATATAGCAGCCATAGATAAATATACACTCTCAGATATTGCAAAAACTGATAGGGATATCTTTGAGCATGTGGAAATACCAAAAGGTGAAGAAGAAAAATATAAAGTTCTCAAATATTTCTTGGAAAAGGGGTATATAGACGAAGAGTATTTCTTCTATATTTCAATATTCCAAGAAGGAAGACTAACACCTTCTGATCAGGAATTCCTTCTTTCTATCAAATTCAATACACCAAAGGAATTTGATTATAAGTTGCAAGAAATTCCTTCTCTTATCCAGAACCTATCTGTTGTAGATTATGACCATAAGGGTATATTAAACAAAGATCTGTTGGAATATTGTTTACTACATGAAGATAAATATGAGGAAGAATGTGATGCTATTCTTAAACAAATGATTGTTCATGAACAATATATAGATTTGCTATATCAATTCATGCAAGAAGGCAATTGTGTGCCGACCTTCATCAAGCGATTAGTCCATATAGATAATGTATGGAAATCATTAGATAAGGACATTAACCATATTACCAAAGACAAAGATAAGGTTATTTCTGCGATGTTTAAGTATGCGGACATAAATGACATTAGAACTGTAAACACCTCATATCCATTCAATACTTATATAAATGATAACAACAATTATTCTGATTTGTTTGAAGATATAGATCAAGTAAGGGCGCGGGAACTTCTTGATTTGTTGGATTTAAATGTCCAATCGTTGAAAGATGACAGCAATGCTGCTGACACATATTCTTATATATATGAGAACAATATGTATGCTCTAACATTGGATAATGTCAAGGTGATATTCAAGCATAATGAATTGCCTGTAGATAATTTGAATTCTGCAATTTATACTTCTATAGAAGAGACAGAACTGAATGAACTTCAGGATTATGTTCATCAGGAATTACCAGCAATTGTGGAAAATCTTATGCTTGCTTCAAGCAACATCCATGAATCTTCTGATACAATAGTGTCTTTGATGGACGAAGATATTCAAACGAGCGATATTATTAAACTTATCAAGCATAATGTTACTTTGTGGGATGATTGTAAGGATATTACTGATAAAGATGTCGTAAGTACTTTGTTCGTTGAAAACAAAATAAAAATGACATTTGAAAATATGAAACATTACTGCTCTTGTATAGGTTCATGGAATATCGACAATACACTTGTAGATTTCATGAATCTTAATGAAGAAAAATCCATGGAAGAATTTACCAAACTTGTGGAATGTAAAGATGAGCATGAAATAGAGTTGTTGACAAGTGTTGTACTGTCTGGCGATATTAATGACAATATAGCTTTCTTCGTATTCAATAATCGTTTTCTTATTGATATATGGTGCAAGGATTTGTCACAATTAAATGAAACCAGAGTAAGATATGTTGTAGATGAAGGCATCATTACTGTTTCTCCAAGTATTTATCAAGACATAATAAAAGGACACCCAAAGCTGAGCAAATACCTCCTATGTAAGGATCCAGATAAAATTATATCAGAGTGGGATGAATTTGCTTTTAGCATAACTACAGTTGTTGAGATACTGAGTTGGGTAGAATATAAGAAATACCATAGCTTCATATTGGATAAAATTGAAACAGAAAGTGTTACGCCTATTATTGCTAATGCTTTACTGTCATATTTCAGCAAATCTGACAGTGAGTTTAACTTGTCTCTATATAGGGAAGCTATGGAAAAGTCAGACAATCCTGCTTTAAAGATTTTAGTCAGTACATGTTGTATTGCAAAAAGATTAATAGCAATGAATGAACTGGCTGGCATCTTCGCTAAAACAAAAGGTATATTTGAAGGACTTGATAAACAAGGAGAGGTTTATTCTATTTCCAAGCAAATAGAAGGAGCACAGCATTTCATGGAAGCTCTACACCAGTCCAAATATATTGGTCAGGTAAAAGAGAAAGGTGATTACCTGACAGGAAAAGTTTTAAAACGTAAACCAAAGTAAAATGGAACTCAACAATACACCACAACACAAATCCTTCCTCTGGCACCTCGACTTCGAACCATTCACATGGCACACCTTCTACGGTGAGCAATGTCCGCCATTTGTTACCGAAGAGAACAAGGAGGCATGGCGACGATATCTGACAAAAGTCATCAAGAAGCATCTGAAGGCAGAGGTGATGAATACCCCTGAGTTCAGGGAGATAGAACTCCAGATAAGGGAAGAAAAGCTGCTGCGCATCAAATGGGACGAGCAGAGAAAACGGTCCATGGAGAAGCAACGATATCGCGCCAAGATGGAGCGGCCGAGAATCAACTATATTCCCAAAGGGCTGAGCGTGGACTATGAAGAGGAATACTCCAAATATCTGATGCAGGAAGTAAGCTTTGAGCCAAGAGATAATGATGACTTCATGGCTCAACTGCGACTGCTGGAACGATGGCACAAGAAATCCATTCCGCAGATATTGGAGAAGAACAGACCCGATGCAGCGTATGCCATTGCCATGGCGCTGTGCAAGCATATCCCACTGCTCATCAACCGAGACGACATACAAGAACTGGTAGGCGAATACAAAAGACGTATCGGGAAACTGCTCTTCGACAGCTATCAAGCCCTAGTGGGAGCAGTCAAGATATGGAACCACGAGGAGAAACGCCAGGAGGTATGCCGCTATATCAAAGAGACGGCAGGACAATACCCCAATCATCGAGGCATGAAGAAGAAGTTGATGGACTTGATGCCAGAGACACCATTTGAAGGAGAGCCGATGGTTGTGACCCGTGAGCCAAACGACATGGAGAAATCACTCCTGTAAATCATCAACTACACCAATAATGAAACAGAAACAATGAGAGAAGCACCAATAATTTTACCAGTGTTCACAACCAGTATACCTTTGGATTTTCCGTCTGAAGGCACGTTTGCGTTCAATAAGAAAACCCATAAGCAGTTGGAGGTGACGGTGAGAATCAACGAGCACCAGTACTTCAACATGAACTTCCTGAACCATGATGGATATATCATGGCATGCTGCCGATGGGCGCATGTATTGGACTTTGCAGAGAACGGTTATGACCGTTACGAACAGATTATTAAAAAACATTTCCGGAAGAAATATCCTGTCATCAGCAGTCTGTATGGACAGCATACCGATACGGCTGAGGATATCCACATCTCCCCCATCGGCTTTGAGGGTAATCTCAAGGAATGGTATATCTCCATGCGCATCTATGGAGAGAAGTTCGATGACCTGCTGCACGGCAATCTACTGATGAACGTGGCGTTTGCCTCTGCCGTGGGTAATCTGTGCATGGCAAGCGTGGACGTGTTCAAGGAAATCATGAAGAGCGATGCCAAGCAGCCGAAGATATTACTGAAGGAGTTGACAGGTATTGACGAGATAGACAAGAACTTTGACTTCGGCAATTATCTGGATGCCAGAAATCCTGAGACAGGCGAGATTATATCGACTGCGAGAGAAGACGGTAAGGCTTCGGGAGTGGAATTGCCTGAGGAAATAGAAATACCACAGAATATGGAGATGTACCCAGTTAGTACCTATTTATTTTTCTTCACGAAAACGCTGAAAGACATGGACTTCGTCATATTCAGTAATGCCTTGTATTTTGAAATCTATGGCATGATGAGGAAGTTGAAGGAGTATGGTTTCTTTACTGATGAAAAGTTGGAAGAACTGGAGAAAACCGTTTCTATCTTGGGTGACAAAGTGATTGCAGGAGAAGATGCCGGTACAGAACGACTGCGGATTACAACAACAGTATATCAGATCACGTCGAAGATGCGTACACCTTTGTTGGAAGAGAAATACCATGTCAAAGAGACAGAAGAAGGTAAGTTTGCCTTGGAACTGGATGGGTATATCAAGAAACTGATATGGAGAAAATGGGACACCACCTATCTGGAAGAACGGATGAAGCAAGAGGATGAGGTCACGGCAAAGGTGGAAGCAGACCAAGCTCTTGTCAAGAAAAAGAGTGCAGAATGGAAAGCCATCATGGAAGGAATGTCGTTCAATGCCTTTCTGGTGTTCCACAAAAAGATGAATGAACTGATGAAGACCAAGAAGGCAACACTCGTCAAGTATGGTTTCCTGGCAACGGAGATGCTGGATAACCATAAGCGCTATTGGGCAAGTTCCTACTATTGGCACAACAAGAAATATGATGAACAGGAATATATGAGATACAGAAAACAGACTGAAATCATCGTAACCATCTTCTATGAAGGTATTCTGAGAGGAACACAGTATGGCAATCATCCTAGAACAAAATATGCCTTGAAGATTCATAGCATCATCGAGGAATTGATGAATAAAGACTGGAGTAAAGTTAACGAGACACTTAAATTAAATAATGAAGGAAATCAAGTTATTTGATTACCAAGAGGATATGAAGGAACGGATTGAGAAGGCGTTGCGCCTTCATCGGTCCGTGATGGCACAAATGCCAACTGGTACAGGTAAGACATACCTGTTAACAGCAGTCATAGACTCTTTCGTGAGCCACAATCCAATGGAGAAAGTATGGATAGTTGCCCATAGAAGAGAGCTTGTTTCGCAGATAGACGAAACTATAAGAAAGTTCCATTCCTATTCCGCATCAAACACCTCTTCCCTATTGTCATCCGTCAAGGCGATGTCCATTCAGTGGCTGATAAGACACTATGACGAGATTGAGGAAGAACCAGGAATGATAGTGATTGACGAGGCGCACCATGCCCTTGCCAAGACCTATAAGGAGATGTGGGAGAGATTCCCGAAAGCTACGTTCCTGGGACTGACAGCTACACCTTGCCGACTAAATGGTAAGGGTTTTACTGATCTGTTTGATGTCTTGGTGCAGTCGTGGAGTGTTCCTGAGTTTATCAGCAAGGGAAGATTGGCGACATACGATTTCGTGAGCATCAAATCCGATGGTGTGACGCAACGGCTCATCGATTCCTTACAGAAGCGAGGGGCAGATGGTGACTACCAGAACAAGGAAATGGATATGTTGCTGAATAAGAAGCCGAGTATCGAAAGGCTCTATCGAAGCTTGGAAGAATTTGGTAAAGACAGAAAGGGCATCGTGTATGCTATCAATATTTCTCATGCTCAGAAAATCACAAAACTGTACCAGGAACATGGCGTAAAAGCCATAACCATAGACTCGAAGACACCTGCCGCGGAAAGACAACAAGACATTGAAGCCTTCAAGAAAGGCGACATCCAAGTGCTGGTGAATGTAGATATTTTCTCTGAAGGATTTGACTGTCCGGATGTGGAGTTTGTACAGTTGGCACGACCAACGCTGTCGCTTGCCAAGTATCTGCAGATGGTGGGACGAGGATTGCGAGTTGCTAAAGGAAAGAAGAACTGCGTGATTATAGATAACGTGGGACTGTATCGGGTGTTTGGATTGCCTTCGCAAGTATGGAACTGGAAGGCTACATTTGAAGGAAAATTGAAATATGGCAGGAAAAAGGAAACGTCACAGGAAGAAGCATTCTTCCTGATGAACGGAAAGCAAGAAACCGTGCCTGTTGGTCAAGACTCTGAAATGATGATGGTGATGAGTCATGAGGAACTGATGCAGTCGCTAAAGTATCGGGAGTTTGTGGATTGCAATGATGATTTTGCCATCGTCAAGTTACCTGACGGAAAGATGACAGTGGTAAACCGGCAAGGCGAACAGGTGATAGAACCAGGCAACTATTATGACATGAAGTTCTTGCAAGGTAATATCTTATCCTATCGACCTCGCAGAAAGACGGTATGTTACTACGACCTCTTGGCGAGAGTTGTCATAGACGAGGACATTCATGCGAAAGATGCTCCCGAGGTAATCACCATCAATAAATGGGAGTTCGTCGAATATAATGGTCTCTTCAAGTCTCGTACCTATGAGTACTTTGCTTTACCTTTTCGCCCTTCCCAATATGACCTATGGAATTATGGATATTATTTGATCTACAACTTTCAACGCTCTACAGCCAGTGGTTGTCAGGAATGGATATATAAAGAGGAGGATGGCGGCTCTATGCATATGTATAAAGAAAATAGTGAAAAGGTTTGTTTTTTACGTGGCGACCATACTCATGTATATTGGCTGTGCGCCGACCTGTACGATAGTGGCATAGTGGTCATGGACAGTCATGAGGATTATTACTTCGTTGACTCCAGCTTGAAAAAGACCTATATAGGTTGCAATCAACCTAAAACAGAAAGCGAAAATTTGATGGTTGCGATGCCTCGGCTTGGCAAAGTGGTCTATGAGCGAGAAAAGAAGCGCAGGAAAAAGCAAGAGGAACAGGAGTTGGAGCTTATGCATGAGAAGTCGGAAGCAGGACATGTGGAATTGTACCAAGCAGGAAAGAAATGGGGTGTGAAGGTAGATGGAAAAGTTATCGTGCCACCCCTCTACCACAGTATAGCGCAACCAGTCGGTGCCTATTGCGCCTTTGAACAGATTCCCCAACATTGGGGCGTTATGACATTGAAAGGAAAAGTGATTGTTGATGCCAAATATGAGAAGGTGGAGATTCGTGACAATGGAATCGCCGTTGTAACAGGCATCACGGGTAAAACACAGACAATCAATCTGAAATGACGAAGGATATTCAGCTTTTTGATTATCAGGAGGACATGGTGAAGAGAGTGCAAGAGGCATTCAAGCATCATGATTCTGTCATGGTCCAAATGCCGACTGGTACGGGAAAGACGTATCTGCTTGCCGCCCTCGTAGGTTTGTTCTTGAAAGAGGAAGTGTGGGTGGTTGCCCATCGTCGTGAACTCGTTTCACAAATCAAGGACACCTTGGAAAGATTCTTCTCTTCCCTAAAATCCACCTCCATCAAAGTAATATCGATACAATGGTTGTCGAGACACTATGGAGAGATGGAAGAGAAGCCAGGGTTAATAGTGATAGACGAGGCGCACCATGCTTTGGCGGAGACATACGCTGAGGTGATGAATGCCTATCCGAAGGCGAAGAAGTTGGGACTAACAGCTACGCCCTATCGATTGAATGGCAAAGGATTCACGGATTTGTTTGATACCCTGCTGTGCTCATGGAGCATGGAGAAGTTTATTGCCGAGGGACGGTTGAGCCTTTATGACTACTACTCCATCAAGCCAGACAGTGCTGACCTGCTGCTGATAGACTCGTTGCAGAAACGAGGTGCTGATGGTGACTATCAGCAAAAGGAACTGAACGAGGTGATGGATGTGAAGCCATCACTTGAAAGACTATGCCTTACCATCAAGGAGTATGTGCCAGGAAAGAAAGGTATCGTCTATGCTATCAGTATTCAACATGCTGAGCATATTACGGAGTTCTATCGGGAGAATGGCATCAAGGCTGTGGCGATTTCGAGCAAGACACCGCTTGCTGAGCGACAAGAGCTTATTGAAAGATTCAAATCTTCCTCGCTCTCCCCTTCACAAAATTCCACTTCTGATGATATAGAAGTGTTGGTGAGTGTGGATTTGTTCTCGGAGGGCTTCGATTGTCCTGATGTGGAGTTCATACAATTGGCAAGACCTACGCTGTCATTGGCTAAGTATATGCAGATGGTGGGGCGTGGACTGCGAGTGGCAGAAGGTAAGGAATACTGCGTGATACTGGACAATGTAGGACTGTATAAGCGGTTTGGATTGCCATCTGTGGATAGAGATTGGCAGAGCATGTTTGAAGGACGTACTTCTCTGGAGGACATTCTGCAAGAGGCGTGTATGCAAGTCAATAGTCACAACAGTAGGATGGATGTGATGATGGATGGTGATGAGGAAATGATGAAAATTATCAACCATGATCGCCAACAGCAGATGATCATGGACACCTATGGCTATCAGATTGTTGAAGACGAAAAAGGTCTGAAGGGTATCAAGGATAAGGATGGCAAGATGATATTGGAATGCCAATACAAGAAAATAGAAGTGACCAACGTTGGCTTTGCCTATTGCTACATAAGAAAGAAAGTAGGTAGAAAGGAATGGATTGACTTGCGGAACAGGTTGTGGTTTGCCAATAAGCCCCAAAGTGTGAAGCTGATGGGCATCGACTTCAGTACTGAGGATGGCAAAAAGCTGTACCCTCGCATCCTATCGAAGTATATTGATGAAAAGACCTATCTGACGGTGAAGACCTTGGAACTGCAAGTAGGAACAGGCCTGAGCTGGAAGCATAGGTTTATTCCTTGGGACGAGCCGAATAAGGTGTATCTGTATAAAGAAGGAGAAGGCAACTCGCGACTGTATATTGATGAGAATGAGCAATATTATGTGCAGAAGAACATCGGCAGTCAACTGGAGAAAGTGGATTCTCGTGAGGCGTTGGCTGAGTTTGCCCAAAGAGACAAAGAAGAAAGGAAGGAAAGTTTAGAAAAGCTTAAGAATTCATATAAACATTATGAATATTATCCTGTTGATAATCTCTATCCTATCAAGAAATATCTTGGAACAGCGAACGATAAGATAAAAATCGAGAAAGACGGCATTTGGCATGTGGAGGATGCACAGGTTAATGAAAGCTATTGGGTTGACCCTGTGACATATAGGAAACATTATACAAGACCTGTCCTGTTCAAACGTGGCTATCTGAACATCTTAAAGGAAGGCGACTGGTGCTATGTGAGAAACATCCCTGGACTTATGAACAGACCTTTAAGGCAATGGGAAATTGTGGCAGATGATAACCTCTGTGTTATCAAGAATACGTATCTGATAGAGAAAAGTGAGCCTGATCAATGGTACAAGATATGCAGAAGAACTGACGACTTCACTTATTTTTCTGTATTGGCATGCTATTATGAAAGTGAACTCATCAAGGATGATACGGAGATTCAAATTACTCAATTTGATGGCGAGGGCTTGAAAATGACCCAAGAAGGATTTACTTATACACCACTTGTGATAAAAACGCATAAAAGAAGTAGATGGCTGTGACGGGTATGTCAATTGAACTGTGTCATGCAGCATAACTCTGTATTAGTAAGAGAACAACAGCTGGGGGACAATCCTGAGCGTCTCTTTCTTGGCGTTGCAAAAGTACGTGATTATTTTCACATCCCCAAATATTTCCTCACTTTTTAACAGGTTATCCTATAAAATTTGGAATCTGTCCCCAAACATAATAGCTAATTGTTGGGCAGTCTGCCCCCAATTGGCAAGTGGCATAGTCCATTTCTTCTTAATGTTTCTATAAGCGAGGTATACTAATTTGAATAAAGCATCATCATTTGGGAAAACACCCTTAGTCTTAGTTATTTTACGGACTTGGCGATGGTATCCTTCCACTGTATTTGTGGTATAGATGATACGGCGGATAGACTCTGTATACTGGAAGTAATGGGCTAAGTTTTCCCACTTGTCTCTCCAAGACTTGATGACAATAGGGTAAAGAGTTCCCCACTTGCTCTCAAGGCTGTCAAGCTCTAGTTCTGCCTTTTCCTTGGTAGGTGCAGCGTAAACGCACTTTAAATCCTTCAAGAACTCCTTCTGATGTTTGCTTCCGACATACTTAACGGAGTTGCGAATTTGGTGAACTATGCATAATTGCACATCAGTATTCGGGAACACGCTTTGGATAGCATCTGGAAAACCAGAAAGTCCATCAACACAGGCAATTAGAATATCCTTCACGCCTCTATTTTGAAGGTCTGTAAGGACTCCTAGCCAGAAGTTTGCTCCTTCTGTGTGAGACACGTACATACCTAGTAAATCCTTGTAGCCCTCTTTATTGATGCCGATGACATTATAGATGGCACGAGCAACTGTAGTACCCTTGTCATCACGTACCTTGTAATGGATGGCATCCATCCATACAATTGGATACACTTCTTCTAAAGAACGAGTGCGCCATGCCTTTATCTCAGGCCATACTTTATCAGTGATGTTACTGATGGTCTCTTTGGAAATGGTAGTACCATAGTTCTCTTCCAAGAATGTGCTGATGTCACTCATACTTTGACCAGTTGCATAGAGGCTTATTATTTTGTCCGACATGCCTTCTGCCAAGATGGTCTGACGCTTCTGGACAACCTCAGGGCTGAAGCTGCTATTGCGATCACGTGGAGTTTCAATGTTGACAGGACCATACTCTGTTTGAACCTCTTTGGGCATCTTGCCATTACGGCGATTGGAAGATGCAGGTGTCTTTGTCTGAGCGAGATGGCTATCCATCTCGCCTTCAAGGGCGGCATTGAGGAAATCCTCTAATACACGGTGAAAGGCACCATCCTTGCCAAACAAGGGTTTGCCACTCTTAAACTGTTCTTTGGCATCTGCCAACATTTTTGAATACTCTTCTTGTGTCATTGTAAATTTCAATTTTGCTTCGATTTATATAAACCGAAAAGTTAGACTTTTATTGTGTTTGCATGACACAGTTTAAATGACAACGTCGCTGTGACAAAAACAGACCGATGTGAACAAGAGTTTATGTCGGTCTGTTTTTGTATATGTATGTTTCTTAACTAACGTTTTCGACGTTGCTGATGTCCAGGTCTCATCATTTTCATTGCCATCCCGAAGCACCTTCTTCTGAAGGCAAAATCATCCTCATCATCACGCTTTCCCCATCCTGTTCCAGGTCCACCTCCACCGCCACTGCTTTGTGATATCCTTGTAGCATTATCAAGATATCCCAAGTACAGTGAAGCTGCGATTGAACAAATCGAAGCAGCATTTTCTGCCATACTAACAATAACAGAACCATCAAAAATATCGTCCATCATCTTATCCAAAAACTCTCTCTGTTCATACGAAAGTGAGTCTTTTAGAGCGTTGTATTTGGAAAGTCTGTTCTTCATGTCAAAAGCCGCAGAATGGTATCCTAGGGTTTCCATTTCATGAATTACTTGAACATTTACAGCCGGAGCGACTTCCTTGTATTTAGCTCTAATCTCCTGATATCTATCTTCTGCCCTTGCCGTTTTTTCAACAGCCAAAGCTGTCTTCTGCTCTTCTGAACTTCTCTTTTCTTCGGCTTCATGGGCTTTCGCTTCCAATTCTGCCTTGCGCTGTTCTGCATCATGGAGTTTGCTTTCTGCAATTTTCAGTTTATCAATCTTGTCAAGTATTTTCTCTTCCGTTTTCTTGATTTCGGCATTGATTTGTAACAGTTTGCGGTCAGCTTCTTCCTTAGAAATCTTTCCTGTAGTAAGGTCTTTATTGAGTTTTTCAACCTCATATTCCAAGTCAGCCTTATGAGTTTCAAGATTCTTAATCATCGTAGCCAATGCCTTCAGACGGGCTGCAGAATGCTTGATTTCCCTGCTGAGTGATGCAATAATTCCACGCTGATTGGTAATCGTTGAATTTTGCTGTTCGATGGTTTTGATGTTTTCTCGAACCTCTTCTTCCTTCTCCTGGGCATCCTTCCAGAGTTTCCTGCGATACTCTTCTGTGGTACGATGAACGGCTCCTGTCTCCTTGATGCTATCCCCTCTCTCCATACCATACTTCATTCCAACCTCTTCTGCATATTCGGTATGAAGGTTTTCCATATACGTTGATAAAGCATCTCTGCTGTCAACTCCACCCATGAAAGTCTTTATAAAAGAGAACCTATTTTTCTCCGTAAGAGGCAAAACCGTACAATGTACGTGTGGGTTCGCTTCGTCCAGATGCACGACAAAAGCAGCAACATTTTGTTCTCCATATTTTTTACACATGAAAGCATAAGCATCCTTTGCCCATGCTTCTATTTCCGGCATTCTCTTCAAGTCTGAATTGTCGGCTCCATGCTCCCAATCCACATTCTGATTACCAAAAGCCAGGTTTCTCATTACCTCTCGGTTGCCACCCAAGATGAAGTTTGCGACAGTTCTGTACTTTGGATCAAGCCCCTGGTCAATGTATTTTTTGTTGGGGTTTACAATACCACGTGAATCCAGATTTTCCTGTATTCTCTGGTTGATGGTTTTGAACTTATTTACTTCTGTCACTACCCCACCTTTACCCACTTCGAAGTTCAGATGTTCTCTTGAAGGGTCATAATTCCACCTGGCTTTCTGTGCCCTTTCGCAATCATCTAAACGACGAAGATGTTCGTTGCCTTGTGAAGGCGAGAACCCTTTACTGGGTCTCATATCAATAACGTTTTTTGCTCCACTCATGATTATCTATTTTAAAAAGAAAGGTTCTTAGGGAAGTATTCCCTGAGCCTAATATCCCCACGGCTTGCCGCACGAATGTCAAAACGTTTTACTTAACGTTTTTGGGGATTTCAGGGTGTTTTTCTAAAACCCCGTATTAGGCTACAGGGATGTAGTACATTCACCTCTCATGCGCAAGCGCATTTGTAAAAGAACCTTACTTTTGAAATTATACTTAATTTGTTATGTGAATTACTTTGTTTCTCTGGAAGAGATATGTGACGAGGCTGAGGAATGCTGAGTAAGCGACACCTGAGCCATCTTGTCAAGTTCTTCTTTGCTAAGATTAGCAACTACAATGGCAGGATTAATGGAGACCATTTTAGCCCGAAGAATGAGTTTGATATCGATTACATTCATCTCTTGGAGAGATCTTAAAAATGAGACTACTGTCTGACGAGTCCATTTCCAGTCTTCGCTAAGTTGAGAAATGTAGTTGCGTTTCAGTTCTCCATTTTCGAGGCCATCAATATGTCGGGATAGCAAATATCTGAAAGCCTTGATTTTTGAAAAACGCTTTGGACTTACTATCATAAGATCATTGCCTAAAAAGTCCATTACCTCAAAAGGAATATATATTGAGTATTTCCGTTCGGCTGATTTCGTTGTTCCATTCATGGAGTTTTGAACGTTTTTTGCATCACCAATGTCTCTTGCTTTTTTATTTTCAAGTTTCATAAGAATGATTATATATTTATAATCTATAATTTAAACCAATTCAATGACAAGGCTGTAGCGAAAGCTAAGCAGCCTTTCGGGAAATCTCTTTCCATTCTCGAAGCTCCCTTACAATGTGTCTGAGAGATTCTTTTGAGCCATCCTGTCCATGTCCTACGAACTTTGGGAAAATGGCTCCTGCGCCCAAAAGAATGTATATGCATTCGGAACCTATCAGGAGCCTTCCATCTATCAGAACGAGGGTAACAGAAACAGCTGCCGACAATGAAAATATAACTTTCTTCTGATTCAAACAAGTAAGAACATTCTCAGCTATACGATAGTTGAAAAGCAGAAAGGTACATAACAGATTTATTGTTATTATATTGTAGGGAGTTTGCGATGGAAGAAAAAACAGTTTTTTCTTCCACGCATTCCAAAGACAACTTCCCATTCCGGCTTTATCCATTTCCAAAAATGAAGAGCATTCTCCAATCAAGTGATTTGTTCTAACTGCATAGAGGGTTGTTTCGTAATCAACATACTGAACAACCAGAAGAACCATTACTAAAACAAGTGTAAAAAGTTTTCTTGCGCTCATACTGATTTTCATCTTGTCGTAGTACCACGAAAGAAATGATCTTGCTTTCTTCACCAATCCACGAATCTTTGGCAAACATGCCATCACTGCTGTTGACAGATTTCTCAGAAGAGGTGATCTGTCCTGGTTGGGTTGAACCCAGGCATGATAAGCAAACGGAATGGCAGTTAATACAAACGCCAAAATTACTTTTAATGATAATACAAACATAACACCCGACTTTTAATAGAAATTTCTTAGTACCTCAGAGAACTTCTCTTTCTCCAGGATAAAGCACTGCTTTGGAGAAGAAGTATACTCCTTGGTAATCTGCCTGTACATGTTTTCCATGCTGTCATAGAAATGAACGGTTATGGAATCCACCACCCCATACTGCCAGGAAGAGATATAGATGATATACATTCTGTTCTCTACAGGTATAGAATAAGCAACTACCTTGTAATCCTTGCCTTCACCTTCCTTCACGGCATATAGAACATGGCATCCAAGTTTCCTTGCCAGGTCATCTGTCAGTTCCTCTATCATGGCTTGTGAACAGAGTTGGAAATAAACCTCAGCATAATTGCCGTGCAACACTGTTTTCATCTCTAAGGAGTTGAACACCTCTGGTAGATTTTCTCTCATTTCTGAGAGGAAATCAGAGATTGAATCTTTCAAAACTTCGTTTTCAAGCTGGTTGTAATCTACTAATATATTCATAATATATACTATAAAGTTGTTGATAAATATGATTTCAAGAAATATTGAGAGAGAACTTCAGTAAATTTATCTTCCTCTTCTTTGGATTGCTTCTGCAAATCTAGTTTAGACAGAAGAGAAGGAATATATTTGGATATTTCGAGAAGTTCCTTTTTCTGCTCTTTCGTGAGAGCAGATGTGGAATAATCATCTATAGCCATGAAAGGCTGAATGAGCATCCATCGGTAATTGGCTTTCTGTGTTCTATCGAGTTTCTTACCGCTTTCAACATCTTCTTTGCATGCTGCTGCATTCTGGATAATTCTTCGGTTGAAGCGCATGGTGAGGAACAGCATGGTGCGGTCGTTCACATCATCCGCTTTCTTTCCTACAGAATCATATAAACCATCATATACCTTTGAGGTAGCATCAGTGAGCTGCTGAAGGTGCTCATTGGAAACCTCGCTCAAATGCGCCATCAGAGAGCGGAAGCATTTGTCTTCCTTAGATATAAACTCAATCAGTTGCTCTTCCGTTTTGAAAGGCTTAGCTTTGCTCAAAAGATAATAATAGGCACGAAGTGTTTCTTTGAGGGTTGGAAAAACTTCCTGTTTATCCAAACGCTCGAAAAAGGAAATAGCCTCTTTGTAGGCATCGGCTTTTTCGATTTTCTCACTGGATGTGGCGGTATTGAGCTTAAGATACATTACATCGTTCAGGCTTCGAGGTTGGGAAAAAGCCAATCGCTTCAACTCTCCACGGATAGAGTCCGAGACCACAATAAATGCCAAAGCCACCGGGCTTCGTAAATTAATGGAAGTGTCACGGGAGAAAACGCTGTAAGCCGAGTCTTGCGTTTCCAGCCAAGACGAGGTGGCTTTTGTGAGCTGTTCTATCGACATTTCCTTTTCTCCCTTCAAGGCTGCAAGCTCCTTCTTGCAGCCTTCTACAGCATCTACCGATGTTTCAAACTTCGGATGGCTATTGCAGCTGACCAGGAGAGATGCTATAGCCATCATACACAAAAAGTGATTTTTTATCTTCATATTATTTTCGATTAATATTAAAACGCTGCAAAAGTATAAAATCTAGGCATAATAAAGAGCCTCGATTTGATATACCTTTGAAATTAACGTTTGCAAAACCTAGACAAAACGATTATATTACTAGTTATTAAGCAGTTAATAAAAAAAATATATAGATATAAAAAAGGAGCATACCTCATACAGATATACTCCTTCTTTTTAGGTAAACAGATTCAATATGTTTTTTCCCTTTTCTCTAGCCTTTCTAATAGTATAAAAAGTACCGCCCTTTGGCGAGCCATCAAAATAGGCAACCACACCTGCAGAGTGCGAAATCATGTAATCATTGCGAGCCAAATAGCAGCCGGAGAAATATACATCACTCAAGACTATCGTTTCATCTGCCAATTCCAAAATCTTTCTGTAACGTTCTTGGTCTCGATGATTCCACCGATTACTCTGATTCGTGAATGGTACCACCGCTATGAGTTTAAGGCTTGGAAGTGTTTCCTTTAAAGCTAATACTTCCTCGGCAGCCAACATATCAAAACCTAGCGCCATTCCACAAAGATAAAATCTTATTCCTTTGATATATAAGTCTTTTATCTGCTTTCTCACATTCTGTCTTATCTGACCGGCTTTTGATGGGGCTATCGACCGATGCCCCGTAAAAGCCATTGTTTCATTCATATTATAATTCATACCTTACGTTATTTGTATTTATAAAAAGTCTTACCTAAAAACATACCTCCTACTACATTTGCTCCGTTCTCCTCTAGAAGATTGGCAAATCGAGCGTAACTTTTGCCGGTAGTTACCACATCATCAAATACGCAAACCTCTTTATCTTTGAAGAAAGGTATATCGAAATCTATCATCTGAGGTCTAATTTCCTCTTTCTTCTTACCTCTGCAATGTTCGTGTACTGCCTTTCTGCTCTGCATGACTACAACATGAGAAAAGCCATTCTCTATACCGGACAACTCACAGACACGCTTGCAGAATGCATAAAAACGTGTAGAATAGTCTTCTTTCTTGCTTGTAGGAACACAAACGAAAGCCATTTTCTTTAATCTGTTTCCATACGTCTTTACAAGATGTTCTGCAGCAAGTTCAGCCACCTTCTCAAACGCATTGTCTCTAGCATCCTTGAATGCCCATACAAGTTTACGAGCAGCTACTGCATCCTCACCAACATTCTTGATACGAGCAGGAAAGTACTTCATAAAGAACTCCATGTTCTTATCAAGCTGCCTCTGTAATATTTCGTCTATCTGTTTCATACTCTAACTATTTTAAAGGGTTCAACCATCTAGTGTTTGTAATTCTCGTTTGTGCTCCGGCAATTCTGTATTCCTTTGCATCTTTCTTCACTTGGGAGTATGATTCACAACTCTTGTCGTAAACACTTTCTTTTTCCCAACCGCTGGCCCAGTTAGTCCAAATTGCCCAACCATAGCAATACTTATTTTTCTTTCTCATAATCGTAATTCTAATTGTTAATACCTTGGTTACTCATTCAAATGGTTAGGAGTCCAAACCTCAACTACCCATTCATATCCCACGTTATTGCATTGGCTTTGGTTCATTCTTCGGATGTCCTCAGCCTGTTCCTCAGTGATAGGCTCGCTCTCCAACTTCATTAGTTTTTTGATACTAGCCTCTTTATTTGTCCCGATGTATACCAAATCCTTGCTATCATGGGAGTTCCAATTATCTGTACGATAAAAGAGAAATACATTCATACTCTAAAATTTTAAATGGTTCAACATAAATTATTTTGGATTTGAGGATTCGTTGCCTTTTACGGTTTTTTGTTCCTTTCGATCCGATATTTTTTTTATCATTCCGTCATCTCGTCATCATATAGCCTTTTTACGTGCATTAAGAAATGGTGGTTCCAAGAGTCAGAACACCAAACAATTCGGTAGAAAGTTTTTTGGAAAACCCAAATGTGCAACATTTGTGGAAGGCGTTCCGGAAAAGTTTTAGCCGAATAAGGCATTGCCTGGTGTTTGGTATCTGACAGAACCGCCATACCTTTGCACCGTAAAAAGCCAAATGATAGAGAGACGGCAACCACAATCATAAAAAATAGAGGTCGAAGTAAGGAACAAAAATAAAATATAGATATAAAGAAAGTAATACCCCAATGCTGCAAGCATGCAATAAAGCAATAGACAAATAGCGCAATACCTATATAGATATATAAGCATATAGATATATATAAATAGAAACATATAGATATATACAATAATGCCCAAATATTAGGCATAGAAAAAGGAACTGACTAATCAATAGCCAGCTCCTTATTAGTATAGAATATGAACTATAAGAAATGCCTTTTTACTGAGCCTTCTTCTGAACCTGTTCAATCTTGGTAGCTACAAGTCTGTACTGGTTAACGCTCTTACCATCCTTGGTGTATGGATCAGCCTTGAAAAATCCTTCAATCTTGATGAGAGAGCCTTTCTTCAGGAGTTCCTGTGTGGCAGCATCATCATTCTTGATCCATGTTTCAATATTGACGATGGCAGACTTAACCACTTCTGTGTTACCATTCTTTTCTGAAGTCTTGAAAGACAATCCGAAGCGAGCGATGCTGCTCTTTTCAAAGTTCTTAACTTCTGCGTCCTTAACGACGAAACCTGAGATAGTGAAATTGTTCATTACATTCATAATTGTATTTTTTAAATTGTTACTACTTATTTTACGTGCTAAAGACAAGCAAACAGAAAGCAGGTGAGCACGGCAAGAGATACCCAATATTATTTTCACCCCATGGGCTTTGGAGTTTTTGATTAAGGAGCAACTGCACCCAAAAAGTCTGAAAAAAATATTGAGGTAAGCAGGATGTGTGCCCTTGCCAACACCGTCTGTGCTAACTTTGCAAAGTAAAATGGTGGTGACAAAATATCAAAAAATGCTTTGAAGCAAAGAACTATACTTTCACTAAAGGTTTTGATACTAAAGACGTGGATAAAAGATAAGAACGAAAGAGTAGCACCAGCCACTTCCTATGTAAAAAGACCTTAGAAAAGAATGGAAACAATAAAAAAGGTAGTAATCGTCAACATAGAAACGATGAAACAATACGCTGCCACCAACTCTTGAAGAAAGACTGTATGTAGAGATAGGATTTGGCTGAAACATTCATCAAGTATATAGGTAAGAAAGAGCGTAAACCGGAAGCACACTGCCAGGATATCAAGAACAGGTAGTAAGAAAGCTCAATGAAAGATAGGAATACCGCAACAACTGTTATTCTAGCCATAATAAGGAGCCTAAAGAAATGACAGTTCCTAAAGATAGAATACCTAATATGTCAGAAAGTACAATAGATAAACAATACAATACCTATATAGATATATGAGTATATAACAATATAAAGCAATAACAATATATATAAATAGATATAACCAAACAGAAAAGACATCAAACCCTCCGTTCTTTCCACACTGCACTTGTGCCGTGGAAAGAAGACCTCTCTCCCCTGCCCAGTAGCCACCCTCGGTTTGGCAACTGGGCAATGCAACATGCACCAGCATACTTGCATTGGGGCTAGAGAAGAAGAGACTTGTAGGAAGAGTGCCATAGGCACGTGTCAGGAAGGATGGCCAAGGATGACTCCTTGGTGAAGATGAGCATGGTTCATCTTCGCTGAAAAGGGTACATCCCTGCCCATCCTGCAGACCTTCCTATAGGTATCTTCTTCGAAAAGGGGTGTGGTGGCGGCAAGCCCCACATGACGGTTCGACCTCTCTCCCGAAGCTGCTCTAAGGTGATGTATGCATCGCATTAGTGCAGTTTCCCTGTTTTCTCTGGAAGGATCACCAACGTTGTTCCTGGAAAAGAAAGGTAGGGAAAGGGCTTAAACGGCAAAGATGTAGATACAAAGAATCGCCTACCATATAGCAGCTATATGGTATAAAAGCAAAGCGACCTAGCATAATAGCCACTATTTGCGCCAAACAACAATCCATCGGAGATACCTATTGCACCGGTGAAGCTGAATGGTTCAACCGGATGGCTGCGACCGATGAGGGAGCAGCCCCGAATTTCAAAAAATAGATTCCCATTTTTATCGAGGGAATCTATCTATTAAGACTAAATATGTAGCGATACTTGTAGTTATCTCGCCTGATAGTAAACTTCTGGTTCTGTGGAACAATTATAGATATAATCGCCACACTTAACCAACAAGGCATTTACGCCATAATAGAGTTTCTTCATTCCTCTTATGCTTCCACTCTTGTGAAAATTTGGAAAGCGAGAAATATCTAGTCTCTGCCCTTCCCCTAAAGTTAATTTCTTGACTCTTGCCATAAAAATACTTTTAAAAATGATAATAATTATTCACAGTCTCAAAGGGTAAAGCTTGACCGGACTTTGCGTTGTAAAGCTTGTAGGTCGGTTTCTTCCCCTCTTGAAGCATTTTATCAATAGCTTTTTTACAAAACCAAAAACACTGAATCCAGGAGCCGTTATTGCACAGATATTTGAAAAAACTATAATCATCAAGAACGGCAGAATTACCGGTGAGATTAAAGTATAAAGTGCGAAGTTTAGACAAAGTATCTTTATTTACCTTCATATTTTTATCTATTGTGGAGAGGTGGTTAGCCTCTCCGTTTCCTTTTAATCTGTAACTCTGTAGAAGTATTCCAACTCCTCGCCCTTAAGATTGTTAAGAGCATATTGGTCTGCTATTTCCCAAAAATCATTGTACATGGCAGCCAAAGCAGCATTTTTCTCAAGCCATTGCCAAATCTTATGATTTAGCACCAGCACTAATTCGGTAAGGTATTTGTAGTTACCTTTCCATTCTTCAAAGGCACGCTTGAATGTGTCTGCTACGGCTGAAGTACCAAAAGCATCTGCCACCGAGAAATCATTCCAAAAAGTGGTAATTGGCTTGTAGCCACAAACCGCCTCAATATCCCAAACAGGTAACTTAACTGCATTTTTAATCATAATCTAACAATTTTAAAGGGTTCAACATAAATTATTCTGGATTTTCTGTTAACTTTTTCATAGACATACTAATTAATCATCGGCAACTTCAAATGTTACGCTTTCCTTTTCACCATTACCTTCTAAGGTACCTTTGTCGTATTGGTCTCTTGCCATTTTCTCTGCCTCAGTCTCATTTGCGGCTTCAACACTTACTTGAAAAACTATTTTTTCAACGATTTCTACTTGATACTTTTTCATATTATTTTCTTTAGTTAATCTTATCCGGTAGCCTTTCAACTACCGGATAAGAACATTAAACATGATACGACTTAGTCCCGATAATCATTTGCTTGACTTCCTCATAACTTTCTTTCGTTATGAATTTGCGTCCCTCAACGCTACGCTTTGTTGTGTGTATGAGGGTAATCACACAAACCTCCTTGCCGTCCTTATAATCTTCGGTTGGCTCAATGCAAGCTATCTCGTCGGTATTAATCAATACTTTTGTTCCTGCTGTCACTTCAATGAATTTGCTCATATCTAAATCCTTTCATTAAAAATCAATATACATTCACATGGGTAGTTGCAAGTGGCTTATCTGTAAATCCAAGCTCTTTGCAATACACGTTTACATTCACTCTTGCGCCGGTTCCAAAGTGCCGTCTCAGATTTCCGCTCTCCAAATCACGATTAATCTTTCGGTTAATCGCCTGTTTCAACCCTCTCTCAGTAGAGAAAGTAATACTGCTGTGAAAATCTAGGATAGTCCATGATTCACCGATGCAGTCATAATAAAGATTTGCATTCATACTCTAACTATTTTAAATGGTTCAACATAAAAATCTATTCTGGATTCGAGGATTCATTGCCTTTTACGGCTTTTTGTTCCTTTTGATCCGATATTTTTTTTATCATTCCGTCATCTCGTCATCATATAGCCTTTTTACGTGCATTAAGAAATGGTGGTTCCAAGAGTCAGAACACCAAACAATTCGGTAGAAAGTTTTTTGGAAAACCCAAATGTGCAACATTTGTGGAAGGCGTTCCGGAAAAGTTTTAGCCGAATAAGGCATTGCCTGGTGTTTGGTATCTGACAGAACCGCCATACCTTTGCACCGTAAAAAGCCAAATGATAGAGAGTCGGCAACCACAATCATAAAAAATAGAGGTCGAAGTAAGGGACAAAAATAGAATCTAGATATAAAGAAAGTATAACCCCATGCTGCAAGCATGCAATAAAGCAATAGACAAATAACACAATACCTATATAGATATATAAGCATATAGCAATATAACTCAATAACAATATATATAAATAGATATAACCAAGCAGAAGAAAACCTATCATATAGCCTCTATATGGTATAAAAACAAAGCGACCAACATAATAGCCACTATTTGCGCCAAACAACAATCTATCGGAGATACCTCTTGCACCGGTGAAGCTGAATGGTTCAACCGGATGGCTGCGACCGATGAGGGAGCAGCCCGAAACTCAAAAGAAATAGGAACCTAGAAAAACTCTAGATTCCTATCATTTATATTTTCTTCAAAAAGATTACATTATTCACGCCGTCTCTCTCCACTATTTAGTTTTTCTTCATTAAGTCCTCTACAAGAGTCTCCTTGCTTTCAAAAATCTCTTTGATAAGTCTAGGGAGATATTCACCCTTTTCTGTCTTCAATACTACATAATCATCCATAGCCAAAGAGCGGATTTTGTCAATAATCTGCTCTTTTTCTGAGCCAATCTTTGGTGTTCTTCCGTTTGTGAAGTAGAAACCAATAAAGTAGTACAATTTTTCAGCCATATCACCTAGAAGAGCATTGTGTGCTTCGTCTTTTGAATTGCCACGTGAAAGAGAAAGATAGATGATTTCACCCTTCACAATCTTATTTTCATGCATGGTGTATACTTTCTGATTAACAAAAAAGTTACTCTGCATTATTGTGTTGGTGTCCTTTGTCACACACAAATCATTGGCAAGCGTCATGCAAGCGTAAACCTTTTCTCCGGCTGCAAGTGCCTTGGTGATGCGGTCGAAGATTTCTTGCTCGGTTGGAGTTCTTTCTTCCCCGTTCTCTTCATCCTCGATGTCGTAATCATACCCCCATCCATCTTTACCAGTAATATAAAGACCTGCACTTTGTGCCTTTACTACGTCTTGGATAGTCGCAACCTCGACACCAACAATGTTCTTAAATACATTAATAGCATTATTTACATTCATACTCTAAAATTTTAAATGGTTCAACATAAATTATTCTGGATTTGAGGATTCATTGCCTTTTACGGTTTTCTGTTCCTTTCGATCCGATATTTTTTTTATCATTCCGTCATCTCGTCATCATATAGCCTTTTTACGTGCATTAAGAAATGGTGGTTCCAAGAGTCAGAACACCAAACAATTCGGTAGAAAGTTTTTTGGAAAACCCAAATGTGCAACATTTGTGGAAGGCGTTCCGGAAAAGTTTTAGCCGAATAAGGCATTGCCTGGTGTTTGGTATCTGACAGAACCGCCATACCTTTGCACCGTAAAAAGCCAAATGATAGAGAGACAGCAACCCCTATTATAAAAAATAGAGGTCGAAGTAAGGAACAAAAATAGAATATAGATATAAAAAAGTAATCCCCCATGCTGCAAGCATGCAATAAAGCAATAGACAAATAGCACAATACCTATATAGATATATAAGTATATAGCTATATAACACAATAACAATATATATAATCACCAATGTTGTTCCTGGAAGAGAAAGAAGGGAAAGGGCTTATACCGCGAAGGTATAGATATAAAGAAAAAAAACTACCATATAGCCTCTATATGGTATAAAAACAAAGCGACCTAGTATAATAGCCACTATTTGCGCCAAAACAACAACCATCGGAGATACCTCTTGAACTGGTGAAGCCGAATGGTTCAACCGGATGGCTGCAACCGATGAAGGAGCAGCTAGGAAAAACAAAAAAAGTCATCCACTCTGCAGATGGATGACTTTTTTTAGAAAAAATCCATCCCTATTTTATTTCACCTCTCTTGTATAATCCTGTGTCTCGTTTTTATCCTTGTTTTCAATACGAATCTGAACCAACGTCTTTGACGGTATTGTTTCTGGAATCCGAGACATCAATTCATTAATAATTTCATTTACATTATTATATCCCACATTTTCTATCTGAGCAAGGATTCTACCTCTAAAATACAAAGTACCTTTAATGAGCTGCTTGTATGAGAATCTTGTAAATTGATTAGGATCCTTTTCTTTCTCTCTTTGTCCTGCAGATTTATCTGTAGTGAAGAATATTTTGTTGATTACCTTTTCATTTAATTCCCAGGCAGGTAAAAAGTCCACTTTAACATAAGTGCGAGTTACTTTGAACTTGTCAGAATGGTTCATGGCAAAACCAATTTCGGCAAGTGAGGCTCCACAGTCATTTTGGGCAACAGTAGCCCATGTGTGACGAAACGTATAGACGCAATAAGTCTTGTCATGAGGCAGTCCTAATGACTTTTCACATATTTGGCGTATTCCAACGTTTATGTTAGCACAGAAGCTGTCACTTGTAGACATCTTTCGGTGAAAATTAAACAGATAAGGAGAATTGGTATCATCCTTATACTTCTCAAAGATAGGAAGCAATATGTTAGGAACACGCATTTCTATGTAAGCATTATCCTTTCTGGCTCTTCTTGTCTTTGCACGTTCATAGCCAATGATTCCATTTATGTAATTCTCCTTTTTGAGATTATAGATATCAACGGTATTCATGCCAGCCAGACATATTACCATCATCGCCACGTCTCTTCCCAACTCAGAAAGAGGAACCTTTCTGTCACTCTCAGGGAGTGGCGCAGTAAAAAATGCCCTGACTTCATCCAGGGATATAGCTTTCTTAAGCGGAGTATCAGCCCTTGGAATTTTTATTTTCATCCATGGATTTGTAGCAATACGAATGATACCACTGTCATAGTCATTGAAATCAAGCAGAGCTTGCTTGAATATCTGTCTGACACATACAGGGTACATTTCCTTTGCTCTAGATGTTTTCTCTAGAGATTTTATCCATCCATTGATAAGATGAGAAGTGAGCTGTGAGAACATCAACTTGTTTGTTCCGGTATATCTTTCCAGATGCTGATATGCCAGTTCATAGTTACGAGCATTTCGCTCGTGACCACTATTATACATATCATCGTGATATTTTCTAGCATAGTCAGAGAAGCATACATCATCAGTACCCTTCTCCAGATAAGCCACTACATCATGGACATCCCATTTTCTTATCTCGACCTTGTTCAGCATTTCTGCAAAACGAGCGATTTTGTTGGAACAGGATTGAAGGACAAAAGGATCTTTTACCTCTTTGTTCTTCTTGTTGATGCCCTTTGCGTCAACAATCTTATCTGTTCTCAAATACTTTACGCCACGGTTGTGCGTAACTCTTATATATACGGCATAGAATCCGTCATTTCTCTGTTTCTGTACTACTATTTTAAATGTTGCCATATTCTTCTAAACACGTTCTAAACATCAATATAAATTTCTCAAAAACATTTCTAAACAAAGAGTAGCATTTGTACCATTTTAGTGATACTATTGATACAAACGAATTAAGAGGAAAGCCCTTAAAATAAGGACTTTCCTCTTAACCTACTGATTTACAATTATCTATTGTTACTCCTCAACAGCAGCCTGAGCCGCAGCCAAACGTGCGATAGGCACGCGGAATGGAGAGCATGAAGCATAGTTCATGCCAACCTTAGCACAGAACTTAACAGATGATGGCTCACCACCGTGCTCACCGCAGATACCTGTGCGGA
>ERZ1026858.192-NODE-192-length-33563-cov-15.797839_pt1 | contig 33563 bp, 16 predicted proteins | sample MGYA00380159_ERZ1026858 | MGnify/ENA primary metagenome ERZ1026858 (study PRJEB33269, sample SAMEA4719795) | human gut metagenome | biome: human-associated habitat; feature: organic feature; material: feces | place: Cameroon | collected 2013-10 ...
CGGTCTCGTGGGCTCGGAGATGTGTATAAGAGACAGTTTTTACGTTGATATATAAGTTTATTAGCGGCTTCAGATACAGAATTATATTCTCGAACAAATTGTCTATTGTTGTCAATAGCTAAATTTATAAACGAACCATAACCTCTTTGTGCATGAATATTTATATTGGTACATTTGGTTATCAATGTTGATGCACATTGATTAAGACCATTAAAATATTTTGTTAGCATCTTTTTTATTTTTTCAGAATCTGTGGTACCGCCAACTGAACTAAACGTTTGAACTTGCTGAATTTGCTGTTCTGTTTGTTGAGCATATCCTTGGAGTTTCTTTAAACTATCTTCAGTAGATTTTATTACTTTTTTCGCTCTTTCAAATAATTTTGAGCATTGTGAATTGATGCTTTGCATCTCTTTAATATAATCATTTTGCAAAGCTTTTCCTCCAGATAGCATTGATTTATCAATTATATCAGCAAGTTTAACAGTTGATATTACATGACTTCTTTCATATTCATCTATCGTATCATGATAATTTGCGCCAATAGTATTGAGACGTTTTGGCATTTGATCGATACGACTAGATAAAATCTTGTTAAAAGTATCAACACTCAATTTAAATTTACCACTTTCAAATTTATCAGCATCTTTAGAATAATCACGTGCATTTAATGTGGATATATATTCAGCGTCGAAATGCCTATCGCTATATACATTGTTGAAACTATTGTATTCGTCTTGCAAAATTTTCGCGCAATCAATTATAATATGATCAGTTATATAATTGGCATATGTATCAGCATCGTTTAAAAATTTGGATGAATTAACACTTATCAACTTTCTATCAATATTGACATCATCTAATAATTTGGGATCTTTTAAAATATCATTAATTGTATTAGCCTCAACATTAGCTAATTCTTTTTCCCATTTTTTAATCTGTGTATCTAATTTTTTAGCATGATCGAGATCTCTATACATATCATTTGTATCTTTATCAATGTCAGATTTAGCAGCAGCATTTTTTGGATGGTCTGCTGCACGTACCCATGTGACTGTTACTGTAGGTTCAGATTTAGATGTATTCACTGTATTGCTTGTAGACGGCTTATTAACCGTGCTTGTGGTATTAGGTTTTGAATTAGAACTAATTTTGGTATTAGTGGTTTCTTTTTTCGTTTGCTCTATTTTCTCAGAATTTTTTTGAAAAACACTCTTAAAAAATGATGCTACTGCTTGGGCTGCCTTTTTAACAAGTTTGAATAGTCCGCCAAAAATAGTAGATACAATTCCGCCTTCACCAATAAGTGTCAATTCATTGCCTGTTTCTTTTAAATATTCATAATCTTTTATCATTAGCGATAAATTAGTTGATTGGATGATCATTTCGTTCTCATATATAGTTTTTATAAGAAATTCAAATGGTTCATTAGTATATATACCAACATCCATCATCTCATGAAACGTTGCTTGTGAATCGCATATTTCAGATAAAATCATAATTATCCCTCCATCATATATCTAATCGGGGGGGGGGGGTAATTTCTCCCCCGCAGCAATAAAAATTAAAATAAATCTCCGGAATCGGGAAGTGTATCATACACTTCATTTGCTTTGTACTTTTTATCTTCTTCGTTCTTTATATCTTTAGCAGCATCACTTTCAGCCTTCTTAGACTTAATAGCAAGCTTATTAGATATACTCTTAAAATGATCAGCTATCTTAAGCTGCTTAGCAACAATCTTCTTCTTAGATTCCTCACTCTTAGATCTATCATAATTAACCTTCTCAGCATTAAGTCTGACAATATCAGCCTCTACTGCAAAGTAATCAGATATATTCTGCCTCAAGCATGCAAGGAATGAAGTAAGCTGGTGTAATATAGGAATAATACAAGTAGCTAATGCTAATAATGTAGCAGCAGCTATAGCAGTTGTAACAAAGTTCTCCTGTAATTGAGCAGTAGTAGATTCTCTAACTTCTCTCTGAGCTTTACAGAGATCAATCATAGCCTTCTCAACAGTGCCCTTCTTACAAGCCTTATTAAACTTCTCAAGATTCTTAAATAATAAACCATCTTTAGTATTATTCTTAGTAGCCTTAGAAATACATAAATCAAACTGCTCAGCAGCTGGATCTTTAATGAATTCTATAGCTGAAGATAATAATAATGAAGTTGATGCTACAATAGATAAAGCGATAGTGTTATATGTAACGACTACCATCTCACACTCTAAAGTAAATCCCTTCATGAAGGTTTCCTTATATCTCTTAAGATACTCAATAGATGAGAATATAGTATCTACACTTGAAGTAGACTGCTTATTCTCAATAAGAAGATCTCTTAATGTAGTAAGACACTCAGAGATTTCCATATAATTAGGAATCTTTGTAATGTCTCCCTTAGATAATGGAATTCCACCAAAATCAATATCTGGAATCTTCTTGATAATACAATCATATAACTTGGCTGCAATAGAAGCAACAGCCTGAGTCTGATCAGCTTCGTTAACAGAACACATAATTCCTAATGTCTGTCTGTCACTAATATCCATATGCTCTTTAACAAAAGCATTCCATTCATCTCTACGCATTTATATTCTCACCTCCTTAATTAGTAATATTTGTCATAAGTTTAACTACTTTCTTATAAGCTCCATCGCCAGATTCTCTTTCGAGAGCTGAGAATGAATATGCCTCATAATCACTATCTCCATCAGTAAAGATATTGATAGATTCAGAAGTTGTATCTACGACAACAAAATAGAGAAGATTCATCTTCTCCATAAACTTAGCAATGATTCTAGGGTTCATTACGTCAATATTATTGTACTTTTTTAATTCTTCTGCTTCTTCGACAGAAATAACTAAAGTAGATATAGCCTTAGCGCAGTTATCTAACTTTAAAGTCTTTCTGATCTTTCCTTTAATAGCTCTTTTTTCAAGAGCATTAAACATTGCAGATCCAGATCCTTTTCGAGACTTAGATAATGCATCTAACTTAGCATCATCTAATCCAAGTAAGAAATCCTTAACAAAAGAAATTTCTCTAGTAGATACCTTTACAAGCTTAAGCATAGTATCAGAATCTACTACCTTTGTAATTAATTTATTTATAATATCTGCAGAAGCTACTGGATATAGTTTAGACTTAACACCGGCAACAATCTGCTGAGCAATATTAAGATCTCTACCGCAATCATTGACATAGAAATTCACAATCATCAGAGACGGTTGCATTTCGTTTGCTTTCTTTACATCTGAAGCTAATAACTGAGATGCAAGGTACTGTCTCTTGTCATCAGTTGCGGATATTCTATTCTTTATATAGTTCTGGCGCGCATCAAAATCACGCTTAGCCTGATCCCTATCTAAATCATGCTGACGAGCTGCATCGTCTCTAGCTGTTTGATTTGCATTTTTGATAGCTTCCATTTCGCGATCATGGTCTCTAAGATCGGCAGCCATCTGTCGTTGATGATTTCGAGTAGCATCATCTCTCTCTATTGAAAATTGTTGATCTTCCCACTTATCATTATATTCATCATCACCATGAGTCCATCTATATCCAGCATGCATTTGATCATCTGATTGGCCTGGTGCATTTGGCAAAGCTTCCTGAATAATCATATTCTGGCCATATCTATTAACCTGAGAAAACTCAAGTAATGAATGAGTATTAAGAGAATCTTCCATAACAAAGTTACAGTTTCTCTTGCAGTCTTCATTAATCAAATTAATCTCAGAAGGATATGTAGTTATAGGAGCAGACTCATCTACTGTTTCCATTACATCAATAAACTTATCTACATCAAGCTTATCAAAATTCATATTAGTATGGAATTTTGCTAAATGAGAAACTGCATCTGTAGCATTAGTAATATTATATGCAGCAAAAGCCATCTGTAATAAAGAAATATTTTTTCTCTCAATAGCTTTTGAGATCATAGTAGCAGTCTCTATATCAAGAGTATCTGTACATATTACTGGGAACGTAAGCGTTAATCCAGAAGTAGCTCTGGCAATAGATCCGGCGGTTCTTATCTTAGGGCTCTTTGGCTTTAATTTTCCATCAACCCACTTGACACCGTCTTTAATCGAATCTAATATATCTGTCACAACGCTCTCATGAATAGTATTATATCCCATTATAAGACTCCATCCTTTCTTCCAAATATTATATAAATGTTGAAATTTACAAAAAATAAAGACTTGCTAGAATCGCCCAAATTACTGCAAATTAGAACACTATCGAAAATCTCTAAGTTCAAAATGATACTTAGAATTATCTTCAATAGATAAGCAATCATCTATTCTATATGGTTGCTGATATGCTACTGGTTGCTGTGGTACATAAATCTGCTGAACTATCTGTTTTTGCTCTTCTTGTTTATTAGATTCCTGTATACCCGCAACTACACAATCAGTAACTACATTAAGTGCTTGATTAAATAACTGCTTTTCACATGCATCAAAAACATTCTCTTCAATTTTTGTTTTTATAATTTGTGATCCCATATTTAATGCTAAAGGTGCAACACCTTTTATTATACTTCCAATTATACTTCCTATCATCTATATCAATCCTCCTTCACGATTTTAATAAAATATATCTAAAAATAGAAACCTTTATTTGGATCGGAGAAAGATTTATAATATCTTCTAGGATATTCTGACAAGTCTTTCACCTTTATAGTATATAATTAATACCTATATTACATCCCGAAACATCCATATAATCATAATAAGGCGTTAGGAGGTAAAATCGTGAGCACTTCTTTACCAGATAATAAGCAAACAGATTTCCTCACCGATATTGATAAAGTACGACGAAGTAATCTACTTTACAATCGTGATGAATTTGCTTGGTACGAAAAGTTTAATAGATTTGGTTGTTTGGATCCATACAATAAGCTTCAGACTACCAGAGAATATATATTCTTCTCGAAACCAGATTTACATCTTTTTGATGTAAATACAAATAATCTTCAACCGGCATTTGCAAATGATCCATTCTTTGTAGATATGGTAAATAGATATCCATATGTCTGCCATCAATTGCAAAGTAGTTCTAGATCTGGAATTCTTTCCATAGATGCAAGTCCATTCATGACAATCTTAACCAATGGAATTACTAATACTCTAGATATAGATAATATATCAGCAGGTGAAATGGATAATGCTGCTAATATGTGGGGTACATCAATATCATATAGAAAAGATGGCTGGTCATCAGATGAAAACTTTGATTTCTCATTAGAGTTTGAAGATACTAAGTTCTCAGAAATATATCATATGGCAAAGATATATGAAGAGTATCATAGAAGCTTTGTTGATGGTGATATATATCCTCCTAATATTGATGGCGTTAAAGAGCTAAGTAATGGTGCTAACTTCAATAAATACATGAAATACAAAGAGCTTCATGATACATTTGCAGTATGGCGATTTGTTGTTGATGAAGATATGGAAAGTATTATATATTGGGCATATGTATGTGGAGCATATTTTAACAATGTGCCTAGAGAAGCATATAATGATATATCTAATTCAACCGGATTAAAGATGACTTTAGATTTTAAATCTTTCTGTGTTGAAGATAATAATCCAATGTCATTAATTCATTTTAATAAATTAATAGCCGATAGTTATTATGGTGGACAAGTTCCAGCTAATTTGCCAGATTATATAATTCCAATGTATGATGAATCTATAGATGGAATTGATGGATCTTGGGCAACCCATCCATATATAATTAGAGTTAATGCTAGTAGTTCCTGGTATGCAAGTAAAGGAATGAAATATAAATATAAATTGATTTGGATAAGGTAGGTTTAGTAATATGGAAAAATTAAATAATGATATTTATGATATTACCGAAACAGTGCAAGACCTCCAGCAAAGATATATTGATGAAGAAACTGAAGATACTTTATCAGTCGGCATGTATGGTTACATGGCTGATATTCATTCATTGATGCTTCAGAATGCAATTATCACTACTGGAGAATTGGGAAATGAATTATTCCCGGCTAGAGCTAAATTTGAAAAGAATGTAATAGCTCATTCTATTATACAGAATATCGAATATATCAATGCCGTTCCAGCAACAATAAAAGCAATTCTTGGTATATTCGAAGAAGACTTAGAAAAATATATGGTAAAGAATACCTTTACTCTTGATAAAGATATTACTTTCCCAGTAGATACATATCCATTTCATTTAGAGTATGATATTATTATCACTAAAAATGATCTACCAAATGGAGAGTATTCATATACAGCAAGATATGATATGAGTAGAAAGAATCCATTAAGTGAAATTTCAAATCCATATCTTAATGCACCTTTCGTACAATATTATAGCGGTAAAAAGATGATATACTTCTACGCTGAATTAATGCAGGTATCTCATACTACATTCAACAAGACTCTTATTACTAATAACTTAGTAGAGAATAAAACAGTCATATTTACATTCTCCGATCAGTTAGCAGACTTTATGGTTCGTATAACTTATGGAGATGAAGTTGTCTGGTTAACTCCAGTGTTTGAAGGTATGGGTCTTGAACAGAATTTGGAATATTTCTGTTACTATACTTATATTGATTCTGCTCATGTAAGAGTACGATTTGATTCATCTTCATATATACCAAAGGTAAATTCTAAGATAGATATATTTATCAAAACAACAGTTGGATCTAGTGGTAACTTTACTTATGATAATACTATCTTCCCAATAGTAAGCTCAGATACTTATAATTATCAAAGAATGCCAATGTATGTACAGTTTGCTTCTAACTCTGAAGGCGGTAAAGATAGAAAGAGTGTAGAAGAATTAAGAAAAATGCTTCCTAAAGAAGCATTATCTAGAGGAAGTATTACCTGCTGGCAGGATCTTGAGAATTATTTCAATATGCTTAATACAGATCAGAATAGATTGATTATTCAGAAGAGAGTAGATAATCAATTTGAAAGATCATATTTTGCATATTTATTATTGAAAGATATCTATAATAACGTAATACCAACAAATACTGTAGATATCATCGTTAAGAAAGATGACTTTGATACTCATGATAATAAAAAATTCGTATTAAAACCAGGATGTAGAGTTCTTTTAAATGATTATGATAATAATCAAGCAGAAGTAATTCCATACAATGATAATACTCAAGATAAACTCGATGAATATGAAGCGAATGATAAGACTAATTTCTTATATACAACTCCAATGATGGTTGTAGTTACAGGAGATCCATTATATGTATCTTATTATATGACTATCATAAATAGAGTTAGCCAATTAGACTTCTCTTATATTAATCCATATTCAATTATCCAGTTTATAGCTACATCATCTCATTGGCAGAGAAAATATCTTACAGATCCAAATACTTATAACTTCAATATTCAATTATCGCCAAATATTACTATTGACGATTTTGCATTAGTAGAGACTGATGATAATAATAAAGTATTGAAAGTAAATGTAAAGGTATTTGTTGTATTATATAACGAAGATAGTTTGGATGTACCATACGGATATATCAAATGCTATTATTCTGGAACAGATAGTGAGACTGGAGCATTACAATTCAAAGGCGAAATAAAAACCGAAGATGTTATAGATGATCATAATAAGATTTACATATCGGGTTTATATAGAGCTGGAGAATCAGAAACTACAACTACAATGCTCTTAACTCCACATGTCGAAGCTAAAATATATGTATGTGCAGACTTCAACGAAAAATATGGTGAATTCGGTAGATATGATATCGATAATATTGTACCAGATCTTGAAGGTTGGACAGTTGCAAATATGTATACTATCGAAAACGGATTGGATTTATATGAAAACTTCTCTGAGATTATATCATCGCAAGTTACAGATATAACTATCCCAGATGAGTATACTAATAAAGAAGGATTTAAACTTCTCAGAGTTCCAGTAATTAGAAGATCATATGCTGGCACTGAAGAAAATATGCAAAACTTCTTAGATGAGTTGCATACTAAGAAGCAGTATATTGATCATGCAATTACTTTACTTGAAGATAATTTCTTGATTGATTTTAAATTCTTTAATACTTATGGACCTTCTAGAATATATACTAGAGATAGTGCTGGATCATTATCAAAGATCGTAGATAGAGTAAATCTTACTATGAACTTTGAGATCAAGTTACTTCAATCTTCAGATAAGTATACTAAGGAATATATACTTAGGGATATTAAAGAGATCGTAGAAGATCTTAATGATATTACAAGTCTTCATATTCCTAACCTTATAACTACAATTACAAATAAATATTCAGAGTCTATAGAATATATTGAATTCTTAGGATTCAATGATTATGGAGCTGGAACTCAGCACTTATATAGACACGACTACAATATCGTAACTGGAACTAAGGATGTAAAGATGATTCCGGAGTTCCTTACAGTTCATACAGATCTTAATATGGAACCTGATATAAATATCAGATTGGCCTAAACTGCAACATCAGAGTAAATATTTGAGAATTCCCAAAAGGAGGAAACGTAATGTATTACAACAGTAATGATGATTTATATTTACGAGAAATGACAATGTCTCATCATGATGCTCGTAATGTACAGATTAATGAGCAGCAGCAATTAGCTAACGAAAAGAGATTAGCTTTAATGGAAGCTGCGGATAGATCTAACGATAAGGCTAAGAGATTATCATCATTCTTAGTAGAATCTAAGAATATGCTTATTACTGAAGCTATATATAAGCTGGTAAAGGATAGCCTTCCTTCTACAGTATCAGAAAGCTTATTATCTACAGCTAAGAATATTACAGCTAACTTTGTAGTTGAAGAGGGTGCTGATTCTCTTCTAAACAGATTTAAGACAAAGACATGCTTCTTGTCAGAGATGGCTAATATTATCACTGAAGCTCAGGATAAGATTACTAAATCTGCAAAGGAAACTTTCCAGGATGATTTCACCATTAAGAATTCAGATCTTGAAGCTTTCTATACAAGACTTGAACAGCTTGATTATGATAAGATGACTATAGCCATTAGAGATAAGGTTGGTAAGGCTGAAGAAGAATTCGTCCAGGCTAATGTAACTGATCGCGTTAATATGGAAGAGTTTGCTGAAAAGACTAAGGAAAAGATTGATAATATCAAGAGTCAATCTAAGGAAGTCGAGGATGCTATGAAGCAGGAGCAGACTAGAATCTATAAGGAATCTATGAATAATATGCTCAATCGCAAGAAGAGTATCTTAGAAGCCTTAGTTAATAAGACAAGCGAATCAATCATCAAAGATGATGAGATGAGAGAAGCATATACATTAGAATCAGGAAAGATCAATATGCCAGGTATTATTGATACTGCTGAGATTATGTATACTTTCCTCGAAGCTGTTAATACAGCTAAGATTAAAGATATCACACCAGAGTATTTAACAAAGGTTATTGAAAGTATTTAAAAAAATATCCCCATACGGCTAATACCGTATGGGGAATTGTTTTCTATAAGTATATAAGTGCATCTGTTTGCATTGGTGTTACAACAGTATACATATATCTTAATAATGATCGCTGATTAGTAAATAATGAATGAAGATTAATATACTCAGATTTTATCTGCTGAGATAATGATGAGTCTGAGAATATTAATCGATCAATAGAATTATTATTAAATAAAGCCAAAAGCACACCGTCCACATAGTCATATAATCCATATGAACTATAATCATATCCCTGATGTTTTTTAAGTTTAAGACCTACAGAAAGTTCAATTGGATTAAATACTGCCCCAGCAATAAAATTCTTATCGTGAGCAAATAAATCTTGAACTTGTGATCCAGCCATATTATAATATGAATGTCTTAAATATAATCTTAAATTGTTTACTTTATCTATATCACTATATATCATTATACTATATCTCCTTTACTATCTAAATAGTGTAATATTGTATCGCTATTGTAGTTAGTTCTAGAAGTCATAGCATCATAAAATTTCTTATTATAAATACAATTAAGATACCTCAACCGTATTTCTATTCGTGGCAATATAGAGTAGTATTTATGTACTGATCCATCTATTACCAATGAATCATCAAACCAGATATTGGAGTTATACATATCACAATATTTCTTACCAATATTGTCCCAATCAGGTTTTGTAAACGGTGGTCTAATTAATCCTATTTCACATAAGAATTTATCAGTCACCGAAAGCGCCGGAGTTTTAAAATATGCATCGTAATCAATCATACATGGAGTGCATATTAATTGATCTAATGAATCCAATTCATTATCAACCAACCGTCTCATATAATTATGATCATCGTGAGCATTAGGTACGTAGACATGTACCATTGTAGGAAATTGTTTTGCCATTGTTGCATAGTTACCTTTATTGATAATTCTCATTCTAGGTCTAGATGCACCTTCTGGCTCTTCTAGTAGTTGTATAATCTTATAGTCAAAATATTGCAAAGAATTCATTACATTGGATCTCTTTAACAATATCTCTTCCATTTTGGCTGGTGATAAATGATATTCATCAACCATCCAATTCAATCGCTCATTATAATCTATAGGTATATTTCCATACTTTTTCTCATATTCCTGGTGCTTCTGTTTTCGATTCATTTAACACCTCTCAATAATAAAAATACACAAGTATAGGAAAACCCTATACTTGTGTGTTGGTGTAAAATTTTATTTTTATCCAGTAAATCTATTAGTATAGATCTTCAATAATTTATTCTTAGAACTTTGCTTAATATTTTTCCAGAAATAGTAAGCACCAAACTTAGATCCAATAGTTTTCTTCTTAATAATCTGCCAATATAAATCAACTGATCTCATAATATCAGGTTTATTAACACTAATACCACAAGCATTGGCAAGATAATTTAAGAAGCATGTATTTGTAATATAAGTCTTTGGTTGGGTTGCACTAGACATTACCATTACATTATAAAGATCTTTGATAGTCATAGATACATCTACTTCTGTAGGTAATCCTCCTAATGTCCAAGATCCTTGAGAACCTTTACTAACACTTAGTGATGTAACTATTCCCATATCACAATTAAACAATCCTCTGTAGAATGCTCTTACTAAGAAAGGAGACATATATCCATTAACTACAGAATCAAACTCTTTTCCCCTTGTATCTTTTCCATATGGTGATCTTGGTAATACATATGCAACTAGCATATTTAAAGGAACCATAATATCCAAGAACCAAGATACTAAATTAGGACAAGGGCATCTAAGTTTTATATTTACATCAAATGATTGAGAGAACTCACTATCACTCCATATCTCTGGGAATATAAGTTTACCACCTGCAGCGATAACAGCAAAGTCCTTACCAATATCAGAGAATATTCTAGAACCTTTAAGATACTGATCAGCAATATCATCAATCTTAGTCATCATATCTCCAATATTATCTTCTTCAAGAAATGATACTTTATTTCCAGTTGTTGCACCTAATATGAATCTAGCTTCCTTAGCCAAATCTGAATATCCATTTACTTTAGATGCAATCTGCGATTCGGTTGTACTATTAGAGAAATCTTCACTCTTAGTCGATGAAGCATCTGTATAGAAACATGTATATTGCTCAGTGCTAATAAGAAGAGAATCAAACTTACCATTTGATGCATCTTCCCAGTTGAAACTTCCTAGTTTAGCTTTCTTTCCATTTATACTAACTTCTACGTCCTGAATGCCAAGATAAGTTGCACAGGTCATATTCATAGAATTTACATATTTCCAATATTCTACCGAATCATATTCAAATGTATAATACTTTCCTGGTTTCTTTAGCAATTGGCCAAGCGTGGTATCTTCTCCACCACTAAGAAGCTGCTCAATAACATTCTTCTTATCGGTCTTATCATAATCTTTCATGAATGCAACTTTGCCTGGGGACATCATTAGCAATGGAATTCTTTCAATTATTCTTTCTGCGTATATTCTACCGAAATTAGTTCCATCCAATTTCATATCTACTGATTCCGGAAATTGATATGGAATTCCATATATTCCATTAAGATCATCAATTAATAAATCAGATCCATCACTAGATTCATATTGACTATTGAGATATTCTCTCCAAATAGTTTCATACGCAGCGTATTGATTAGCGTCCTGTTCTTCTGTAGTTCCACTATTATCTTTTAATGCATCTTCTGCTTTAGATGCCTGTTCTTCTGGATCTAAAGTAACCGGAGTGCTTTCGCTGTTATCCTGCATCATTGATAAATAATCTTTATATACCCAACCATCTACTTCTTTTAAGAAATAATAATTACTCTTTTTAGCAGTTGCAGTATACTGTTTACCTTTTGTAAGCCAACCCATAGTTTGATATGAACTAGATGGACCGTATCGTATTGGGATTTCATATTTTTCTGTTGATCTGGTAGTCATAATATAATCAACAGTAATCATATCATTTCCACCTGGTAATACTTTGGTAGTGCTATCTATATCGGATTCGTCACCATTTACCAGATGATCAAATCCACCATAATCTTCCTCTTCATCATCAAGATAAGGCATATTTACACCTCCTATATAAATTAATAGATGGTTAGGCTTTTATGCCTAACCATCTATCATCATATTATTGTTGAGCTATAGCCTCTACATTAGCTATTAATTTTTCTAATGAAGTATTCTCTGTATTGGCATTCTTCATATTTCTCAATAATAACGCTCTAGCTTCAGAATCAACTGCTGATGAATTAGCTGTTGAATTAGAATCATTTGAAGTTGATGAATTCTTGACTATTGCTGTTACTAATGCTGCAATATCTTTAATTGCAGTTGTATTGTCTACTACCTTGCCTAATAATTTTATTATTATTGAAATAAGCTCTGAATTAGTAGTAGATGATGATTTAGCTGTTTGAGTTGCCTGGGCAACAGCAGCTTTTACAGTGGCATCAGAGTAATTATCGTTTACTTCTGATGGTGAATAAGTAGGACTTTGAAGAGTCTTATTATTGGTAGAAGTATTTTTATATACAGGAGTTTCAAGCTGAGTTCCTTTTCCTCTAGGACTAAGATTGAATCCTGATATTGGTTTTGGATTCTCTTTGAATCTATTTCTTCTTCTAAGTATACCGGATCCTTTTCCAGATGCGTCTTTCCATGCAGGCCTTCCGTATCCCATGATCTGAGTATTACTTGTTTCTCTATCAACGTTTTGAACCATTGATCCCCAGTTACCTTCAATAGTCTGGAATTTTCCATTACTATCAGGAGCTGTATTAACGGCACCAACATGATCAGCAAATCCATTTCTATTCCAACTATAATAAATCTGATCGCCTGGTTGTGGAGTAAATCCACTTTCGTCACGGTCATGCCATTCATTATTAGTCTTATAGAAGTTTACACCTGTTGGCGGATGAGCTGTGTTTGCAACTGATGCATCGCCAATAGCCATATCTGCAGCTGTAGCTGCTGCTTGACACCAGTCATTGTTATGATACTGCATTGCACCAGCACCATCTGCTCTGTTATTGTTATAAATATCGATAATCTCTTTCTGTTTATCGCTACTATTTGTAATTCCCTTCCAAGAATTAAATTTCTGAAGGTACTGAGTAGCTGTAGCTGAACTAGCTGTTGTAGTACCAGAACTGCTACTATTTGAAGATGAGCTTGAACTAGATCCATCAGATGATGTGCTAGACAAGCCATAGTATTGAGCCAATTTATCAAATGCGGTATATACATCAGTAATTGAACTAATACCATTCTGTTTAAGTGAATTATACCATTCATCCGCCGTCTGTGCTTTAGATAAATCGATAGAATTTCCACCTGTATATTTACTTGCTTTTGCTATAGCGTCATCATCTACTGCAGTTCCAGTAAATGCTTCTAAGAAATCTTTAGCATAAGCTATACGTTTTTCCATCAATGGAGTGCTAGCTCTTTCAAATGCTAACTCAAATGATGTAACTGCATCTATATAATTAGTAGAAGATTTGAATTCTGATACTGAATTATATGTAGCTTGAGTATTCTTAAACCAGTAATCATATCCACCAAATTCCTGTAAGAAATACAGTAACTGAGTTTCAAGATTATCCCAGCTAGAACTTCGTTCATCAGCAAATTGTACTAATTCTTTATATCTATCACCCTGCCACTGGAATAAGCCATGAGCTCCAGTACCACCATTAGTATCACCATCCTTAGATCCGATATCAAATGATGACTCTTGCTGAATATTACCCATAACGCCAGCTGCAGCGTGTTCAGAGAATCCATTACGTCTAAGGAAGTTCCATGTAATATATTCTGCTGAATCATTAGTATATTTACCTTTACCTGATAATTTAGATAATGCTTTTGATAATTTCTCAGATGCTTTATCAAGAGCACTGTCTCCCTTTGATCTAGGCATAATACCAAGAGATACATAAGGAAGTACATTATCAACCTTGTAAGGTACATTTTCTTTATTGCCTTCGGGGTCATTAATATAAATAGTAGATCCATCTTTAGAGATAGCTGTAGCTACAACATAGTGAGATACAGGTCCAAATGGAGATACTGATTTAGATTTATTCTTAGGATTTCTACCAAGCAATACAATTGCTCCAGCTCTTCCCTTGAGAATATTCATAATCTTTTGACTAGTATCACTACCAGATATAATTAATGAACTTAATCCTCTAGCTTCAAATTGCTTTACAAAGTAATCTGCAGATACACCACTAGGGCTTACATAACCTTGTGAGAATTTGATAGCATCATCCATAGTCATTCGTTTCTGATTTTGTGTAAGTGATAAGTTAGCTGCCATAGTAGCTGCTGCTGGAGCACATCCAGAATCACCTACAGTCTCATTACCCATAGACTTATTCTTGTATTTAGCATCATTCTGAGATACAAAGATACCAGAACCAGCACCCTTGAATTCATTAAGACGTCTTACCATATTATATGGAGGTGATGATCCTAAGTCTTTAGTTGTTGGTCCTAATGTCTTTCCATCAGGTCCACCACCATGACCAATCATCTTACCATTACCAGCGTACATTTCAACGTGGCCATTCTTAAGTAAGATATCGCCAAGTTGCAATTTAGATTCATCCGATAATGAATTTGTAACCTCATAAGTTGTTCCAGTTGAACCATCAGACATTGCACCTGTCCAAGCTCCTGGATCTTTTCCAGTAACAGCTTTATATGCCCACTGAATTGTAGAAGAACAATCTCCTCCACCTTCATCAGGATTTCTAGATCCTGGATAATCTTTATTATTCTGCTGGTATTTAAGAGTACCTTCAACGCTCTTCATCTTAGCAACTAATGCTTTTTGCAATGCTGCAACTTTAGAATCTGAAGATACATTACCAGATACAGAACTTGTATCAAGATTAGAAGTTCCTGTAGAACTACTACTAGATGAATCTGTAGAGCTTGTACTAGAAGAACTACTTAATCCATAATATTTAGCCAATTCATCAAATACTGTTAACGCATCTGATATACTTGTAACTTTTGTTTGTGTTCCAGATAACCAACTACCCTTCTTATTATCAGTAGAGGTACTTGTAGATGATGTGTCTGTAGATGAAGATGTATTTGAAGTTGATTCGCTAGAAGATGAATCTGAAGAATCACCAAATGAATGTCCTCCACCACCTCCATCGCCACTAGCCATACCCTTAAATGATTTGAGAGCTTCTTTAGCTTTCTTAAGGATAGATTTGCTAGCTTTAGATTTATTTCCTGTAGGTATTATTGCTAATTCAGATGAATCTAAAACTGTATTTATATCATATGGAACTCTAGCCGCTTTCGCTTCAGGGTCATTGATATAAATAGTCTTTCCATCTGAAGATATACCAACAGCAACTACATAATGCCCTGTAGGTCCAAATGGTGAATTTGTCTTTGATGTATTATTAGGATCAGTACCCATTAATACAACTGTATTTCCACCATGCAATTGATCTATAATAGTAGATTTATAATTCTTATCAGCTGAAGTTATATAAACAGGTGTCATTCCCATATCAGCGAATTCCTGAGCGAAGTAATCAGCAGACACTCCACCGTCTTCCTGTAAATATGGAGATGCATGTTTAATAGCATCAGTCATATCTAATCTACCATTAGCCATTGGATTTGCATTAATAGCCATAGTTGCAGTTGCAGGAGCACATCCAGCATCTTTAACTTTAGCTCTATCTGCAGAGTTTCCAAATGTCATACTAGAATATTTTGATGATTTTTGTGATATAAAATTAACTACAGATGGATCTGAAGTTTCCTTTACATTAGCATCATCATTTAATCCAGAACCTTTACCAGTTTTCTTACTGAATAATTTCTTTATTGCATTTGAGATCTTCTTAACTACATTAGATCCCTTCTTAAATATATTAATTCCTAATGAATTATTTGTATTATTAACTGCAAGATCTGTTATTGAATCTTGTAATGACTGCTGTTTTGTATCTGTACCAGCAGTTACAACTTCTTGTAATGATCCTCCTAACACAGAAGTCTGAGCCATATTTGCAGCTGCTGTTGCAGCATTAGCAATCTGATCAGGCATCTGAGTCTGCATATCAGAAGTCTTATTATTTATCTTCTTCCACATAGTATTTATGCCTTTGAAGAAGAGATAAGCAGGGTTAGCCTTAGCAACTGTAGATACAGCTGATTTAGCTAAACTTAAAAGTCCCGTCTTACTTGACGCACTTGCATTTGTAGATATACCAAATACATTAGCAATCTTATTTTTCATTGCAGTTACTAATGTAGGTATAGATGTATTTATTTCTGATACTTGTTGTTGTATCAATTGCTGATTAGAATTACTTATTACTTGATTTGGCATTCCTGTCTGATCATATGTAATTCCATCATCTCCACTATCACCTTGAGCTATATACATAGAATCTATTGTTCCGTCTGCATTGACTCCAGATCCAACAATATTTCCATTCTCATCAGTAATATATGAATTAGCTATCTTATTTTGAACACTTTGTGCAGCACTAGCAAAATGACCACCGGTTGAATTTGTTTGGCCATCAACATATGCTGTTGTTCCATCCTCTAAAGTCTCAGCTGTAGCATCACTTGTGTATGCTGTGTTCTCATCACCAGATTTAAATACTTTCTTTCCAGTAAAGAATTCAGATACACCATTTGCTAAGTTGGTACCTACTCCTTTGATACCTTCCCATTTTGTCTTTAATGCATTTTTAGGAATTGAAATTATTGCTTTACCTGCACCTTTCCAATCACCTTTAGCTATAGATTTACCAGCATCTTTTATACCATTAAAACTAGCAGTTACACCACTAAACATAGCTTTTCCTGTACTTCCGATAGCTTTTAATGTGCTTCTGACAGGAGCATTCCATCTAGAATTCCAAACTTTATCTTTAAATTGAACCCACTTATTATTCTTCTTGAGGTATTCCTCCTCATTGAGATTTTCTCCATTCTCTTTATTATATTCTTCAACCTCTTTAGTGAGCTCATCTCTCTTCTTCTGATAATCAGTATCTTTAAGAGATGGGAAGAAGGTAACTAACATTTTCCAGAAGAATTCTACTATATCACCAGTATCAATGATACCCATAAATATACAGTTATTTACAGCATGTCCAATACCAGCAATAACTTTCCAAAAAGCGTTAGGCTTCTTTATTTTAAGAATTACATCAGCAGTAAGCATACCATCTGTAAATGATGCTACCGCATCTGCTATCCACATTACAATTGTTGCATATTGTGTTACCTTAGCACCAATCTTAGCTGCAGTCTCAGGAGATTTCTTTAAGAATTTTTCACACATTTTTTTTGCTATTTCACCCATCATATTCTCAATAGACTTATTTCCAAGATCTGTAAGGTTACCGCCAACACTCTTTATACCTTCACTAAGTTTTTTGGTAACTTTATTATTCTCTAAGAATCCTTCCAAAGCTTTTGATACTTTGGCAAGAACACCACTCTTTTCTGTCTTTTCAAGAGTTTTATTTATTTTGCCTACAGCTCCAGATGCATCTTCTATTTTAGATACAACTTTAGCAGCATCATCTGCATTCTCAGCAATAGCTGTTCCTATTTTACTAGCTTTACTTGCTTTTTTAGTTGTAGCTTCACCAATATCAATAACTTTATCTGCTGTAGAAGCAGCTTTGCTTGCAGCTTCCGTAGCATTGCCGGCTTTGCTTGCTTTCTTAGCAATTGCTTCATTAAAGTCTATAACATTATCTGCTTTACTTGCAGCTTTGCTTGCGGTATCGGTAGCTTTAGATGCTTTTTCTGCAAATTTCTCAGATATATTATTAGCTTTTTCTGATATCTTAGAATAGATACCACCATTTTTCTTTCCATTTTTAAGTCTATCTGAAACTTTATTATCAGCCCATTTAGATAATGCACTTGTTCTATTAGCAACGGCAGTATTTGCACCACTGTGCCATAAATCATATATTACCTGATTACCTTGGCTTACCACATTTAAAGGTGCTGTTGTTGATCCTTGTATGAATCCACCTGCAGCTTTAGATAACTTAGATACAACGCCATGACCTTTTCGGTTCATTAGCCATTTACCTACTGTATTTGATGCGCTGGCAGCTTTATTTAAAAGCTTTGTCTCTTTATATCCACCTCTCATGAATGAGTGGAATAATCCATTTTGAATCTTTTGCTTTGCTCCACCCTTTTTAATTCGATCACCTTGAGCTTCTGTATATGCATCTCTATCTTCTTCAGTAAGATTAAGATTAACACCAAGAAGCTGCTGACCTAAAGCTGGATCGTGCTGAGCAATTTCTATTATATTTGCTCCTGTAACTTGTACTTCATTACCGTTTTCATCAGTAATAGTGGCTAATACTGTTTTATCATCATTAAGTACTTCACCAACTGTCTTTCCAAGAGTAGTTTGTTCATTCCAAATACTACCAAGTTGTCTTGCAGCTTTATCCTGAGCATTTTGATTTACATTCTTGAACGCTGCAGATGAATACATCTGATTCATTGTAGATTGATCAGTTTTATTATTTTTATTAGATGATATTGTTTTCGAATCAACAATTTGACCAACTGAAGATTTTACATCATGAGAAGTTTCAAGATTTTTCTGTTTATTAGCTTCAGTTTCTTTCTTATCGCCATTAATCATTTTATCAACTAAATTAGTTATACCAGTACCAAGACCTTTTAAAGCAGCTGCTATATATGTAGGTAATTGCTCACATATAAGCTCAACTAACTTTGGTCCGTATTCTGTGATTACAGTACTTATATTGCTACCCATTTGCTCTATGAATGTAGGTGCATAAGTTTTTATTCCGTGCCAAATTCCATCTGTTTCACCAGATCCATCAGAACCTAACCAGAGTTTCTTTCCAGCACTACCAATTATATCAGCAAGTGTTTTCTCCACTATTATTGGATTTCCATTTTCATCATACATTACATTTCCATCAGCATCTTTTTGTTTAACTGAGAATTTCTTTCCAAGCAAACCAAGACCAAGTAATGTAGCTCCACCAGCAAGTACTTTCTTAGCTATTCCGCTACCAAATATCATAGAGAATAATGTACTAAATATACTTCCCTTCTTTTTCTTTCCATCTTCTTTTTCTTTACCACCAAACTTTTCTTTGAAACTAGAGGCAAGGTCACCCATCTTAGCAAGTATACCTTTCTGAGTTGACTGTTGCTGCTCCTGCTCTTCAATAGCTTGTCTAGTATCTGGATCACTGTGAGATGCTGTAAGTCTTCCCCTACGATCTCTTACGAATCTCATAACTTTACCATTGGCATTAATTTTTTCTATCATACCATTATTGGCTTTTTTATTCTTTTTCTTTGTAGATAAATTATTTACAGTATCAATAGCATTTGTATTGTCTGTATCAAGAGAATCCTCATCAGTAGACTTGAAAAGTTTATTTCTTACACCCCAATAAGTGTCAGATAACTTTCTATCAAATGTAAGGATTCCTCTTCTGATTTTCTGTTTTAATGTAGGCTTTCCAAATGCTACATTATTATTTCCAGGGAATTGAATTACATTGTCTTTCTTTTCCTCATCGCCAGTTGTTTCAGAAGTTGACTTTGCCTCTTCCACTGTTTCTTCTGGTTCTTTATTTGCATCTTCAGCTTTTTTAGCAGCTGCTTCTGCGGCTTTACGACCAGCACTATAATCTCCACCAGTCATAATATCAAAGTATGCATCCAATCTAGAATATATACCATTAATACCATCATTAACCAATATATACATTGGATTTTCTTTTACTTTTGCATCTTTTATTTCTTCTTCTGTTTTTACATCTTCATCAGCTAATCTAAAATCTGCTTCTTTTTCTGCATAATCAGCAATACGGAATAATTTCTCTTTGCTGATTCCAGCTACATCTATTCCCATACCTCTAAGTAACTGAATAGCATTATTTCTATAAGTATCCCAATCATCAACATTTTTTGTCTCTGATGCGATTTTCTTAGCAGCATCTGTTAACTGTTTAACAGCTACAGGTTTATATTTTTCTGGAATTTCTGTTTGATAAATATAACCAGATATAATTTTATCGTTACCGCTTTTAACAGCGTTTACAATTCTATTATATTGCTGAGCTGTAAGTTCTCCAGCAGCAAAGTGAGCTTTAAGTTTATCTATAGGCTTCTTTCCAAATATAGCATATACTTGCTTCTTAACAGATTTAGAACTTCCTAAAGCAATACTTTTAGCAGCCATAGCTGCAGCTTTTGCTTCGTCGGCATTCATTTTAGCTAATGCTTTATCTGTGGTGTACCAATTAGATTTTTCAAATCTTCCACTCTTGAATGCATGGCCTTTGGTTAATTTATTTATACCTCTCTTGATATAACTTTGACCAGTGTCATTTAAGAATAATCTTTCTCTCTCTGCTAATCTTTCTTCAGCAGTAAGATCTCCAGCACCACCAGTTTTTAACTGATGACGTCTAAGTAAGTTACCAGCACCACTAGCTGCTCGCAATGGTAGCGTTACTATATTTTTAGCAACACCAACTAATCCAGCTCTGCCAGTACCCTTTTTCTCTCTTGCTTTTCTAGTACCAAATAGCAATTTTCCAACCACTGTTTCTGTACCAGTAAGAGCTTTATGTAAATAAGTACCTATAGGTGCCCATATATGCTCTTTTGATTGTCTAAGGAATAACTTTAAAATATTTACTCCCTGTTGTTTTAATGGTTTAAAGAAATTTCTTAATGGTCTAATAATATCTTTCTCTAAGAATTCTGTTTTGAAATCATGAACAAGACCCTTTACAAAATTTCCAAATCTATCGAACTGTTCTTTTATAAGTCCAGCTACACCACCACGTCTCTTATCATCAAATCCTTTCTTACCAAATAAGAAGTCTTTGAATTTTTCTGTGTCTGTAGCCATACCTAATACAGATCCAACAGCTATTCTAGTTATAATACCACCTGGAATTATAGGAGATGCTAATGCTCCAGCAATACCGCCTAATCCCATTCTAGGAAGTTTCTTCTTTAATACTTGAGATAATTTTCCTAAAAGCTTATCCTCACCAAATAAACTTTCTTTAATCTTATCATTCTGAGATGCAAATCCTAATGCTGATCCTACTAATATTCCTGTTATAGGACCACCTGGAACGAATGGTAATATTGAAGTTAATCCACCAACAATAGCACCTTTACCCATATGGCTAGCATATTTATCAATAGCAGCACTCATCTTTGGAGGTAACTTTCCACTGTTGTAATCTCTGGTCTTATTACCATCTTCATCAACAATTTCATCACCAAATAAAAAGCTTTGCAATCTAGAACTATTTTTAACTAATCCTATTGCAGCTCCACCAGCAGCACCTAATAATGGTCCACCAACTAATCCAAGAACACCAGACATTATAGCGCCAGTAACACCACCAGCTGCCATTCTAGGAAGATATTTGTCAAAGTTGCTTTTAGTATCATTAATGACTTCTTTGAAAGACATTTCTTGACCTAAGCCTTTGGCTTTCTTTTTAATTTTATTCATTATATCTTCATATGCTGTAGTTTCCATTGCAGCATCTTTAAGACCTTTAGCTCCCGATTTAGCCTCTTCACCTATTCTCATAAGTAATGGAGCTGAATCATCTTCATAATCATTTATAGTAAACTTAGCTCTATGCTTACGTTTCTTTGATAATCTCTGAGCAGCATCCATATATGGCTGGATTAATGATTTTCCCTCAGGAGACTTTTTAATATCATTAAATATCTTTTGGAATTCAGGATTCTCTAATTGTCTTGCTAACCAATCAGGATTTCCTTTATGCTTTTTAAGAGCAGCTATAACTTTTTCTGTTGTAAGTTGACTCAAATCATCACCAGATACATTAGTTGTACCGATTCCAAACTTCTTGAAATTATATTTCTTTCCAAATTTATTTCTAAAAGCATCTATTGCACTTTGTTCGTTTTTCTCACGTTTAGCAATATTATAAGGATTCATGTCTGGAGGTATAATCATTTCGCCTTCAGATACAGCAACAAGACCAGTTTTTCCTACTCGTCTCATACCAGTAGCTGCTTTATCAATATTATCAGGATTTATTGAGTTGAATAGATCTTCGTATTTCTTCTTTTCTTCTTTCTCTTTTTCTTCCTGAGTTTTATTATATTTCTCTTTGAATAAACCAGATGAATTCTTTTCTCCTTTGATAGTGGTTCCGAATATCTTATCAGCACCATTTTTAGCGGATTTGAATGCATCTTTAACTTCATCTTTTTCTTCTCCAAAGCCTTTCTTAAACATATTGACAATATTGGCACCCCAACCATCATCATTTTCACCGAATAAGAAATCTTTAAGAGATCTACCTTTCATATCTATATGGAACATTTTCTTTACTTTATCAAAGAATTCTTTTCTTCTTTCAGCAGAAAACTTACCTTCCATCATCTCTCCAAATTTATCTAATTTTTCATTAGCAGATTTGAGAGTATTATCAAGCCAAGTATTTAAAGAATTCTTTAAATTATCCATTATAGATTCGCCATTATTATAGTCTTTTTCACCGAAGAGTAATTTATATACACGGTCATCAGCTTTCTTAATAACACCAGCAAGTAACTTAGCAGGTGATTTAACAAGATCATCAACACCATTTATTATAACTCTCATCTTATCAGTAAGACTATTAGCTTCAACCATCTTATCAAGGAATTTTTTCTTTTCCTCAGTCTTAGCTTTTTCAGCATCTTTCTTATCAAGATCACTAGTAATAACACTAATATCATCATCTTCTTCATCCGTATTTACAACCTCTGGAATAGCATTTCCATAGAAAGTAAACTCATCAAAAGATGATACTTTATAATTAGAAGATCTTCTCTTTCCGCGTCTCTTCTTTTTAGATCCTCCACCACCTGTTGGTGTTTTAGGTATTTTTCCACCAGAAACATTTCCTGAATTACCGTCAGTCAAAAATGTTCTGATATATGCAACTTCTTTATTTATATTAAATAAGTATTGATTAGTTGACGATAAGTCAAAGACAGGGGCAGCTTTAGCATCTTTGCTAGTTGAAGATTTATCTTCTTTACCAAAACTACCATTGAATAATGAATTGTATACAGAACTTCCATTTTCTTGTAGTCGTTCCATTTCCCGATTATTATCAGCTATTGTAGAAAGCATTGCATTGGCCTGGCCCATCATCAACTTTTGATAGTTGGGAAGGTCTTGAGCTAATTGCATTAATATCTTAAGATTGACTTCATCCTTTTTACCACCTTTTAGACCATAAGTCATAGCAGTAACATCTTTATTTCTAGGATTGAATACTCTAGCATTCCTTAAATCATCTGCGAATATAGCATTTAAAGTATTGATTAATTCAGCTTGTCGCTTAGAATTATCTTTATATTGCTCTCTTATGGCTCTTACCATTTCATCAGAAAGATCACCATGAGATTTCATTGAATCTCTGAGTTGCTTCGTTTTCCATTGATCACGAATCTGTTTTTCTGTTACATATTTTCCAGTTTCATAATCAAATCTAGTCTCTCCTTTACCAGAGATACTATCATATATTTTTGATAAATATGTAGGAATAACTTCTGTTAATGCTTTATGATCTTCACCAGACCATGCAGTTGCAGTTCTCTTATATTTACCAGTATCGTATTTGTCTTTATATGATTGGGATACACCAAGTATATCTCCAAGATTACTTAAGAAATCTGTTCTATTCTTTAAACCATTAGCCTTAAGAATAAGATTTCCAGATATTCCTCCAAGAGTAGCATTAAATTCCTCTAATGCTTCTTTTAATATCTTTGGAGTTAATTTCTTAATTCCACCAGTCAAAAGATAGCTTAATGGTGATGCCATTGCAGATTTACCAAATCCCATATCCATCATCAATTTAAGCATATCACCCATACCAGAATCTTTATTTTTAATATTCTGCTTTACATATTTAGCATAATTTTGAATATTAAGATTTCCTTCTGAGCTTAATAAATCACCTACAGTAATTTTTTCAGATGCAGGTTTCTTTTCTTCTTCACCAAATTTCTTTTTAGTGATATCTAATAATTCTTTAAGAATGGCTGTTTGTTCAGACATTTGCTCCTGTTGTCTGCTAAAGAATTGTGCCGAATTCTGTATATGAGTCGACATAATGTCTGTATTGAATTTCAATATATTTGAAAGATTAGTATTTACTACAGATATATCACTATGAATAGCTCCAACCATTGCAGTATTCTGAGCCATAATCTGATTAGCTAATCTTGTATTTACTTTGGCATTGTGTTCAGCTCCACGTACAATAACCTGAGAAACAGCATTAGAAGATTTTTCACCAACACTATCAATAGTATCAGCTAAATCATCCATACCAAATTCATCAGAGCTACCAAATGAATCTGAACTATCACCACCTTCATCGCCAAAAGAAAATGAAAAGTCATTATCATCCATAAAGTTTTCGATCTGCTCATTTTCATATTTCTTTATTCTCTCTCTATTATAGAAAGTACCATTCTTCAAATCTTCAAGAGTATTCTTTAAACCTGTAGAAGCTAAAGCTGATATTTCTGAATCTTTGATAGATTGATATGTCTTCGATGTGATTTTCTTGAAATTCTTGATTGTGCTATAAGTTGTTTTAATTACATCCTCATTAGTATCAATTGCATCTGTAACTACTGGATTGAGATCTTTGATTACATCAAATGTAGCGTACTTGATACTCTTAGTTACATTTGCCATATATTTTATAGCACTAGCCATAGATATCTTTTCTCCTTTCTTTAAGATTTTATCTGGATGTTCCAGGTTGGCCATTTTCACGAAAAAAAAGACCCCAGTACCGATTAAGGTACTGGGGAAATAAGGTAATATAGGGATCAATTCACTTCATATATTTATTTTCTTAAGGATTACTTTATTGTTAATCCTATTTATTTCTTAACCCACTTAGGGCAGCTGCTCTTAGCCTTGAGTCCCTTATGAGCCGGAATAACTTTCTTTCCAGGTTCATAAGATACATTACCAGCACCGTCAACAATTCTCTTCTGATAGATCTTCTCTGTTTCCGGAATCTCTTTCATTGATAATGCATAATCAGAATCTTCTCTTCCACCAAATGGAAGTTTTCTTCCTGTAGAAAGATATGTGTTTACGAATTCCTTAGATACATTAACCATAGTTGTTGCATCTGTCTTTGTAACTTCATATCCCTCAACTAATGTAGATGCTTCATCCTTAGAGATCTTAGCTACTGAAGATACAATAGATGACTGCATTGAACGGAAGTCCTTAGCTGGGTTATAAGTATCTACCTTACCTGCATTTGAATACACGCCAACCTCAAATGATGTGTCATTGAGCATTGCCTGCATTACTCTAACTTCATCTTTCTGAGATGAAGAAACCTGTTTGATATTGCCCTTGATATCAGCAATAATTTCATTCATAGTGGTTGCCATAGCAATCGTCCTCCTTAAAAATATTATTCATATAACTTTAAAAATATGAATGGTTTGATTGTCTTTGGATCTTTTCCTTTTTTAGCTATAATATCAGCTATCTCTTCCTTAGATAGCGAAGCTAAAACTGTAAGAAATTCAGATCTTCCAATTTTTTGTTTCTTATTTGACATATCTAATTCCTTTCTCTATAAGAATAGCTATGCTAAGATTATAAGGTAGTTATGGCTATAATTTTATTTAATTTGACCTAATAAGGTATCTGGGTATATGCGGAACAGTATAATAATCAAATCAAAGGAGGTAATCCTAATGTTTTTCATTGACGAATTGAAAGACGCTCGTTTATATAGAAAGAAATTTCTTCTTCCAATAGATGAGAAAAATAAGAGGCGTGGATCGGCTGTTATTATAATGGGACCTAACAGTACATCGTATAAATCTATTTTAGGAAATTCAATGTTCTTCAATAGATATTATAATTCATATTTCTTAGATAGAGCTATAATGTACTACATTAATGGTACTAAAACAGAAGAACCATTATCAGATGAATCTGTATCAGAAATGGGTATGGTGATTACAGAAAGCTTAGATATATTTAAGAAAGAAATGTATACATACTCAGGATATGATTTTTATAAGAGTGATGTAGATGCAGCTTTTAAATCTATCAATAAGTGGCTTACAGATTTATGCGATAAGTTTAAGATAGATAAAAAGAAGTTAGGATTAAATGTATCTGTTATGGAAGAACCTAAAGAACCAACTCCAGATATGCTTTATATTCTTCCTAAGAGAGCTATTAACCCTAATTATATAGATTATAATTATTATATGAAATTTATGGTTTGTCTTTATATATTAAAGAAGTTCAATTCAGGAATTAATGATGGTCTTGCAACTTCTATATCTATAAAAGAATCAGGAATGTATGATTATTATATGGCAAAGAAGGGCAAGACTCCATTCAATTATAATGTAGAGCTTGGAGTTAGAAGTGTTGCTCTATATGAAACTCAGAATGGTACAAAAGCATATGTAAATGATATTGTAATGGGTAAGAAAGGTGAATGTAAGATTACTTACACTTTATATGATCTTATCCATATGCTTAGTCAGGATTTACAGAAAGCTTTTCTTTCGGAAGATACCGATATCAATGATGATGGTATTATGCTTAATGAGAATTCATTATTGATATTAAATGAAGATACAGCAAATAGTGTATTTAAGAGACTTCTCATTGATAGTAAGATCAAAAGCATAAAAGAATTAAAAGAAAGATATGCTAAGGTTACTGAAGAATTTGCTGATATCAAATATACTTACAATAACCTTGATATGTATAAAGGATTAAACCTTTTCTTTGATATAAGTCTGTATAATGAGGCTTTTGTTAGAAATTGTAATTATAAAGCTAACAGAGGTTTCAATACTTATTGGGATTTAATGAAACGATTAGTTTCACCTGATAAATTACAATCTGCAGGATATTCGAAGCAATGTATCATCATTCCAGTTAATGATTGGTATGATGCTTGCAAACCAAAGGATACTATAGAATTCTTAAATATCATGAAATCTATAAATCCATTATCTTGTATCTACAAGTGCATGGTAGCATTCCCAGAAAGATTACCAGAATTATTTGGCAATAGAGATGTAATATTCTTAGGTAAGAATGCTTATATGAAGTTTAACTTTACTCGTTACGATAAGGAACAGAAGAAGTTATTCTATAGAAATATCAATAAGATAATTCTTAATTCTGTTGATGATGCTGAAGGTGATAAATTGGTTAGCAATGTAGCTTATGGATTTTCCGCAGCTGCATCTTCACCTAAAGCAATCAAAGTAGATATAATTGATAATGTAGAAAAGTCTCTTAATGTGAAGATTGATAATATTGCTGCTTCAGCAAAAGCAGAAGAACCTGCAAAACCAGCAGCAAATAAATCAACTACGCAAAAGAAAACTAAGGAAGCTCCTAAAGAAGAAAAGAAAGAAGCTCCAAAAACAACTACAGATACAAAGAAACAGGAATTAGTAGATGCTGTAGATAAAGCTGCATCAACTAGTCAATCTGTCGATAATACTGTAGATGCATTGGAAGATGAGCAGGTTAAAAAGATATTAGCTGACTTAGCTGCCGAACCAGATAATGGTCCTAAGATTAGTGGAGCTAGAGCCTCAAGAATGCTTAAACTTGAAGATGATTTTATGGATTCTGAATTCAAAGGTAAGAAAGTAAAGGATATCATAAATCAGCCTTCAACTGAAACCAAAGTAGAACCTATAAAGCTGAATGTAGATTCAGTAAATAAAGAATGGGAAAATCTTACATTTGCTCAGACTCTTGATTCTTATAATCTTGATGATGATATTGTAAGAATATTTGGTTCTTTCAGTCAAGTATCAAATCCATTAGTAGTATCTGAATTAAAAGCTGAAGATACAAGTACTAGTGATGATCTTATATATACTTATACTTGTAAGTATGAATCTGCAAGAGGAGAAAGATTTACAATAACAGTAGATATTCCTAAGTTTGTAGATAATAAGTATATGAAGCTTAGGGGTAATAGAAAGAATATTCCTATACAGTTATTCCTTATGCCTATTATCAAAACAGGTGAAGATACAGTTCAGATTGTATCTAGCTATAATAAGATCTTTATTAGAAGATTTGGTGCTAATTCAGGAAAGTCTAATGTTTGCACAGATAAACTTATTAAGACTTTAACTAAGAATGAGTTTAAGCATGTGAAAATTATAGAGGGTGATAATGCTAAGGTTTGTTCTAAGTATGAATTGCCTATAGACTTTATCGATCTTGCTGGATTATATTCTTCTATCGAAACTCCATCATATATGCTTTTATTCAACTATGATCAAACTGATGAGATCATTCATCCAGATCCAGAGAAAGGCTTATGTCTTGGCTATAATAAGAAGGATAAGAGTCCAATCTATTTCGATAAAGATAACTTTACTTTTGCAGCGGATCATATGGCAGCATTAATAATGTCTGATTGTAAAGAGGCAGATAAGTTTGAAGAGGCTTATAAGAATGCTTCTAAGTCAGTTAGATATTGCTTCAGTAGAGCAAGTATCTTAAGTAGTGATATTCCTCTTATAGTAATTTGTGCATATAATGAAGGTCTTGAACCTGTATTGAGAAAGGCTAATATTAAGTATGAATTATCTGAGAAGAGACCAAATATAAATCCGTTCAAGCAGGATATAATTAAGTTTGAAGATGGATTCTTAACTTATGATTTATCATATTCTTCATCATTATTGATGAATGGATTGAAGGTTTGTAATACTGAAGATTATTCTATTAGAGATATCAATAGAAAACCAATGTATCTTAATTTCTTAGATATGTTTGGAGGAAGAATCAAAGCAGATGGTCTTGATAACTTCTACGATTGTATGATAGATCCTATCACTACAGAAACTTTAAGACATTATAAATTACCTACAGATTATATCGAAGTATTACTTCATGCTAATCTCTTATTATCAGATAATAAGTATGTAAAGCATGGTAATATTAGATCTTCTAGACGTATGAAGAAAGCTGAGCAGATAGCCGATTATTTATATCGTGTATTATCTTCAGCATATGGTGCTTATAGTACAGGTATTAAGCATGGTAGAAAGGTAGGTATGTCAGTAAAGCAATCTGCCGTTATAGATGCAGTATTATTAAATAATACTACTGAAGATCAATCTATCTTAAATGCTCTTGGTGAATATGAAGCTTATTATTCAGTAACTCCTAAGGGTGTTTCTGGTATGAATAGTGATAGATCATATAGTTTGGATAAACGATCATATGATGAATCAATGCTTAATGTAATTGCTACATCTACCGGATTTGCTGGAAATGTTGGTATTAATAGACAGGCTACTATCGATGCGAATATTGAAGGTCCTAGAGGATATATCAATAACGAGAATCAAGAGAATCTTGAGGAGATTAATCCTGTTAAGACTATATCTATGACAGAAGCATTAACCCCATTTGGTTCTACTAGAAACGATCCTATTAGACAGGCTATGGGATTTATTCAGACATCTAAACATGAGATGCGATGTGAACATGCTGATCCGCCATTGATTACAAATGGTGCTGATGAAGCTCTTCCTTACTTAATATCTAATACCTTTGCATTTAAAGCTAAAGGTCCAGGTACAGTAAAGGAAATCGTAGAAGATAAATATATGATTATCGAATATGATAAACCATATATAGATTCAGCAGGTAATGAGAATAAGTATGATTATGTAAAGTTGAATGATGAGGTTCAGAAGAACTCTAGTTCAGGTTTCTTTATTGATCTTAAACTCGATACAGATCTTAAAGTTGGATCTAAAGTAAAGAAGGGTACTATTGTAGCTTATGATAAAGAATCATTCTCAGATGAGATTGGCGCCGATAAAAATATAGGATACAAGATTGGTACTCTTGCTAAGTTTGCTATATTAAATACAGATGAAGGTTTCGAAGATTCAGCTATTGTTTCCGAAGCATTGTCTGGAGCTTTAACTTCCGATATTATAAAAGAGAGAGTTATTACAGTAAATAAATCTTCCGAAGTATATAACTTAATTTCTAAAGGTACTAAAGTTGAAGAAGGTGACCCTCTCTGTACTATCCAGAATGCATATGATGAGGAAGATACAAATACTCTCTTACGAAATCTTAATGGTTCTGAGGAAGATATCACAGATCTCGGTAGAAAAACCGTTAAATCTGAGGTTACAGGAGTTATTCAGGATATTGTCATTTATAGAACAGTAGATGATGATGAATTATCTCCAACTCTTAAAAAGATAGTAAAGAACTATGAAAGAGAAATAAAAGAAAGAAAAGCAGTATTTACTAAGTATGGAATAAATGATGCTGATAGAAGTATTCCAGATATAGGAAAACTTCCAGCTACAGGAAAATTAAAGAATGCTGCTGATAGTGTAGTTATAATTGTCTATATGAAATATAGAGATAAATTCTCTGTAGGCGATAAGTTAATTTATGGTACAGCTGTAAAGGGTGTTGCTAAAGACTTATTCCCTAAAGGTCAAGAGCCATTTAGTGAGTATAGAAAAAATGAAAAACTACATGCATTATTAAGTATTGGATCTATTAATGCTCGTATGGTTACATCAGTATTGATTACTACAGCAATTAATAAAGGATTGATTGAATTATCAAGAAAGTGTAAAGATATGGCAGGAATACCATACAATGATGATCTTTTATAAAACAAAAAGGATGGAGGTAGCCACATGGCTACCTCCATTTTCTCCAATATATGACACCAAAAAGAAAAAGATTGATTTACAATAATGTTACATATAAGGATTAGTTAGCTGCTCTTCTAGACTTTCTCTCTTCAAGATTCCAAGCAAGATCAGCAAGCTCTGCCTTAAGGTCTGTAAACTCATCAAACATAGTGATCATAGCCTTTACAGATGTAATAGAAGCATGACCATCCTCTACCTTATAAGTTACATTCCAGCCGAAAGCAAGATTATCCTCTGTTCTGATAAATACATTAGTACCTGAAATAGAATACTGAGTATGAATGTTTCTCTTAGCAAGAAGCTGAGGAACTGCATCTGCTACCTTTTCAGCTACATAACCTACATACTCATCATATGTAGCGTCTTCACCAAGTCCTGAGAAGAAAGAGTTAATCACTGGATGAGCTGATCTAAGAGCTGCAATGGCATCTTCAAATGTAAGAAATACTGCAGAAGCATTAACAGGTGTTACCTTTACTCTAGGCTGTCTTGGTTGTCTGTTTGTGTTACGATTGTTGGATCTCTGATTGTTGTTGTACTTCATGATTGTGGTCTCCTTATTATTTAATCAATTACTTCATCGACATCATCATACGCAGATGATGAATCTAATGGGTTACTAAATAAGTTAAGTTCAAATATATTTTTATCAAATAATGCAACTCTAAAGTCATCAGGAATCATAGTACCAAGTTCATCAATTCTCTCTACAACACAATCTTCAAACTTAAAGCTGTAGTTATACATAAATTGAGTTAAACTTTCTATAACGTAAGTCACATAGTCTTCAGATCCCTCTTCAAAGTTAAGATTTGCACAATTGTAATATACTTTCAATAATGGAAGAATATTCATTGGAGATAAATTGTATTTACCATATATCTCTTCAAAAGCTGCCGAATCAGTGCGTGATATGTGCAGATCACGAGCATCATATATCGGAATATTAATCCCAAATGTAGGATAAGCTAATCTTTCAGATGGTTTTAAAGTTAATCCACCAAAATCTAAAATATTATAGTCATCCAAATAATTCAATAGATTCTTCAGATGCTTGTGGTAAGCATACTTATAATTAGTATTGTATATCTGTTTTAAAGCTTTATAATCATCTATAGAACCAGACATAATCAATATCATTGAATTGCTATTAGTATATATCTGGGAAGCAATATTAGAAGCCTGTGTTAAAGTCAATAATGATTTTAATTCATCCACAGATTCAGTATCATTTATACCAGCTTCCTGGTATAAGATAAAGTTAGAAAAAGTATCCTCATCGCAGATTCCATCAGATACGATAAATCCACTAAGGATATTTGTTTCTATATCACCATAATGAGTTTCTTTTGGCTGGTATGTTTTATCTTTCTTTCTGAATCGAACAGAAAGCTTTTTAAATAATTTAAACAATATTATTCCTCCTTGAGTAAGGATGATATCTTTTCCTTAACAATTTTTGATAATGTATCTAAGCTGTTATACGAAGCATAAACGGCTTTGGCCATAATATCTGCAGCTGTAAAAGTAGTTTCAGTATTCTGGGTTTCATGAACTGTCTCAAATTTGTCAGGTATTTCATGCATTTTCTTTCTGGATACTGAAGTTAGATATTCAGCATCACGATTAACCTGCCTCATATATTTAATATCTTTAATATATTCAATCTCTTCAGCATCCATGTTTGAACCTGATGAATTTATATATTCTTTGAGTGATACCAATAACCCAATCATACTAGAAACCATAAGCTGAATATATTTATCACTATCTTCTGTATCCTGATATCTAAGGAATTTACTAATACTCTTAATAGTTTCAGATGCATTAAATGTTACAGGTATAGCCCTTGCAACAAAGTGATCAGTATCATCATTTTCAATTTCTTTTTTAGCGTCAGATATATCTATATTCAGCATATCACATACTTTATCAATAGATATCTGTACATCAGCAATCTCTTCCTCTAATACTAATTTGGTATCAGCATCTGGAGTTTTTGTATAGATACCACAATTAACAAAATCTAATTTAGCTGATATTAATTCAGCTAACTCCTCCATACAAACAATAAATGCTTTTGTTGGATTGCCTTCAACTACAGATAATATCTGGTTAGAATTTTTAAGAATAGCCATTCTTCTGGCTTCATCTACATGATCTTTGGTTTTTCTTATCTCTAATTCCTTTTTTAATTCACTTAATTCCATTATATTCTCC
>ERZ1026858.197-NODE-197-length-33391-cov-7.214333_pt1 | contig 33391 bp, 34 predicted proteins | sample MGYA00380159_ERZ1026858 | MGnify/ENA primary metagenome ERZ1026858 (study PRJEB33269, sample SAMEA4719795) | human gut metagenome | biome: human-associated habitat; feature: organic feature; material: feces | place: Cameroon | collected 2013-10 ...
AGCGGTGTACCAGCCCTTTGAAGCCATTGATGAAAAACTTCTGGTTGATCACCATCACGATGCCTGCCAGCAGCAGTTGTACCAGCCCCATGGCAATGTGGTTGCCGTCGAACCAGCGGGGCAGCGGCCAGCCCCACATCATGTGCCCCATGGAAAAGTACATCAGCACCAGCAAAAAGCCCAGCGAGGCGATGAGCCGCCGTTTCAGCTTGGGCGTTTCGTGGTCGGCCAGCGCGTCCAGCTCTGCGCTGGTGCTGGCGGCTGCGGCAGCCTTTTTGGGGCTTGCACCGTAACCGGCCTGCTCCACGGCGCGGATAATGGCGGCATCCTCTGCGGTGCCTTCCACGCCCATGGAGTTTGTCAGCAGGCTTACCGAACAGCCGGTGACGCCCGGCACGCTCTTTACGGCCTTTTCTACCCGGGCAGAGCAGGCCGCGCAGCTCATGCCGGTAACGTTGAATTGTTCCATTGCTATTTCTCCTTGTGGTCAGTTTGCCCGGCGGGCGGTCATTTCATCAGCTTGGGCAGCAGCCGGAGCAGTTCTTCCAGCTTTTCGTCGCTGCCGGCACGCAGGTCGTCCGCTACGCAGCTGCCGATGTGCTGCGCCAGCAATTCCCGGGAAAAGCTGTTCAGCGCCGCATTGGCTGCAGCCACCTGTACCAGAATATCCACACAGTAGGCTTCCTTTTCCAGCATCCCGCGGATGCCGCGTACCTGCCCTTCAATGCGGTTCAGGCGGTTGAGTAGGGCCTTGTATTCCTCCGGGCTGCGCTCTTTGTGGCGGCAGCAGCAGGGGACAGCAGCATCTGCCGCAGCGTCCGCTTCCGGCGCATTATCGCAGCAACAACAGTGCTTTTGGTTCTCTTCCATCTCGGAATCGCTCCCTTCATAAACCCCCATGGGGTATATTTTGCTTGCAACAGCAGTATAGCACACAATATCCGACAATTCAAGTAGGAAATGAAATATAAATGGTGCTGCAAACAAAAAATGGTTCAGAAACGCCGCAGGTGTTTCTGAACCATAAATTTAAAAGTAAAATTCCGCTGCACATAAGAAAACGAGGGAAGCCCCGCAGGCTTTCCCTCGTTGTAAGCTCTTACTTTACTTCCAGAATGCGCGGTGCAAACAAGCTCCACATCTTGCCCCACCAGTACCAGTCGTGGGAAACGTCACCGCCCCAGATCTCCAGATGTGCGGGCATACCCTGATCCTTCAGCAGATCAGCCAATGCCTGTGTGTCATCCAGTGCATCGCCCTCGTAGGCGCCCTGACCGGCGCAGAGAATCAGGCAGTTTTCTTCTGCCTTGGCCAGCGCAGGCTTGTTGGCAATGCCGCTTTCCTGCAGATAGGCAAGGGGAGAGCAGCGCAGCACCATGTCGTCGCTGTCGGTGCCCCAGAAGCGGGTCAGGTCGTAGATACCGCCCATGCCCACAGCACCGGCAAACAGGGTGGGACGGCGCAGGCGGCAGTGGACGGCGTGGTAAGCGCCCAAGTCCACACCGGCAGTCCAGATCCGGGTGCCCTTTTTGGCGTTGTTCAGGGTCAGAATACGGGGAGCAAGCTCTGCGGTCAGGTAGACGAAATACTTCTCCTGCAGCTCGGCACGGCGGCGCTGGGGCAGATCGCCATTCAAAAGACCCTCGCCGTCCACAGCATCCGCGCAGAACAGCTGCACCTTGCCCTCGTTCAGCAGCTGGGCAATGGCATCGGGCATCCCGTTGTTCTCCCAGTCGTAAAAACGGCCGCCGCGGGCGGGCAGTGCCAGCACCGGCACACCGGCATTGCCGTACACCTTAAACTCCATCTCACGGCCAAGAACCGTGCTCCACTCTTTGTAATAGGTACCCTGGATCATAAATCAAGCACTCCTTATTTTATCATTCACCGGCCCGGGCACAGTCGTTGCGCACCGGTGCCGGATTTGGAAGCTATAATCAGACAAACTGGTTGCGCTGCGGGTCGTAATCGTAGCCCACAGCGTGCAGCTTTGCGCACAGACCGGCCTTGTCGGCCTCCAGATCCTCGCACAGCGCATCGAGATCTTTATACTGATCCCGCAGTTTCAGGTTCACCACGCTCAGCAGCATGATGGGATCAACAGGCAAAGACATTTTATTCCACTCCTTGCGGCAAATAAAAAAGCCGGCCACTCGACAAAGTGACCGGCCACATACACCAAATTAGACAGCGCGGGTAACTTTGCCAGCGCGCAGGCAACGGGAGCATGCGTAGACATACTTGGGAGAGCCCTCCACGACCGCCTTGACACGACGGACATTCGGCTTCCAGGTACGGTTGGAACGGCGATGAGAGTGAGAGACCTTGATACCAAAGGTAACACCCTTGCCGCAGCATTCACACTTAGCCATGGTAATTGCACCTCCTACAGTGAAGTATGGAATCAAAATAATCAGCTTGACTATTTTACCAGAGATGCAGAGAAAAAGCAAGCCTTTTTTTAAATTTCCTGCAGCTTTTTGTATTCCCGGCGCAGTGGGGCTTGTGCAGGGCACAAAAAAATAGTATTATAAAGGAAGAAATTCATTTTGACAGGAGATTTACATGACCGCACAGGCAACCTATTATATCATCCGCGCACTGGTGGCGCTGGTGGCCATCCCGTTCCACGAAGCCGGCCATGCGCTGGCAGCATGGCTGCTGGGCGATGCCACCGCCAAACGCGAGGGGCGTCTTTCGCTGAATCCCTTTGCCCACTTTGACCTGCTGGGCACGCTGTGCATGGTGTTTGCGGGCGTGGGCTGGGCAAAGCCTGTGTCCACCAACCCCCGCAACTTCAAAAACCCCAAGTGGGGTATGGCGCTTACGGCGCTGGCAGGCCCTGTGGCAAACCTTGTGCTGGCTTACCTTGGCATGGTGGCATGGAAGGTGATGTACTACTGGGCACCGGTCAATAATGCCACCATCTACATTGCCATGTTTTTGCGGTATCTGGTGCTGATGAACGTGAGCCTTGCGGTGTTCAACCTGATCCCCGTGCCGCCGCTGGACGGCAGCCGCATTTTGCTGGTGGTGCTGCCGCAGCGCATCTATTTTGGCCTGATGCGGTACGAAAAATATATCATGATCGTTATGCTGGCGGCGGTTTGGGGCGGCTTTCTGGATGTGCCGCTGTACTACCTGAACAACGCGGTGTGGTCGCTTTTGGGTGCGGGCACCGGGTATATCGATAAAATCGCCTACGCCGTTTACGCCAGCAGCCTTGGGGCGGTGATCTGAGTGGCAGAGGAATTGACCTTCCATCTGGAAGATTTTGACGGCCCGCTGGAATTATTGCTGGCGCTGGTGGCCAAGCATAAGATGGATCTGCACAACATCCCCATTTTGCAGCTCATCGACCAGTACACCCGCACCGTGGAGCAGGCCGACCCCGACCCCGAGACTGCCAGTGCCTTCATTGAGATGGCGGCGCATCTGGTGGAGATGAAAAGCTTTCTGCTGCTGCCCCGCAGCGAAGAGGGTGAGCGCATGAAACAGGAACTCACCGGTCAGCTCATCGAGTACGACCAGTGCCGCCGCATGGCGGCTCTGCTGCGCGCAAAAGGGGAGACCGCCCCGGTATTCGTGCGCCGTCCAATGGAGATGGAGTTGGACAACACCTACGCGCTGCACCACGCCCCGCAGATACTGGCCGACTACTGGCAGGCACTGGCAGGCCGCACTAAAACCCGCCGCGTGCCCACCCAGCAGCAGTTTGAGCCGCTGGTCACCGCGCCTATGGTGTCGGTCACCAGCCGGGTGGTGTATATCCTGCGCCGGATGCTGGGCGGCACTGTGGCAAAAATGGAGCAGCTGTTTTCCCGCAGCCAGAGCCGCAGCACCAACGTAGCTACCTTTCTGGCGCTGCTGGAGCTGGTGCGCGGCGGACGCATCGCGCTGGACGACCGGGGAGAGTTGACCATGCGCCGCACCCGCCCGGAACGCAATAAGGAGAACCCATGAACCAGAAACAAACCCTTGCCGCCGTGGAGGCAATGCTTTTTGCCTGCGGCGACCCCATAGGGGCCGATAAGCTGGCACAGGCAGTGCAGCTGCCCCAGTCCAGCGTGGATGCTGCGCTGGAAGCCCTGCACACCCGCTATCAGCGGGAGGACAGCGGCCTGTGTCTGCTGCATCTGAATACCCGGTGGCAGCTGGCCACCAAGACCCAGTGGGCAGACTGTGTGCGCCGCGTGCTGGACAGCCGCCGCGCCGTACCGCTTGGCCCTGCGGCCATGGAGACTTTGACCGTCATCGCCTATAACCAGCCGGTGTCCCGCGCTTTTATTGAGCAGGTGCGCGGCGTGGACTCCTCCTCCAGCGTGTCCGGCCTGCTGGAAAAAGGCCTGATCGAGGAAGCCGGTCGTCTGGACCTGCCGGGTCGTCCGGTCAGCTTCCGCACTACCGATACATTTTTGCGTGTGTTCGGTCTGTCCAGTCTGGCAGACCTGCCGCCGGTGCACAGCGACGCACCGGCAGATGATCCGACCGAAAGTGAGGGCTGACCCATGGTCATGGTTCTTTCCGCAGTGGGCGCTTGTCTGCTGTTCATCCTCAAGGCGGTGGGCATCCTGCTGCTGATTTTGTTGGTGCTGGCGGCGCTGTTGCTGCTGTGCCCCTTCTGTGCGGATGTCTGCTGGCAAAACGATACGCTTACCGTAAAAGCCGGGGCACTGGGCATTACCTTCCCGGTGTTCCAATACCCAAAGCCCGAACCTTCCGCCCAGCCGGAAGAACCAAAGGGCTTTACCGGCAGGCTGAAAGCAAAATTCCGCGCATGGCGTGCAGAGCGCAAGCACAAAAAGGCTGCGCAGCCCGCAAAGCCCAAAGCCGAAAAGCCGCCCCGCAAAAAGGCAAAGATCACGCTGGATGTGATCTGCACTATGCTGCGGGGCGTGGGTACGCTGCTGCGGGCGGTGTTTGGTGCCATCCGTTTTACAAAGATCTCGGTCTGCCTTGGCGTGCGCGGCGACGACCCCGCCGCAGCTGCCCGCAATTACGGCAAGCTGCAGGCGTGGCTTTATCCGACCCTTGGCGTGCTGGACCACTTTTTCTTTCTGGAATTTGACCAGCTGCGTGTCCTGCCGGACTTTGGCAGCGCCCAACCCACCGTGCAGGACAAGGTGTCCTTCCGTGTCAGCGCACAGGCGCTGTTCATCGTGATTACCGCCGTGCGGGTGCTGTACGAGTTCTGGCGTAAAAAAGTATTGGACATATTCCTATAAAGTGTGGTACACTAAATCTATATCAGAATGCTTTCCGGCGGGCTGTTGCCTGCACGGATGAATAAAGGAGAGTTGTTTTATGGCAGAGCATCCTATTCAGGGTCTGATGAATGTTACGATGGAAAAGATCCACCAGATGGTGGACTCCAACACCATTATCGGCAAGCCCATCACCACCGAGGATGGCATCACCATCCTGCCGGTGTCCAAGGTGAGCTTCGGCTTCGCTTCCGGCGGTACCGATTTTAACGGCAAGAATGCTGCCAACAAGGATCTGTTCGGCGGCGGCTCCGGTGCCGGTGTCAACATCCAGCCGGTGGCATTTCTGGTCATCAAGGATGGCTGCGTGCGCACCATCCAGCTGTCGGATAGCTCCAACAGCATCGACCGTGCCCTGACCATGCTGCCCGAGCTGGTGGAAAAGCTCACCACGCTGGTCAAAAAGGACGATAAGGCGCCCGCAGAGGAGCCCAAGGCAGAGTAACCCTTTATACAAATCAAGCCGCAGCCGCAGACCCTTTGGTCTGCGGTTTATATAGCCGCGCACCGTGCCCTGCAAAAGCAGGGGAGCGGTGCGCGTTTTGAGCGCCGTGAGGCGCACAAGGAGTAATATTATGGCAGAAGAACGTATTCAGAAGATCATGGCCGAGCAGGGTCTGTGCTCCCGCCGCGCCGCCGAGCAGATCATTGCTGAGGGCCGCGTTAAGGTGAACGGCCACCCGGTAAAGGTGGGCGACAAAATGGATCCCAACCGTGACGTGCTCCATGTGGATGACGAGCGCATCTACATCCAGAAGAACCAGCAGCTGTATTATCTGGCGCTGTACAAGCCCCGTGGCTATGTGACCACCGCCAGCGATGAACTGGGCCGCAAGACCGTGATGGACCTGGTCAGCGACATCCCCGCCCGCCTGTACCCGGTGGGGCGTCTGGACAAGGACAGCGAGGGCCTGCTGCTGATGACCAACGACGGTGCCTTTGCGCAGGCCGTTACCCATCCGTCCGGCGGCATCTCCAAGCTGTACCGCGTTACCGTGCAGCCCCGCGCCGATGAGGCCACCATCCTCAAGCTGAGCAGCGGCGTTGTGCTGGATGACGGCACCAAGACCATGCCCTGTGCCATCAATGTGGTCACCGACGAGCCCGGCCGCACCGTGATGGAAATGACCCTGAAAGAGGGCAAGAACCGCGAGATCCGCCGGATGTGCGAGAGCGTGGGTCTTGAGGTGGTGCGCCTGAAGCGCAACGCTGAGGGTGTGGTCAAACTGGGTATGCTCAAGCCCGGCACCTACCGCGAGCTGACCAAGGCCGAGGTGAACGGTCTGCGCGCCGCAGCCGTCAAGGGCCGTGCACAGACCCGCAGTGCTGCCCAGCAGTCCAAGGCTGCCGAGCGCCGTCCCCGCGGCCCTGTGGGTAAAAACGCACCCCGGAAGCAGAAGTAAGGAGTTATCGGATCATGGAACGAGAAACTCTGAAATCCCGTCTTGGCTTTATTTTGCTTTCCGCAGGCTGCGCCATCGGCATCGGCAATGTGTGGAAGTTCCCGTATATCGCCGGTCAGGGCGGCGGCGGTGCTTTTGTACTGTTCTACCTGATCTTTCTGGTCATTCTGGGTCTGCCCATCATGACCATGGAGTTTGCCGTGGGACGCGCCTCCCGCAAAAGCCCGGTGCGGGCGTATCAGGCGCTGGAAAAGCCAGGGCAGAAGTGGCACATCCACGGCTACTTTACCCTCATCGGCTGCTACCTGCTGATGATGTTCTACACCACCGTAGCGGGTTGGATGCTGCACTATTTCTACATGACTGCCACCGGTAAGCTGGCGGGGCTCAACGCCGAGCAGGTGGCCGGTAAGTTTACTGAAATGCTGGCCAGCCCCGCTACTATGACCTTCTGGATGGTATTTGTGGTGGTAGTGGGCATTCTGGTGTGCGCCAAGGGTCTGCAAAGCGGTCTGGAGCGTGTGACCAAGGGTATGATGATCGCCCTGCTTCTCATTATGGTGGTGCTTGCCGTCAACAGCCTGTTCATGCCCGGGGCAAAGGAAGGCCTTTCCTTCTTCCTTGTGCCGGACTTTGCCCGGATGCAGGAGGTGGGCGTGATCAACACACTGGTCTCCGCTATGAATCAGGCCTTCTTCACCCTCAGCCTTGGCATCGGAGCTATGTCCATTTTTGGCAGCTATATCGGCAAGGAGCACTCCCTGCTGGGCGAGTCTGTCCGCATCGTGGTGCTGGATACCTTCGTAGCTATCACCGCCGGTCTGATCATTTTCCCGGCCTGCTTTACCTACCATGTGGACCAGACCAGCGGTCCCAGCCTGATCTTTATCACCCTGCCCAACATCTTTGCTAATATGTCCATGGGTCGGCTGTGGGGCAGCCTGTTCTTTTTGTTCATGGCCTTTGCAGCCATGTCCACCGTGCTGGCAGTGTTCGAAAATATCATCTGCTGCGGCATGGAACTGACCGGTTGCAGCCGCAAAAAGTCCAGTCTGGTGAACCTTGTGCTCATCATCCTGCTGTCCATGCCCTGTGTGCTGGGCTATAACCTGTGGGCATGGGATGGCTTTGCGGTGTTCGGCGGCGCTGTGCTGGATGTGGAGGATTTTCTGGTCAGCAACCTGTTCCTGCCGCTGGGCAGCTTGGTATATCTGCTGTTCTGCGTCACCCGCTACGGCTGGGGCTGGCAGAACTACAAAAAAGAGGTCAACACCGGCGAGGGTCTCAAGGTGCAGGACTGGATGCGCGGCTACCTGACCTATGTGCTGCCGCTCATCGTGGTGTTCATCTTTGCGTTTGGACTCTACGACAAATTCCTAGCATAAGACGTCTGCTCTGTCTTTGATTGACGAACGGGCGGAACAAGTGTAATATAAAAGCATATAGGGTGCTTCTCCCGGCGGGGGACACTGCTATATGCTTTTTTGTATTCAGAAGGAGGAAATACCCCCATGCACATTCTGGTCTGTGACGATGATGCGGTCTTTGCTGCGCAGATGGACGAGTATATCTCGGAATGGTTCCGCGCACGGGAGATTCAGGTGCAGAGCACTGTCTGCACCAGCGGCGAGCAGCTGCTGGCTACCCCGGAGCTGGAACGCTACCAGCTGGCGTTTCTGGATGTAGACCTGAAAACCACCGACGGCATTGCGCTGGGGCGCAGGCTGCGGCAGGTCGCGCCGGATATCGTGCTGGTGTACATCTCGGCGTATCTGGAATTTGCCCCGCAGGGCTACACGGTCAATGCCTACCGCTATCTGCTCAAGCGCGATATTGCCGCCCAGCTGCCCAGCTGTCTGGAGGATATCTTTGCCGGCATGACCGACCCTAAAAAGACGTTGGAGGTGCGCCACAACCGTACCACCAGCGAGATACCTCTCGACCAGATCTATTATCTGGAAAGTGATCTGCGGCAGATCAACGTCTACGGCGATATCCCGCACCAGCCCATCTGCACCTTTTACGGCAAAATCGCAGATCTGCCCACCATGCTGTACGAAAACGGCTTTTTGCAGGTGGGGCGCAGCGATGTGGTCAATCTGCAATATGTGCGCTCCATCCGCAACTATAAGGTGGAGCTGCGCAGCGGGGTAGAACTGAGCGTCAGCCGACAGTACTATACAGCCATTCGCAGCGCATGGCTGGAATGGAAGGGGCAGTTCGGCAATGAATGAAGAATTCTGGCGCTGGTATATGTACGGCCACTGGGTCTGCCTGACCCAATGGCTCGGCTTTATCATGGTGGAATATGCTTACCTTGGCATGGGCAAGGTAAAGCACCCTCTGGTGTGGTCCGGTGTTATAACCATGCTTACGATGACCCTTTCGGTCGTGCACAACTATGGCTTTTTTACGCCGATGGCAGTGGCTCTCACACTTCTTTTTCTGTTCATCACCGTCATGCTATTTGGCGGCACACCGGGTCAGAAGTTTACTGCCTGCCTGATCAACGGTACCATGTGCCTGTTGGTCGAAAACAGTATGCGGTATGTCATATCGTGGATCCTGAAGTGTGAACTGCAGCAGGTCATCCAACGCGCAGACTGTCTGATCACCATAGCGGTGGCAAATATGGTGGTGGGCGCAGCTGTGGCCTTTTTGGTAAGCAAGTGGCGCAGGCGCAATGCACTGGAGCCCTTGCAGGCGCTGACCATGAGCTTTTTCCCGGGCGTGGTCGTGGTGCTGAACATCCTGCTCATGCTCACAGATAACAACAAAAGGGCCACCATGGCCACAATGGGGATGACAGTGGGGCTTACGGTGGCTGTCATGGTGCATCTGTGCATCGTGGCGATGTTCAATGATCAGGTCATGCAGCGGCGCAGCCTGCATTTTCAGGCCGAGCTGGAGCAGCAGCGGGCCTCGGCTCTGCTGGATTCCTACACCGCCCAGCGCCGTCTGACCCATGAGTTCACCAACCACATCAGTGCGCTGTGTGCCTTGCTGGAGCAGGGAGATGTGGCTGGTGCACAGAACTATATTGCCGGTGTAGATAAGGCTGTGGCGGCCAGCACTACCATTATGGATACCCACAACCCGCTGCTGGATTCCATCCTGACCCGCAAATACGAGGAGGCTACCCGGCAGGGCGTAAGCGTGTATTTTGACCTTTGTGATTTGCGGAATTTCCCCTTAAGCGGGGTGGATATGGTCACCGTGCTGGCAAATCTGCTGGATAACGCCATCTGTGCCGCAGCGCAGGCGTACCCGCCGGAGGTCTATGTACGGGTGCGTAAAACGGGGGAGGAATACCTTCTCTCGGTGCGCAATCGGGTGCAACGGGATGTGGAGCTGCCGCCGGATGGGCAGCTGCCCCGCACCACCCGCAAGGAGCCCGGCCACGGCATGGGGCTTTCCAACGTGCGGGATGTTCTGCTGCGCCATGGTGCGGAGTATACCCTGAGCTGCCGGGACAATTGGTTCCGCTTTACCTGTGCGGTGCCCACCGACAATTCATGACATCTGCACCGTCAGAATATGACAATTTTTGTGCAACAGAAGCGTAACTCTGCTATACTGTGGTCAGTAAAGGAAGCCTTCCGTGCGGACATTGTCACGTTGCGGTGGGAGGGAAATACCCTTCTTTTTAAGAGCTTTGTTGCTGGATGGAAAAACAGTCTGCGGTGCGTGTAAGCGGGCTGTCTACCTTTGCTTTTTGGGTTGCGCAGAAATGCGCAGACCTCTGCTGACGGGACTTTCTGCGGCGGGCCTTTTGGGGGTTGCAGTCGATAAAGTTACTCGATGCGTCGCAATTCCGGCTCTGCTTGCTGTATGGGAATGGCGTAGGCAGGTCGGGGTATCGTGCGCCGCAAAGAGTTCCGTCAGCTCTCTTTTATACAAAAAAGGACTGCTGTACATGGGTTTTGCCCAGTATAGCAGTCCTTTTTATATTTGAGTTGTGAAAATGGAATATCGGAACGCCCATGGGCGTTCCGATATTCAAAATTTAAAAACTTATTCCGGTTTTACCTGCAATTCCTGCTCGCAGTAGATGCAGCGGTACTTGCCGTTGGAGCTCAGCTCAAAGATCTGGTCGCACTCTTCTTCAATGCTGGAGATGCAGCGGGGGTTCTTGCACCGCACAATGTTCACCAGACGCTTGGGGGGCTTGGGCTGCTCCTTGCGGACAGCCTTGCCGTTCTCAATAATGGTCACGCTGATGTTCGGGTCCAGATAAGCCAGCACATCCAGGTTCAGCCAGGAGGCATCGCCCTCTACCTTGATGATGTCCTTGCGGCCGCTGGCGGTCTTTTTGCTGCGTGCGTTCTGGATCAGCGCCACACTGGCAGTGCGGTTCCCCGCAATGCCCAGCAGATCCATCAGACCAACGGCAGTGCCTGCCTTGATGTGGTCGATGACAATACCGTTCTGAATCTCGTCAATATTCAACATATCAGTTCTCCTCCTTCGGTGCTTTGGGGTCTGCAAGCCCCAGCAGGGTCATGATCAGTGCCATGCGGACGTAAACGCCGTTCTGCACCTGCTCAAAATAAGCGGCGCGCGGGTCATCGTCCACATCCAGTGCGATCTCGTTCACGCGGGGCAGGGGGTGCAGCACCGCCATGGTGGGCTTGGCCTGCGCCATCTTTTCGCGGGTCAGCACATAGCTGTTCTTCAGGCGGATATAGTCCTCCTCGTTGAAGAAGCGCTCCTTCTGCACGCGGGTCATATACAGGATATCCAGCTCCGGCATGGATTCTTCCAGACTGCGGGTCTCCTTGTAGGGGATGCCGTTGGCCTCCAGCACGTCGTTGATGATATAATCCGGCACCCGCAGTTCCTCCGGGCTGATCAGCACAAAGCGGACGTTCTTGCAGCGTGCCATGGTCTTGAGCAGGGAGTGGACGGTGCGGCCGAACTTCAGATCACCGCACAGACCGATGGTCAGATCATCCAGTCTGCCCATGCGGCGGCGGATGGTCATCAGGTCGGTCAGGGTCTGGGTGGGGTGCTGGTGACCACCGTCACCGGCGTTGATCACCGGAATGCGGGAGTAGCGGGAAGCACGCAGCGGTGCGCCCTCCTTGGGGTGGCGCATGGCAACGATATCGGCATAGCAGGACACTACCCGGATGGTGTCGGCTACGCTCTCGCCCTTGGAGGCGCTGGACACGTTCTCGCTGGGGAAGCCCAGCACATGGCCGCCTAAGTTCAGCATGGCCGCTTCAAAGGACAGCCGGGTGCGGGTGGAGGGCTCGTAGAACAAGGTGGCCAGCTTTTTGTGGTTGGCTACCTCCTGATAGGCGGCAGGGTCGGCGCAGATACGGTCGGCAAGATCAAGCAGCTGTGTGATCTCCTGCTGGGTAAGATCCAAAGGATCGATCAGATGACGCATAGATAGGATACCTCCGTTTAAAGCAGTTTGCGTAAAATGGAAAAATCAAAAAAGTTCGTGTAGTAGCTCAGCGAGCGCATCACCGGCTTACACAAACGATTGAAACATACTTCGTCCAGCAGCAGCATGGCCTCGCCCGGGGCAAGCCGCATGGCTGCGCGGATGGCTTCATCGCCGCAGCTGGCCTTCAGGTGCGCCACGTTGGAAGAGATCTGCTGGTGGCACTCCTGCTCCAAGATCTCAAAGATGTCGCCGGTCAGGTCGATGCGGGTGTAGTCCCGGTTGCCGAACAGGCTGCGGGGCAGGTAGTCGATGGAATAGATCACCGGGGTCGTATCGGCAAGGATACGCTTTTTGATGCAGATCACCTCGTCACCGACTTCCAGCGCCAGCGCGTGCGCCATCTCCTCGCCTGCACGAAGAAGCATCACCTGAATGCCGTCGGCATGGGGGTAGCTGCCAAAACTGCGGATCAGCGGGTAGTACTCCAGCTTCTGGTCCAAGCGGCTGCGCAGCCCCAGCACAGCGCGGTTCACCACCGTGCCAATGCCGCGCACCCGTTCCACATAACCGGCGCGCTCCATCTCGCTCAGCGCGTCACGGATCACGGTGCGGCTCACCCCCAGCTCGGTGGCAAGGTCTACCTCGGCGGGCAGACGGTCGGCTTGGGCATAGCGCCCGTTGGACAGCTCCTCCAGCAGGCTTGCAACAACGCGGTCGCTGATCACGGCGCCGCCCAAGCGGCTGGACGATGCCAGTGCGGGATCTTTCATGGATGGTTCCTCCGTTTCCGGGCGGCAAGCCGCCCCGAACTTCATACAAACGGGCAGGGAGGATTCCTCCACAGCCCCTTCTCTCCTATTATAGCATAATTTGACATTTAGAAAAGCGTCATTTATACTGGAATCTGCTGAAAAGTACGATTTTATTTTGGAGGGCATAGTACAGATGGACTATTTTCTGCAAAAAGTATGCGGCAAGCCCGCCCGGCAGGCTGTTACCCTGCGGCGCTGCACCCCCGCCGAGGCATCGGCGGTGTTCGCGCTGCAAAACGAAGTGCGCGCCGCCATGCCGCACCCGGAGCAGTTTGTGCCGGACACGCTGGAAAACATTACCGGCTATCTGCGCACCGGGATATGTATCGGCGCATGGCAGCAACGGCGGCTGGGTGCGTACCTCATCCTGCGCCTGTGCGGGCAGAGCGATGAAAACTACGCCGCCTTTCTGGGTGTGCCGCAAAGCCAGTGGCAGCACTGGGCGAACGCAGACAGCGCGGTAGTGCACCCGGACTGGCGGGGCAACGGCCTGCAGCGCGCTATGCTGGAAGCAGCCTTGCCGCTGCTGCCGCCGCAGATCACCCATCTGGGCGCTACCGTCAGCCCGGATAACAGCTACAGCCTGCGCAACGCACAGGCCGGTGGCTTCGTTATCCGCTGCCGCCGGGAGATGTACGGCGGCTACGACCGCTATCTGCTGGAAAAGCAGCTGTAACTCCCGGCAGTTTTTATGTACAACTTTTTCGAAATGTGTTATACTATACGGTATGAATAACAGCGAAGGAAACAGGTGAAACCATGGCAGCATCTCTCGGGCAGGAATTCTGCACCCTGCGTGATACTTACATTGAAAAGCAATTCGGCCGCCTGAACGATATGCAGCGGCAGGCTGTGTTTACCACGGATGGCCCGCTGCTCATCCTTGCCGGTGCCGGCAGCGGCAAGACCACCGTGCTGGTCAACCGCATTGCCAACCTCATCCGGTTCGGCTCGGCGCACGGCTCCAAAGAAACGCCCCGCCCGGTGACCGAGGAGGACGTCAAAGCCCTGCGCACCGCCATCATGACCGGTACGGATGCCCCCAGCTGGCTGGACGGGATGCTGCGCCGCAACGCGGTGCGCAGCTGGAACGTGATGGCCATTACCTTTACCAACAAGGCGGCAGGGGAACTGAAGGAACGTCTGCGCCGGATGCTGGGCAGCGAGGAAGGGGACGAAGTGTTCGCCTCCACCTTCCACTCGGCCTGTGTGCGCATCCTGCGCCGCTGGGCGGAGGAGATCGGCTACCCCCGCAGCTTTACCATCTACGACACCGACGATGCCCAGCGCGTGATGAAAACGGTGTATAAAGAACTGAGCATCGACGATAAATTTCTGCCTATCAAGGCCGCCATCAACCAGATGAGCCGCTGGAAGGATCAGCTGGTCAGCCCGGAACAGGCGCTTGCAGACCACGCCAGAGACGTGAAGAGCACCCAGACCGCCCGCATCTACGCAGCTTATGAGAAAAAGTTGAAGGAAGCCGGTGCGTTTGATTTTGATGACCTCATCTACCAGACCGTGCAGCTGCTGGCCGACCACCCGGACGTGCGGGAATTCTACCAGAATAAGTACCGCTACCTGCTGGTGGACGAGTATCAGGACACCAGCGTGGCGCAGTTCCGTCTGGTCAGTCTGCTCACCGGGCCGGAGCGCAACATCTGCGTGGTGGGCGATGACGACCAGAGCATCTACCGTTTCCGCGGCGCTACCATTGAAAATATCCTCAACTTTGAAAAACTCTACCCCGGCACCAAGACCATCCGTCTGGAGCAGAACTACCGCTCCACCTCCAACATCCTTAACGCAGCTAACTGTGTCATCCAGCACAACACCGAGCGCAAGGGCAAGACCCTGTGGACGGATAATGGCGAGGGTGATAAGGTGCAGGTGTACACCGCCGAGAACGAGCAGGATGAAGCCAGCCATATCGCGGACGTCATTGGTCAGCACCTGAAGGCGGGCGGCCATCTGGCAGACCATGCCATCCTCTACCGCATGAACGCCCAGTCGGCTCCCATCGAAAGCTACTTCACCCGCGCAGGTATCCCGCATAAGATCGTGGGCGGGCAGCGCTTCAACGACCGCAAGGAGGTCAAGGACATCCACTCCTATATGTCCATCGTGGCCAACCCCCGGGACGATGTGCGGCTGCGCCGCATCATCAACGAGCCCGCCCGCAAGATCGGTGCCACCACCGTTGACGTCATTGCAGACCTTGCCGGGCAGCAGGGGGTCAGTATGCTGGATGTTATCAGCCATGCCGACCAGTACGCCAAGCTCTCCCGCGCGGTCATGCCGCTGCTCAAGTTCTGGCAGATCTACCAGCGCCTGCAGGATTCCCTTGCCACCCGCACGCTGGATGAGTTCGCTTCCGATGTCATTGAGCTGACCGGTTACAAGGCCATGCTGGAAGCGGACGCCGCCAAGGGGCACGAGGATGCCGCCGACCGTCTGCAGAACCTTGGCCAGCTGGTAAACAACGTCAAAAACTACTGCGACCAGCACGGCGAGGAAGCCACACTGGAAGGCTATCTGGAGGATATCGCCCTCATCAGTGATATCGACAGCTACAACGAGAGCAGCGATCAGGTGGTGCTGATGACCATCCACTCTGCCAAGGGTCTGGAGTTTCCCTACGTGTTCCTTATCGGCATGGAGGAGGGCGTTTTCCCCAGCGAGATGAGCAAGTACTCCGAAGCAGATCTGGAAGAGGAGCGCCGTCTTGCTTACGTTGGTATCACCCGCGCCAAAAAGGAACTGTACATCTCCAACAGCGTCACCCGGATGCTGTATGGCCGTACCCAGCGCAACGAGCCCAGCCGCTTTCTGCGGGAGATCGAGCCGGAATATATCGAGGAGACCCGCAGCCCGGTGCTGGAACAGCGTTCCCGCATGGGTGGCTGGGGCAGTAGTTACAGCGATACCGTGCCCGGCGGGGCATCCGGCTACTCCGGCCCCTCCGGTTACAGCCGCAGCAGCTACGGCGGCGGTTATGGCTCGGGTTACAGCTCGGGCAACCGCAGCGGCTACCTGAACCGGGAATATAACGCCAGTGAAAGCTGTGGCTTTGGCTCCTCTTACGGCGGAAGAAGCACATCTTCCACCGGCTTCGGCAGCCGCTATGGCAACAGCTCTACTCAGCCGACTACCAGAAGCGGCGGATTTGGTTCTGGATATTCCAGCGGAAATGCAACGAAAAACACTGTAAAGCAAACAACCTTTACAGCAAATTCTGCCGTAAAATCGGTGGCTTTCGACGCAAAGCACTATGAACCGGGCGACATCGTGGAGCACAAGGTGTTCGGCCGCGGCACGGTGCTGAAGGTAAAGCCTGCTGCCGGGGATCAGATCGTGGAGATCAACTTTGAAAAAGTGGGCATCAAGAAAACGATGGCCAATTTTGCGCCCCTGACCAAGATTACGGAGGAAGAATGACCCTATGATGACTGTTCGTTTGATCGCCCACACCCCGGAACCGGAAAAGGTGGTGGCTGCTGCTGCAAAGCTCTGCTACTCCGACGCCCACATCACCGACCTTCTGGATGGGCTGGACGAGGAAAAAACTGCAAAATTCCTGACCATGCTCAGTGACCTTGGCCATGCCAGCCCCATCGAGCACGCCAGCTTTACCTTTGGCATCGAGGGGGTCAGCCGCACCCTGCTTGCCCAGATCACCCGGCACCGCATTGCGTCCTTCAGCGTGCAGAGCCAGCGCTATGTGCGTCTGGATGATTTCCGCTATGTGACGCCCCCGGAGATCGAAGCCATCCCGGAAGCAAAAGCCGCTTTCCTTGCCAGCATGGAAGAGGATGCAAAGCGCTACCTCGACCTTGCCCATAAGCTGGAGGAGGGGCACACCGCCCGTCTGATGGCTGAGGGAATGCCGGAAAAGCAGGCCCGCGCCAAGGCGTCTAAACAGGCCAACGAGGACGCCCGCTTTGTGTTGCCTAACGCTTGCGAGACCAAAATGGTGGTCACCATGAACGCCCGCAGCCTGATGAACTTCTTCCAGCTGCGCTGCTGCAACCGCGCCCAGTGGGAGATCCGGGAACTGGCTGAAAAGATGTTCGCGCTGGTGTACCCGGTAGCACCCCATATCTTTGCTAAGGCCGGCCCTGCCTGCCTGTGCGGTGCCTGCCCGGAGGGCAAGATGTGCTGCGGCAAGACCGCTGAGGTGCGCGCAAAATATGCTGCCATTAAAGAAGGTGCCGCCGTATGAGCAAAGGCAAACTGATCGTGCTGGAAGGGCTGGACGGCAGCGGCAAAGCTACCCAGGCAAAGCTGCTGGCAGAGCATCTTGCCGCGCAGGGTGTACCGGTGCAGAAAATCACCTTTCCGGATTATGCCAGCGATTCCAGCGCACTGGTCAAGATGTATCTGGCGGGGCAGTTCGGCCAGCACCCGGACGATGTAAACGCCTACGCGGCTTCCAGCTTTTACGCGGTGGACCGCTATGCCAGCTATAAAACCAGCTGGGGCAGCTTTTATGAGCAGGGCGGTGTGATCATCGCCGACCGGTACACCACCTCCAACGCGGTGCACCAGTGCTCGAAGCTTCCGCAGGAGCAGTGGGAGGAATATCTGCACTGGCTGTTCGATTACGAGTTCCGTCTGCTGGGTCTGCCCGCACCGGACAGGGTCATCTATTTGCAGGTAGACCCGGCGGTCAGCCAGCGGCTGATGACCCAGCGCTACCACGGCGACGAAAGCAAAAAGGACGTGCACGAGAAGGATACCGCCTATCTGGCGCGCAGCCGTGCCGCTGCCGAGTTCTGCGCCCGGCATCTTGGCTGGGACACCGTGCACTGCACCAGCGGGGACGCCATGCGCAGCATTGAAGAGATCCAGCAAGAGGTACAGCAGCTTGCCCGGAAAACACTGGGCTGAACGATAAAATATGATAAGAGGGGGCATCCTGAACGATGTATCGTCTGATGCAGCCGTCCGACGAGGCGGCAGTGCTGGCTTTGTGGCAGAGCCAGCATCATGATACCGAAGATTTTGCAAAAATGGTACTGGAACGTTTTGCCGGTGTGCAGAACATTTATGTGGCCGATGAAAACGACACCATCGTGGCGGCTGCGCTGGCTGTGCCGGTCACTCTGCAGGGGCGGGTGGGCAATTACCTCTGCCTGTGCGGCGAGGGCAGTCTGCTGCTGGCAGGTCTGCTGGATACCCTGTGCGCCCAGCAAAAGCTGCGGGGCGCAGGCTTTACCGTGGCAGTCCCGACAGATACAGCACAGGCCGCTCTGCTGCAGGATAAGGGCTTTGCGCAGGCTTTTGCGCTGCGCTGCCTGCCCCGCGAGGTAAGCCGCAACCTGTGGAGCCAGGCGGAATTTGACACGGTGACAGCCAAAAAGTTGTGCGAGCTGCGGGAACAGTTCTGGAAGGATACCGTGCAGCTGAGCCCGGAGCGCATGGCGGTGGTGCTGCAGGAGCTGTACGCCCGGGGCGCTACCATCGTGTCCAACGAGTATGGCTACGGCATCTACTTCCGCAAGGAGGACACCTTGTATTTTGTGGAGATGATGGCCGACAGCGACCGCGCCGCCGAGATCCTGATGGAAGCCGCCCGCGAGAAGGAAGTCATTGTGGAAAAGGCAGTCATCACGGTAGGCGCTGCCCAGCCGCTGTTTCTGGGCGAGGGCACCCGGCAGGAATACGGAATGATCCGCTTTGACGCAGAGCCTTTTGACGTGAGCGAAAGCTATCTGCGTCTGATGCTGGAAAACTGAAAAAGGAAGGTGCGTATGGCACACAACGATACACACGCAGCCCGCAAAAAGGGCGGTACAGGCAAAATTCTGCTGGTAGTGCTTCTGCTGATCCTTCTGGCAGCGGGCGCAACGGTGCTGTTTGCCCGCAGCGAGATTTATGGCAGCAGTAAGCCCGGCACGGCGGTCACCGTAAGCATTCAGCAGGGCAGCGGCGTAGCCACGATCGCCAACAAGCTGAAGGACGCAGGCGTTATCCGCTCTGCCTACCTGTTCCGCTGGTATGTGGGGGAAAAGGGCGCTGCCGCAAAGCTGCAGTACGGCGATTTTGAACTGACCACCGGCAGCTCCTATGATGCACTCATCAGCACCCTTTCCCAGTACGCCAAGGCAGAAACAGTGCGGGTGACTATCCCGGAGGGTACAACGGCTATTGCTATTGCCCAGAAGATGGAAGCCGCTGGTCTGTGCACCGCCGAGGAGTTTTTGAAGGAAGCCAACGAGGGCGATTTCAGCGCTTATACCTTTTGGCAGTATGTCCCGGAGGATAAAGATGCTCCGAACCGCTTTATGAAGTGCGAGGGCTATCTTTTCCCGGAGACCTACGAGTTTTTGAAGGGTGATACGGTGCATAACTATGTAGCTACCTTCTACGCCCAGTTCGATGCACAATTTACCAAGGAAATGTATGCAGCGCTCAAAAAGCAGGACATGACCTTGCCGGAGCTGGTCACCCTTGCCTCCTTTGTGCAGGAGGAAGCGGGCAACAGTCAGGACTCCAATGTGGCGCAGGTGTTCCGCAACCGTCTGACGGAGGGCTCGCCCTATCCCCGGCTGCAAAGCAACACCTCCAGCCATATCCAGAGCGACGCCGACAACAACTATCTCTGGAACTGGGTCGCACCCTACTACGGCGGCTGGGATGATATCCCGGAAAATATCCTTGCAGCCTACGACACTTACAGCTGCACCGGCCTGCCCGCAGGCCCCATCTCGAACCCCGGCCTTGCCGCCATCAAAGCGGCGCTGGAGCCGCAGCCCGATGAGGAAGCCAAGGACGCTTACTTCTTTGTGACCGACCTCAAGGGCAACTACTACTACGCCCACACGCTGGCAGAGCATAACGCAAACTGCAAAACTGCCGCAGCTGTGAACAAAAGCCTGAAAAACTGAGAAAAGGCCGCTGCACTAAAAAACACGGTGCAGCGGCCCCTTTCCCGTTAAAAACTGTGATACATAAGAGAGGAACCTACAAATGCTACAGATCCCGGAACTGCTTGCCCCGGCGGGCGATGCGGAACGTCTGCGTTATGCCATCAACTACGGTGCCGATGCCGTTTACTGCGGTCTGCCGGAGTTTGGTATGCGCTCTGCCCCGGCCAATTTTACCCCGGAGCAGCTGACGGAAAGCGTCATCTACGCCCATGCCCGCGGCCGCAAGGTCTACCTGACCATGAACACCCTGCCCACCAACGAGGAAGCCGACCGCCTGCCGGAGGCCATCAAGGAAGCCGCCAAGGCCGGTGTGGATGCTTTTATCGTGGCAGACCTTGGTGTGCTGGATGCCTGCAAGACCTTTGCCCCGGACATTGACGTGCATCTTTCCACCCAGACCGGCATCACCAACTGGGCAGCCGCCCGCGCCGCCTACAAAATGGGCGCAAAGCGGGTGGTGCTGGCGCGGGAGATGACCTTGCAGGATATTGCCATCCTGCGCGATAAGACCCCGCCGGAGCTGGAGATCGAGGCCTTTGTGCACGGTGCGATGTGCATGAGCGTGTCCGGTCGGTGCCTGCTGTCCAACTACATGGCAGGGCGTGACGCCAACCGCGGCCAGTGCGCCCAGCCCTGTCGCTGGAAGTACTACCTGAGCGAGGAGACCCGCCCCGGTCAGCTGTACGAGATCGGCGAAAACGAGAACGGCAGCTATATCCTTAACGCCAACGATCTGTGCACCGCACCCTTCATCGACCTGATCTGCAAGGCGGGCGTGGACAGCCTGAAGATCGAAGGCCGCGCCAAGACCTTCTACTATGTGGCCAGTGTCACCGCCGCCTACCGCAAGGCGCTGGATGCCTATCTGGCCGACCCGGCAAACGATAACTTTGAACTGCCGCCGGAGGTGTACGCAGAGCTTACCCGTACCAGCCACCGGCACTACTCCCCCGGCTTCTATTTTGGCCGCGAGCAGGCCAAACAGGCCACCGACAGCGCCACCTACATCCGCGAGTGGGAGTTCGTTGGCACGGTGGACAGCTGGGAAAACGGCATCGCCCACTGCCAGCAGCGCGGCAAATGGAGCCTTGGAGATACGCTGGAGGCGCTGTGCCCGGACGGCCGCAGCATCCCGCTTACCCCGGAATGGATCGAAAACGAAGCAGGGGAGCGGGTGGAAAGCACCCCTCACGCCATGGAAAAATACACCATGCCCACCCCGGAGCTGCCGCCCATGAGCCTGCTGCGCCGGAAAACGGTGTAACAGCGTGACAAAAAGGAAGGAAAACGCCGTGAAGTACAATAACACTTCTGGCCGCTACACCCTTCTGGACGAGCTGCGCGGGCTGGATTTAGTTAGCATGATGCTCTATCACGGCTGCTGGGATCTGGTCAATCTCTTCGGCATTCAGGCCGACTGGTATTATGGTCTGCCCGGGCATCTGTGGCAGCAGAGCATCTGTTGGGTGTTTATTCTGTTGTCCGGCTTTTGTGTGCAGCTGGGGCATCATACCCTGCGCCGTGGCGCACAGGTGTTTGGGGCAGGGGCGCTTGTCACGGCGGTCACGCTGCTTTTTATGCCGGAGGACAGGGTCGTTTTTGGTGTGCTGACCCTGCTGGGCAGCGCTATGCTGCTGACCGGCCTTTTGGAAAAGCCGCTGCGGCGCATTCCACCCGCAGCAGGGTTTGCTATCTCCGCAGTGCTGTTTGCCCTGACCCGCAATGTTTCGGCAGGCTATCTGGGTTTTGGAAGCCTGCGCCTCTGGCTGCCGCAGACACTGTATGCAAACTACGTTACAGCGTACTTTGGCTTTTATCCGTGGTGGTTCTATTCTACGGATTATTTTGCCCTTCTGCCGTGGCTGTTTCTGTTCTGGGCGGGGTACTTTCTCTACGGCGTTGTAGGGCGGCAGCGTATGGAGCCTTTGCACCGCTCGGTCTGCCCGCCGCTGGGTTGGCTTGGACGGCACTCGCTGCTGCTGTATCTGTTGCACCAGCCGGTTATCTACGGGGTGCTGCTGGTGGCGTTCCGCGTATTGGGCAGCTGAAACGCACGCTTCGTGCGCTTTTAAGAAAGGCGGCATTGTTGCATCATGCAAACATTGCGCCAATACCTTGACAAGCAGGGCAGGGCTGTGGTATCCTGTTGACGGTTAGAAAATACTAACTACAAAAATGCGTCATGAAACATGGACGCATTTTTACAGAGCATGAAGTTATTCTAAACTAACTACACAGAGAAAGAGGTAGAGTTTTATGAGCAAAGTAGCAATCGTATTCTGGAGCGCAACCGGCAACACCGAGACCATGGCAAACTGCATCGCCGAGGGCGCAGGTGCCAACGGCACCATCGTACCCTGCATCGAGATGACCCCCGCAAAGCTGGCAGAGTTTGACGTGGTGGCCTTTGGCTGCCCGGCTATGGGTGCAGAGCAGCTGGAGGAGAGCGAGTTCGAGCCTATGTTTGCTGCACTGGAAGGCTCTCTGAACGGCAAAAAGATTGCACTGTTCGGCTCCTACGGCTGGGGCGATGGTCAGTGGATGCGCGATTGGGCACAGCGCGCACAGGACGACGGCGCACAGCTGTTCAGCGAGGAAGGGCTCATCTGCAACGAAACACCTGATGATGACGTGCAGACTGCCTGCCGTAAGCTGGGCGCAGATCTGGCGGCATGGTGAGCTTTACGAGAGGGAAACTCTCTTGACAAAAATGGTTTGCTGCGCTAAACTATAACTTGCCGTGCTTCGGCATTTTTATAGAAACGAAAGTTAGAAAGTGCTAACTTTTAGAAGTGCAGCAGCCGTTATGCAGAGTATCGTAAAAATGCAGAATTTACGGCAGGAGAAAACGGACGAAATATCCGTCAACTCCTGCCGTTTTTGGTAAAGGCGGTGTATATGGAAATGGCTGTGGCACTTGGCGTTACAGTAGGCTTTGCGTTTTTGCGCAGTGCAGTACGCCGTGCTGCGCGCCGGTCAGGCCGTAAAAGAGAATAAGAATGATCAGGAGGAACGGACCCGATGCAGCAGACCCCCAAAAACTTGGATAAAAAGCGTGCAGATGAAAAACTGCTTGTCAGCGAGATGATCGCACTCTACTGCCGCAAACAGCATGACACTCCCAAAGGCACTTTATGCCCGGAGTGCCGGCAGCTGCACGATTATGCGCTTGCGCGCATTGAAAAGTGTCCGTTTATGGAAACAAAGACCTTCTGTTCCGCCTGCAAGGTCCATTGCTATAAACCGGAAATGCAGGAGAAAATTCGTGCAGTTATGCGCTGGGCTGGCCCGCGTATGCTGCCGGTGCATCCGGTGTTGTCTATCAGGCACGTGGCGGTCACGCTCAAATCCAAGCGGGAAGCAAAAAAGGCAAAAGGATAAAACCTGTGTATAAAACCTTTGTCCGCAGGGCAACCTATGGACAAAGAGGTGATAAGCATGGAAAACATCGGCGTGACCTGTGATGTCTGCGCGTGCTGCCACAATGTGGACGGCTGCAAATGTGATCTGCCGCAGATCAAGGTGACGGAGCAGTGCAGCTGCACCACCCAGCAGGTGGAGAACCCGCACTACTGCCAGAGCTACGAGGAAAAGTAAGTTCCTACCAACGCAAAGCAGCCCCTGCCGGAGAAACCTTTCCGGCAGGGGCTGCTGCATTTATTGGATCAATGCTCAGCGCAGCGTCACATTGCAGGTGGCAAGGCTGCGGATCAGCGTACCGACGCTGTCCTTCATCTGTATACCGGCAAAGCCCAGCGCAAAGGCGGCCTGCACGTTTTCCAGTCTGTCATCGATAAATACGCACTCGCTGGCCTTCAGCTGATACTTCTTCAGCAAAGCTTTGTAGATCTGCGGGTCGGGCTTGTTCACCTGTACCTCACAGGAGGCTACGCCGCCGTCAAACTGAGCCAGCACGCCGCGCTCGGTCAGCAATTCCAGCACATCCTGCGGGATATTGCTCAGGTAATACACGCAATAGCCGTGGCTCTTCAGCCGCCGCACCAGCTCCAGCATCCGCAGACGCGGGCGCAGAATGTGCATCCAGTCGTCCAGCACGCCCTGCACCTCAAAGGCGCAGCCCTCGGCGCGGGCGTGCTCCAGCATACGCTGGTTGCCGTCATAGCGGGAAAGCTTGCCCGCGTCCAGCAGCTGCCACTCCTCGCTGCCAAAGGTCAAATCGTAGACCTTCTCCTCCATTTCGGCGTTGCACAGCCGGTCTACAAGGTACGCCTTGGGGTCAAAATCCACCAGCACACCGCCGATATCAAAAATAATGCTTTTATACATAACTGCTGCCTCGCTTGTATTGGATGTTTTTCTCAGATATTTTCCATAGTATACCACAACCGGGCGGGTGCTTTCCACCCCTTTGGCATAGAAAATGCTGCCCCGGCGTATGCTGTGGCAGAAAGGGGAGAGTGCCGTGACGATCCGGGAACTGTGCGAGAAAGAGGTCGTTCAGCTGGAGCAGGGGGTATGCCTTGGCCGTGCGGATGATCTGGAGTTTGATCCCGCAACGGCGCAGCTGCAAAGCCTGATCTTGCTGGGCAGGCCACGATTTTTTGGTCTGCTGGGTCGGGACGAGAGTCTGACCATCCCTTGGAGGGAGATTGAGACCATCGGCACGGACGCCATTCTGGTGCATACCGCCGTGCCAAAAGCACCGGCAGCACCTCACGGCTTCTGGCAGCAGCTGCGTGCAAAGCTGGGTCTGTGAAAAATAGGGGAATATTTTGAAAAATAAAACCGTAATTTTTGTAAAATCATGAATGGACATTTTCAGCAAAGTGACTATAATAAGCACGAAAGGCTTGTGCAAATAGCACAGCCACTCTGGAAATAGGGTTCGGGACGTGGAAAGGGATATCGACTATGAAAACATCCAAACCGCTGTTGACCCTGCGGATGCTCTTCCCGGCGGCAGTTTCTCTTATCGTGCTGCTGCTGGGCGAGTGGATCGCGCGTGGGTCGCTGACCGCTGATACCTTTATCAGCTTTATTTTTCCCCATTTCGGGGCATACCTGCTGGCATGGCTGCTACTGTTTCTGGTGTGGGAGCTGCTGGATTGGGTGCTGCGCATCCCGCCGCTTGCCACGCTGGGCATGGCCGTTCTGGGCTGTGCGCCCTGTGCGGTAAACTTCTATACCATGCAGCTGCGGGGTGAGCCCTTTCTGCCGTGGGATCTGATGCAGGTGTCCGAGGCTGCCGGTGTGGCCTCTGCTGCCGGGCTCAAGCTGCAGACCAGCATGGTGGTCTCCATTGTGCTGGTGCTGGCGCTTACGGTGGCAAGCTTCTTTGTTTATCGCGGGCGGCTGCGCCAGCGCTGGCTGCCAAGGCTTGCGGGCACCGGTGCTTCGGCGGCGGCGCTGTGTCTGCTGATCTTCGGCGTTTACTTACAGCCCGCAGTCACGCAGGTTTTGGGCATCACGCCGGATGCGTGGATGCAGGACCGCTACTATCGTTACTACGGTGTACTTACCGGTTTTATGACCAACCTCACCAATCTGGAGATCGACAAGCCCGAGGGCTACTCGGAGCAGGCGGTGGACGATATTCTGGATAACGTGGCCGAGAGTGAGAAATTCTCCACCGGCCCCATGTATGCAGGCAGCTATGCCGCCACCACCCCCAAGGAGGAGCAGGCAAAGCAGCCTACCATTATTTATGTGATGGACGAGTCCTACTGGGATGTTTCGGAGTTAGAGCAGTACGGCATCGCCTTTGATACCGATGTATCGCAGAATCTTCATGCTCTGCAGCAGACCAGCGCCTACGGCAGAGCCTACAGCCCCAGCTTTGGCGGCGGCACCTGTGATGTGGAATTTGAAGCCCTGACCGGCTACTCGGTGTCCTTCCTGCCCAGCGGCAGCAAGCCCTACCAGCAGCACGTCACAAAGCCCATGTTCGCCCTGCCCAATTACCTCAAACTCAAGGGCTATCAGACCGCTGCGGTGCACTGCTTCTGGGCAAAATACTGGAGCCGCGATAAGGCGTATCCCAACCTCGGCTTCAGCGATTTTATCAGTCTGGAAGATATGCACGGCGTGACCAAGGTGCGCAAGCACTACTGGACCAGCGGCCTTGTGACCGATGACTCCATGGCCGACCAGATCATTCAGCAGTACGAGAAGATGAGCACTTCCTCTGATAAGCCCATCTTCCTGCACGCGGTCACCATGCAGAACCATACCAATTATAATAGAGACAACTACCCGGACGACGAGCGGGTGCACGTCGTATCCCATCCGGTGGGGCTCAAGAGCAGCACCGTGGGTGCGCTGGAAGATTTCGCTACCGGCATCCGGGATGCAGACGCCATGCTGGGCAAGCTGACGGCGTATTTTTCTCAGGTGGACGAGCCGGTTATTCTGGTGTTCTGGGGCGACCATTATAACCCCATCGATTCCAACTACGATGTCTACACCACTACCGGTTATGCAAGCGGCTCCAGCACCGACCCCCGTCTGCACCAGACCACGCTGCTGATGTGGTCGAATTACAGCCAGCAGCAGGTGGATCTTGGCACCATTGCCGCTTACGATATCTCTCCGGTGATGATGGAACTGTTCGGGCTGGAGCAGCCGCTGTACTTCCAGTTCCTCAACCGGCAGCTGCGGGTCGCCAGCCGCAGCTGCACCCGCGGCACTACCATGAACTTGGACGGCACCACCACCCAGCAGCCCACAGAGTTCCAGCAGCGCTGGACGAACGAGCACTGGATGCTGCAATACGACCTGATGTTCGGCAAGGGATACGCCCTCAACCGCATGGGTGTTGCAGGCCTGAGCGGGATGAATACGGGCAAATAAGAGAAAAAACAAGGAATTCTTTATACAAAACAGAGAAAACCACTTGCAACCGCATTCTTTTTGTGCTATTATAACAAAGCATTACACACGCATCACTATGCCCTTTTGTGCCCTTTTGGGTTGAGGGCAGTCCGCCGGTACCCGATGTACTGTGCAGATCACGGTGTGCGGAGGCAAAACAATATCTGGAGGTATTTTATTATGGCAGTCGTTTCTATGAAGCAGCTTCTCGAGGCAGGTGTGCACTTCGGTCACCAGACCCGCCGCTGGAACCCCAAGATGGCTAAGTACATCTTCACCGAGCGCAATGGTATCTATATCATTGACCTGCAGAAGACCGTGAAGAAGCTGGACGAGGCTTACAACTACGTGAAGGAAGTTGCAGCTGAGGGCGGCGACATCCTGTTCGTTGGCACCAAGAAGCAGGCTCAGGAGTCCATCCGTGACGAGGCTCTGCGCTGCGGTATGCACTATGTCAATGCTCGCTGGCTGGGCGGCATGATGACCAACTTCCGCACCATCCGTAAGCGCATCGACCGTATGGATCAGCTGGCTAAGATGAAGGAGAACGGCACCTTCGAGCTGCTGCCCAAGAAGGAAGTGGCTAAGCTGGAGCTGGAGATGGAGAAGCTGGACAAGTACCTGGGCGGCGTCAAGAACATGAAGACCCTGCCGAAGGCTATGTTCATCGTCGATCCTCACAAGGAGCGCATCGCTGTTGCCGAGGCTCGCAAGCTGAACATCCCCATCGTTGCTATCGTCGATACCAACTGCAACCCCGATGAGATCGACTACGTGATCCCCGGCAACGACGACGCTATCCGCGCTGTCAAGCTGATCGCCGGCGCTATGGCTGACGCTGTGCTGGAAGGCAAGCAGGGCAACCAGGAGGCCGCTCCCGCCGAGGACGCAGCAAACGCCTGATTTCCCATTCCGCAACCAATCAAATAACGTGTAAGGGAGAAAACAAAAATGGCTATTTCTGCAAAGGACGTTATGGAACTGCGCAAGCAGACCGACTGCGGCATGATGGAGTGCAAGAAGGCTCTGACCGAGGCTGACGGCAACTTCGAGAAGGCAATCGAGATCCTGCGCGAGCGTGGTCTGGCTACCGCCGCCAAGAAGGCAAGCCGCGTGGCTGCCGAGGGTATGGTCTACGCTGACTACTGCCCCGCCTGCAAGGTCGGTGTTGTCATCGAGGTCAACGCTGAGACCGACTTCGTTGCCAAGAACGACAAGTTCGTTGACTTCGTCAAGGAGGCCACCAAGGTCATCATGAAGCAGAACCCCGCTGATGTCGAGGCTCTGATGGCTTGCAAGACCGAGGCAGGTGAGACCGTTGACGAGGCTCTGAAGAACCTGATCCTGGTCATCAAGGAGAACATCAAGGTTCGCCGCTTCACCCGTTACGAGGGCGTCTGCTCTGCATACGTCCACGGCGGCGGCACTCACGGCATTCTGGTCAACTTCGAGACCACCAACGACATCGATGCTAAGGATGAGTTCGTTGCTTACGGCAAGGACATCGCCATGCAGGTCGCTGCTGCTAACCCCGGCTACGTCGACGAGGCTTCTGTCCCTGCCGAGGTCGTGGCTAAGGAGAAGGAGATCATGCTGGCTCAGATGGCTCAGGATCCCAAGACCGCTAACAAGCCTGAGGCTGTGAAGGAGAAGATGATCGAGGGCAAGATCAAGAAGTTCTTCAAGGAGAACTGCCTGGTCGATCAGGAGTTCGTCAAGGACGGCGACCTGACCGTTGCTCAGTACACCGCTAAGGTCGCTAAGGACCTGGGCGGCGAGATCAAGATCGTCAAGTTCGCCCGCTTTGTCAAGGGCGAGGGTCTGGAGAAGCGTGCTGACGACTTCGCATCTGAAGTTGCAAGCATGGTGAAGTAATCTAACTTCCAAAGACAAAATGGGAGCCGCAGTACCTGTAACAGGGTGCTGCGGCTCCTTTTGATTTGCGTGAAAAGGCAAATACCGGGCAGCCCGCAGACTGCCCGGTATTGCTGTATAAATCTTCTGCTTATGCCTCGTCCAAAACCTCTTCGGGATCCTCAATGGCGTCCTCGATAGTCTCCTCGACCTCCATCGTTTCTTCAGCGTCGGGGGCGGCAAACAGCTCTTGGATTTGATCCCGCAGCCAGAGCAGACGGTTATCCAAAGCCTTGTCCCGTGCCAGCAGCGGCGCAATGATTTCAGGCTTGTCGGTGATCAGGTCATCCACGCCAAGCTGCAGCAGCTTTTCGGCATCCTGCTGACGGTTGACAGTCCATGCGGAGATGGTCTTGCCGCGCAGATGGATCTGCTGCACCATACCGGCGGTGATAAAGGTGGATTCTACGCTGAAAAAGTCTGCGGCAGGCAGATCGTAGTAGGTGCCTACGCCCAGCGCCAGAATATACCCGGTGGTAATGTCCGGGCCCAGTTCCTTCACCTTGCACAGGGTCTCGTAGCTCTGGGAGGTGACCACGCAGTCTGAACCGTAGTCGTATGCGTGAATCAGCCGTACCGTTTCGGCTTCCAATGTCGGCGTAAAGGTGCTGGGCTTGATCTCAATGTTCAGTTCTGCCTTGCCCTTGCACAGCGCCAGAACCTCTTCCAGCGTGGGAATATAGGAACCCGTGAACTGCCGATGGAACCAGCGCCCGGCATCCAGCTGCTGTACCTGTGCATAGGGCAGGTCGTAGATATTGGCGCTGTAGCCGGTGCACCGGCGCAGGCTGGTGTCGTGGGTCACCACGGCCACGCCGTCGGCGGTCATCTGCACGTCCAGCTCAATGCGGGGGCTGCCGTGCTCCAGCGCGGCCTCGAAGGCAGCCATGGTGTTCTCCGGCGCACGGGAAGAATAGCCACGGTGATAGGTGATCACCGGGTCGGCAAGGCCCAGCACGCTTTGCAGCGGCTGCGTTTGCGGGAACAGCAGGTACACCGCTGCCACGCCGCAGGTGACCAGAGCGGCGCAGGCCATCATCCCGGCCAGCACCGTCTGCTCACGGTGCAGGGCAGGGAGCACACCGGAAATGGTCGGCTGCGCTGCATCGGACTGCCGGGGCGCTTCGTACAGTACCTCTGTAAGGGTGCTCTGCGCCGCCGTCATGGCACAGTCCATAAGCAGGCAAAGGAACGGCAGTTCGATCAGCAGCGCCGCGCGGGAAAGCGCCAGCAGGGCAGCAGTGCTGGCAAAGCCAACACCTAGGATGACGCAATAGAACAGCGCTGCCCCGCACAGCAGCATCAGCCCGGTGCGCACGGCGGCGGTCAGCATCCAGCGCAGTGCCAGCCCAAGCAGCTGCTCGGTGCGGCTGCGCAAAATGTGCAGGCTCTCCGCAAACGCACAGCCAAAGCTTTTGCGCTCCAGCAGAAATTTTGGCAGAACCACAAGCCCGTCCAGCAGCAGTGCCAGCACAAAAAGCACCGCCAGAGCAAATAGAAAACGATTGGAGGAACGCGCCTTCAGCAGCCCCCAGAGATATTCCGGCACGGCAAACTGGGTCAGATGGTTTGCAGCCAGAAAAAAGTTCGTCAGCGGGATCAAAGCAGCACCATACAGCAGCAGTGGGAGGTTCTGCGGCAGAAACACCCGCACAAGGCTGCAAAAGGCATCCCGGAACACTGCTACCGCCCGCAGCGGCTCCCCGTGCCGTATCCGTGTCAGCAGATGCAGCATTGTGGCGACCTCGTACAGGTTCCAGAAGGCTGCCAGCACCGCCAGCACAGCAATGCACCCGATGATGGCAGGGGAGGCAAAGATGCGGGAAGCCGTCTTGTTGTTGAGGTAGCGGATGGGCGCGAACCGCAGCGTCAGCGCCCAGATCAGCTGCAACGCCGGTACGAGCAGGAGGTTTGTCAGTACCTTATAAAACAGCAGAAAAAACAGAAATACCCGCCCCTTTGGCGAAAGCAGGGAACGGGCGGCATCGTGCAGAGAGCGGTAGGCCTGCTCCTGCTGCCGGAGCTTTGCGGAAAATCGCTTCAAGATAGCTTCAACCTCTTTTTTCACTTTTACCGGGCTTTTCTCGTGCACTGCATAGGTACAGTTTGGCAGACTGCCCGGCAAATATGATTTTTAATATTTTATCGCAAGTCAAGAAATTAGTACAACATCCAAACAGCATATTTGCGATATGCAATTCAACGCTGTTGCTGTTGCATTAAAAAGTTGAATTGCTATAATATAGTGTAACATAAACGCAACGGAAAGAAAACGCGGCAGGCGGGTGCAGTTTCGCCAAAAAAATCGGAAAAATTTCTACATCCGCAAAAAGGGCGTGCGATAGCAGTTGCCCAGATAAAACGCGCAAAACGATGAATCGTTAAAAATTTGGCTTTCCATAAGCGATGGATGTTGAATCACATGGATTTTTATAGAATCCCTTGCATTTTTTTGCCAGCTTCTGTATAATAAATATAATTTTGAAAGCTCACACAGACAACCAGGAGGTCTAATTATGGCTTCAAAGATCAATAAGGGAGAAATCCTCGCCAAGTTCTTCGATGACGGGGAGTATACTGCGCTGTTTGCTGATGGTGCAGTGAGCGCTGCCTGCGGTTATGCCGCAGGTCAGCAGGCTTACGCTGTTTATCAGAACGGCGAGGCTGTTACCGTAAAGGATGTTGAAAAGAACATCAAGGTTCTGGAAATGGCTGCACAGACCGGCTGCCCGGTGGTCACCTTCTATAACTCGGTTGGTGCAAAGCTGGCTGAGGGTCTGGACGTGCTGACTGTCAGCGCAAAGCTGAATGCACAGATCGCAAAGGTCTCCGGTGTTGTTCCGCAGGTGGCCGTTGTTCTGGGTGTCTGCGGTGGCACCAGTGCTCTGAGCGCTGCCAACGCAGACGTCTGCATTATGGCCGAGGGTGCAGAGCTGTTCTTCACCGCTCCGTTCACCTCTGCTGCCAAGGGCGATAAGGTCGCCGATGCAGGCAGCGCCGCCGCTGCCGCAAAGGCAGGTGTAGCTTCCATCGTGGCCGCCGATGCCGCAGAGGCTGCTGAAAAGGCCGCTCACATCGTGGGTCTGCTGCCCGCCAACAACCTGACCGGCCCGGCGATCTTCGAGTTCGAGCAGCCCACCGCTGTTCTGGCTGCCGGTGCCGAGCCCGCAAAGGCTGCTGCCGCTGTGATCGATAAGGACAGCGCTGTGGAGCTGTACGCAGGCTTTGGCAAGTCTGTCTACACCGCATTTGCAACCATCGGCGGCAACGCCGTGGGCGTTGTGGCAACCGGCAAGCAGCTGTGCCACAACTGCGTAGCCAAGGCTTCCCGCTTTGTGCGCTTGTGCGATGCTTTCAGCGTGCCTGTGGTCACCATCGTGGACACCGAGGGCTTTGTGCCCAGCGTTACCGATGACGTGGCCGGCGGCATCCGCGAGGCTGCCCGTCTGGCCGCTACCTACGCCGATGCTACCACCGCAAAGGTGGCTGTGCTGGCCGGCAAGGCTGTGGGCCCTGTGTACACCACTCTGGCTGCTGCCGACCTGCGCATCGCTGTGACCGGCTGCACCGTCAGCGCACTGGAGCCCAGCGCCGCTGTCAGCGTGCTGTATAAGGACGAGATCGATGCTTCCGACAACATCATTGCCGCCACCAAGGCCAAGGCTGCTGCCTACACCGCTGAGGTGTGCAGCGCTGCCAGCGCAGTGGCTGCCGGTGCTGCCGATATGAGCTGCGATGCCGCCAATGTGCGTGCCAGCGTTGTGGCTGCACTGGAGCTGCTGAGCACCAAGCGTGCCGCCCGCCTGCCCAAGAAGCATGGCAATATGGCTCTGTAAGCGTCCGAATGTAAGCTAATTGAGTTCGATTTTGAATTGGAGGATCCTTCCATGAAGTACTACAATATTACTGTCAATGGTGTTGCTTACAGCGTTTCCGTTGAGGAAACTGCCGCAGGCGCTGCTCCTGTTGCTGCTGCTCCCGTTGCAGCACCCGCCGCACCCAAGGCCGCTCCCGCTCCCGCAGCTGCTCCCAAGGCAGCCGCCGGTGCAGCCGGTGCAGTTACCGTCAAGGCTCCCATGCCCGGCAACATTCTGGATGTCAAGGTCGCTGCCGGTGCTTCTGTCAAGGCCGGCGACGTGCTGGTCATCCTCGAGGCCATGAAGATGGAGAACGAGATCGTTGCTCCGCAGGATGGCACCGTGGCTTCCATCAACGTGAACAAGGGCGATACCGTCAACTCCGGTGACGTTCTGGTTTCCATGAACTAAGGAAGAGGTGACAACCATGGCAAAAAAGCCGATCAAGGTGACCGAGGTCGTCCTGCGTGATGCGCACCAGTCTTTGCTGGCCACCCGTATGACCATGGACGAGATGCGCCCAATCCTGCCCGAAATGGACAAGATCAACTACTTCTCTGTGGAGTGCTGGGGCGGCGCTACGTTCGACAGCTGCATCCGCTTCCTGGACGAGGATCCTTGGGAGCGCCTGCGCATCCTGCGCAAGGAGCTGCCCCACCAGAAGCTGCAGATGCTGTTCCGCGGCCAGAATATGCTGGGCTACCGCCCCTATGCAGATGATGCTGTGGAGTACTTTGTACAGAAGTCCGTTGCCAACGGCATCGACGTTATCCGCATTTTCGACGCTTTGAACGACCCCCGCAACCTGCAGACCGCCATCAAGTCTGCCAACAAGGAAGGCGCTCATGTGCAGGGCTGCATCAGCTACACCCTGAGCCCTGTGCACAACAACGAGTACTTTGCAGCCTACGCTAAGACTCTGGAAGAGATGGGCGCAAACTCCATCTGCATCAAGGATATGGCCGGTCTGCTCACTCCCT
>ERZ1026858.202-NODE-202-length-33198-cov-28.842471_pt1 | contig 33198 bp, 29 predicted proteins | sample MGYA00380159_ERZ1026858 | MGnify/ENA primary metagenome ERZ1026858 (study PRJEB33269, sample SAMEA4719795) | human gut metagenome | biome: human-associated habitat; feature: organic feature; material: feces | place: Cameroon | collected 2013-10 ...
TCATCGACGCTAACACAACTATCCCTGCCAAGAAGAGCGAGACATTCTCAACAGCTGTCGACAACCAGACTGCCGTAACTATCCACGTACTCCAGGGCGAGCGTCCGATGGCTTCACAGAACAAGTCAATCGGTCAGTTCAACCTTGAAGGCATCGCTCCGGCTCGCCGTGGTGTTCCTCAGATTGAGGTTACATTCGACATCGACGCCAACGGTATCCTCAACGTTTCAGCTAAGGATAAGGCTACAGGCAAGGAGCAGGCTATCCGCATCGAGGCTTCTTCAGGCCTCAGCAAGGAGGAAATCGAGCGCATGAAGGCTGAGGCTGAGCAGAACGCAGCTTCTGATAAGGCTGAGCGCGAGAAGATCGACAAGCTCAATCAGGCAGACTCAATGATCTTCACCACCGAGAACTTCCTTAAGGACAACGGTGACAAGATTGCTGCCGACAAGAAGCCGGGCATCGAACAGGCTCTCCAGCAGCTCAAGGACGCTCACAAGGCAGCCGACATTGCAGCCATCGACTCAGCCATCGCCAACCTCAACAACGTAATGCAGGCAGCTTCTGCACAGATGTATCAGGGTGGCGCACAGCCGGGCGCAGGTGCTCAGGCAGGTGCTGGCGCACAGCAGCAGACTGGTGGCGACGCTAAGAGCGACGACACAATCCAGGATGCAGACTTCGAGGAGGTGAAATAAGTATAGATAAACATCTATAATAATAAATAGCTAAATAGGGTGTAATTCAATGAGTTGCACCCTATTTTCGTTTTTAAAACTTGCGGATGACTATGCTTATTTCTCGTTTTTTTATTGTATATTTGTACCATATTTGTAACGCAACAAAATAGTAGATAATGTGCAACAAAAGCACTCTTTCTACGTTATTATATAGAAAAGGCAATAAATATGGCAGCATCGAAATTTCAAATAGTACGCAAGTGTCAGGTGTGTGGCGAGGAGTTTATGGCTAAGACCATAGAGTCCTGGTATTGTTCGCCCAAATGTTCCAAGACAGCATGGAAGCGTAGGCATGACGAAGAGGAAAGAAACAAACTTCTTGACAAGGTGGTCAAAACCATTCCAAAGGAGCAAGACTTCATCAAGGTAACGGAGGCATACGCCTTGTTTGGTATCAGTCGTTTCACTCTTTATCGGCTTATACGAAAAGGACAGATTTCTCACATCAATCTCGGTACGAACCAAATACGAGTGAGCAAAGAGGAACTTATGAAACTCTATCCTCTTCGTCCCAAGGCTACGGAAAAACCGAAACAAGTGAAGAAACTTTATAGTCTTGAACCTAAGGACTGCTATACTATTGGAGAGATAAGCAAGAAGTATAAGGTCAATGACAGTACGGTGTATGCGCATATACGCAAGTACTCTATACCGACACGGCAGATAGGCAACTATGTGTATGTACCCAAAAAAGAAATGGACAACCTATATAAAGGAGCAAAACAATGAAGAAAGCATTAGCCCATACACGAGTGACGGTGAAACTCCGCAAGTCAGAATATCATGATGAATGGTATCTTTACATTGAGGCTTATCCTGTATTCCAATCGGGCAAGGACAAGCCACAACGACTGCGTGAGTACCTGAACCGCACGATAACTACTCCGGTATTTGACAAGTCACGCAATGCCCGAACAGGTGCCGATGGCAAGACCACTTATAAGCCCAAGCGAGATTTGAATGGCATAATCGTATGCAAGTCGCAACTTGACCAAGAAGCGTGTATCTATGCCGACAAGGTAAGGAGTATGCGCCAAAAGGAATACGATAACGCTTCACTCTATTCGGCAGAGGAAACCGAACAAGCAGAACAGCTTGAACGTTCACGCTGCAACTTCATTGAATACTTTGCCAATGTAGCCGACACTCGCCATGCCAATAGTTCAGACTCTATTATCGTCAACTGGAGGCGTGTAGGCGAGTTGTTGAAGATATTTGCCAAAGGCGATACTATCTTGTTTGCAGACATTGACATGAAATTAGTAGAATCGTTCCGTCGCTTTTTGATGACTGCTCCACAAGGAGGCAACAAGTCTGGCACTATTTCGCAGAACACCGCTTCTACCTACTTTGCCATTTTCAAGGCAGGACTAAAACAGGCTTTCATTGACGGCTACCTCACTATTGATATATCGGCAAAGGTAAAAGGTATACAAGAACAGGAAAGCCGAAGGGAATACTTGACTGTGGAAGAACTGAATCGTTTGGCGCAAACACCATGCGACCCATTATTGAAACGTGCAGCTTTATTCTCCGCTCTTACAGGCATTCGTCATTGTGACATTCAAAAGTTGAAGTGGTCGGAAGTGGAAATGTTTAACGGCAATTACCGCTTGAATTTCACGCAACAGAAGACAAAGGGTGTAGAGTATATGCCAATTTCAGAGCAAGCATTTCAACTTTGTGGCGAAAGACAGGACGGAGATCTGCTTGTATTTGCAGGGTTGCCAGCTCCATCTTGGATAAATCGTCCTATCAAAAGATGGGTTGAAGCAGCAGGAATAAAGAAGCATATCTCCTTCCATTGCTTCAGACACTCGTATGCTACGCTCCAGCTGGCGAGCGGTACAGACATCTATACCGTCAGCAAAATGCTTGGTCATACCAATGTACGCACAACACAAATCTACGCAAAGGTTGTTGATGCAAAGAAAGAGAATGCCACAAAGAGAATAACTTTGGACTTGCCTCTTACTGATACCAATCAAACAACTGAATAGGCATAGTTTACACCTTATTATATATAGCCATCCACACGCATTGTTGTGGGTGGTTTTCCTGTTTTTATGAGGTTGTTTCAACCGAACCCATCTACAAAGAGCAATGAATTTTTATAAGGGGGTACGGTTGAAACGACCCCCTTATAACCATTGGCTGATGTCACCACAAGGATGTTATTACAAGTCATACCCTTTATACTTTGTTTATACTATGGAGTGATTTGAAGTCACCCCATATATCCATAAAGACCAATAAGAACACATACGATTATATCTTATGATAGCCTTATGATGTACTAATGACATACCGCATAGTCGAAACAAAATGATAATGACGGTTATCATAACACATTCTGATAATCAATAACTTTTGTATATGATGATTATGTTTCGATGATGATTGTTTATGTGATGTCTGTCAGCATAAAATCAGCATTCAAAATCCATGTTATTTTGCACTCAAATCAAACAATAAAATCAATGAACGACATGACAGAAAAGAACATTACATTTGAGGATTTGCCCAAAGCAATGACATGGATGATGGATAAGTTGAACGAGCTTACATCAAAGGTTGACAGCATCAACAACCAGACTGTGCAACCACAGACGGATCAATGGATGAACTTGAAAGAGCTGTGTGAGTATCTTCCAAATCACCCTGCCGAACAAACTGTTTATGGTTGGACGAGTTGCCACCAGATACCTTTTCACAAACGAGGTAAACGCATCATGTTTCTCAAATCGGAGATAGACACATGGTTGCATGATGGCAAGATTAAGTCGCAAAAGGAATTGGAGGCAGAAGCAGCTCTGTTCCTCAAATCAAAACGTAACCACAGATTCTAATGGATGCACTTGAATTATGCAACAGTTTAAGAATGGAGTTTGAAGGTGTCTATGAGAAGAAGATACCATTGGATGCACTTCCTGCAAAGTTGCAAGATATGGTTCTCGCATTGGCTCGTCAAGAAAACTACTCCATAGAATACACCCTTGCCTCATTGTTGGTTGCCGCTTCAACGGCTATTGGTAATGCTGTGAATATATGTATTCGTGGCGGTTGGATAAGCAATGCAGCCATGTATATGATATTGGTTGGACGGCCAGGCATGGGCAAGACGCCACCTCTTGACTTTGCTTTTCGCCCAATCCGCAAGCATGATGCTAAAGCTATCCGTAAGTTTAAGGATGAAATGGAACACTATAATGAGGCTTTGGAACGACAGCGAGGTAAGAAAGAGGACAGTAGACCACTTCCACCCAAGCCGATATTGCGCAGAACCATAATATCCGACTTCACGCCTGAAGCCTTGATCCGTGCGCATGATGACAATAAGCGAGGAGTAGTCTTGTATGTGGATGAGATTATGGGTATGTTCAATGCCGTAAACCAATACAGCAAAGGACAGTTGATAGAACAACTTTTGACTGCGTTCAGTGGCAAGGCTTTGGATGTGTCGCGTTGCAGTATGCCTATTCCAATTCACATAGAAAATCCGTTTATAAACATAGTTGGCACTATGCAGACCATACGAATGCACGAACTAATAGACAAAGGTTATAAAGCCAACGGCTTCTTAGACCGCTTCCTGTTTGTCTATCCAACTTCGCAGAAAATCGCAGATTGGGCAGATGACGAGCCATCAAGTTCTTCCTCTTTTGACAACTATGCTGCAATGTGGAAGAATGTCATAGACAAGATACTGGATTTGCCTTATTCACTCAGCGAGGACGATGATGTTGTACAAAATGTATTGAAGTTTTCAGAAGATGCCAGCAAATACTTTACAGGATGGCGCAATGCTGCAATCGGTGCTGTCAATGAGATTAAAGATGACGCATTGGTAGATAGTCGCATTATGAAGACACCGATGTTGGCAGCACGACTTGCATTGGTTGTTCAAATCTTGCGATGGGCTTGTGGTGAGGTTCATAAGGACTATGTTGACATAGACTCCACCAAAGCAGCCATTCGGTTGAGTGATTATTTTGAGAACTGTTATACTGCCATTCAAAAGTTCATGGTGATGGATGGCATTGAGCCACAGAAGAAAGAATTTCTCAACAATGTGGGTAAGACATTTACAACTGCTGATGCCATTCAAGCAGGAAAGGAAGTCGGCTTGTCGGAAAGGTCGGTTATGTATGCCTTAGTCGGTCTTGCAAGCGACAATATAATCAAGAAAGTAAAACGAGGAGAATACGAGAAACTGCAATAGTGGTATTTGCTTTGCACCTTGCAGTTATTGCAGTTTGCAGTTCTTCTTTCATGTTCCACTGAAAGTAATTATTATGGCAGAGTATAGATTTGTACTGCAAAAATACAAACGTGGCAACAAGATTACTTGCCCCAACTGTGGCAAGAAGCGTTGTTTTGTCAGGTACATTGACACAGAAGGCAAGATACACTTTCCCGGCTATGTGGGTAGATGTGACCATGAACATTCATGCCAATATCATTACAAGCCGTCTGACTACTTCAAGGATAATCCCATGTCTGTTGAAAACATGGATCGGGGAAACCGTATAACAAAGGTAGTGCAACAAGAGCAACCGACCTCTTATATTGATAATGAGTTGATGGAACGGACTATATCCAATTATAGCATAAATCCTCTGTTCGTTTTCTTGACTGGTATCATTGGTAAAGAGAAAACTGATCGTATTTTCCGACTATACAAGGTTGGCACATCAAAGAAGTGGAGCGGTGCTACTGTATACTGGCAAATAGACTGGCACGGTCGAGTGAGGTCTGGTAAGATAATGCTCTACAATTCGTCTGATGGGCATAGGGTAAAAGAACCTCACAGTTTTGTCTGTTGGGTGCATAGTGAACTACATTTACAAAACTTCAACATGAAGCAATGTTTGTTTGGCGAACATCTTTTATCACAATATCCATCCAAACCAGTTGCAATAGTAGAGAGTGAAAAGTCTGCCTTAATAGCCTCTCACTTCATGCCCGATTTTATATGGTTGGCAACAGGTGGCATACATGGCTGTTTTAGGGAAGAAAGCATAAGGGTGTTGAAGAACCGCTCTGTTATGTTGTGTCCTGACTTGGGCGCATTTGAGGCATGGAAAGCCAAAATACCAATGCTTTCAGCCGTATGTAGCAAGGTCATTATAAGTGAACACTTGGAACTTGTGGCTACCGAAGAACAACGCAAAAAAGGATTGGATATTGCCGATTTCCTGCTCATGACAGAAACACCAGTAATGGCACTTCAGCGAATGATAAAACGCAATCCTTACATTGGCACATTGATAGAACGATTACAATTGGAGTTGGTCGGTTTTTACAACGCTGAAAGCAAGCCTATGCAATAATGTGACTTGAAACGATAACGAATAAAGGGAAGGAAAAGATGAAGCTGTGTCAGAAAGTTTATTGGTAGCGTTGCAAGAAATGTCAATGTCGTACAAATCAGCGAGGCTTATTCATACGGCAGTGGCTTCTTGCAGCACTCGCAAGCTCGCACCGATGCCTTTTATATTCCCTAATATCAACAATTATAAACATCATTTTATGGCAACAACAAAGATTGATACAACACCTAAGCGCACGGAGCGCTTGGAGGTTAGAGTCACCTCTGACGAATACAACCGAGTGGCAGAACTTGCCAATACCTGTGGCTTGACAGTCAGTAACTATGTGCGCAAGTGTGTATTGGGACAACACCCAAAACAAAGACTGACCGACCGAGAGATAGAAGCGTTGTGCAGTTTGGCTGATGCACGTGGCGACTTGATTAGAATTGTCTGCGCAGTCAAGAGCATACAGAGTGACAAACGAGGTCTGTATTTCCACAACACTAAGTTTGTTGAAGAATGGATGAAAGCTGCCATACCACTTATAACTCGTTGGGGAGACATCAAAGATTATCTGACATTATAAACATTGAGGATATATGATAGCAAAAGCAAGAGCAATATCACATGGGGCAAACTCTATGCGATATGTAGTAAACAAAGACAAGTCGGACATTATCAAGTTACATCTATTGCCAGACAATGTAGCTGCCGAGTCTTTATGGTCAAGGATGCTATTGCATCAAGCAAAGTTCATGGGTGAGCGTTCCAAGGCAATCAAGAACAATATGATAAGAATAGAGGTGTCGCCAACAGCCGAAGAAACTAAAGGCTGGACTAATGCGGATTGGGAAAAACTTGCAGACGATTTCATTCGAGAGTTTGACTCTATTGATTTGTCTGAGAAGACTAAACGTACAAAAGACAAACACACCAATCTTAGCAACAGCCAATATGTGGTGTCACTTCATCGTGACAGCAAGAGTGGCATTTTGCATCTTCACATCGATGCCAACCGAATAGACAATGACGGCAACATCAACAATGACCACAATATCCATATAAGGGCAATGACTGCTGCCAATAATATCACCAAACGTAGAGGTTGGGTACAAGCATCCGACATTTCAATGCAAAACAAGCAGGAGATAACCAATGCTTGTATGGATGCTCTCCGCTCTATGGGGAGGTTTGATTGGAATGATTATATGGAGCGACTAAAGCAATCTGGCTATGATGTGATGCTGCAAAAGGACTCACAAGATGTTGTCCGTGGATATTCCATAAAGAGAGGCAACTCCACTTACAAATCTTCGTCTCTTGGTAAAGGCAGAAACCTTATGCCATCGAAGATAGAAGCGACATGGGAGGAACTGCACAAAGAAGTTCTCCAACAAGATGATGCAGACATGGAAAATCAAGTAAGGAATACATCCACAGAACTGCAAACTGCAAATAATGCAAGGTGCAGATACTGCAACGAGTACCAACCTCAACCATTGGTGCGTCATTCTATCCATTGGAATTATCATGACTACGAGTTAGATATTCCATCGAATGCAAACAGTATTCTGATGCAAGATGTGTCGTTATCAGAGGACAATGTATTCACCACTATCAACGATTTGCAGCAAACAGCCGTTCTTCTTTTTGCTGGCTATCTTGATGCAGCCACACAGATGTCGGAGTCTACTGGCGGTGGTGGCAGTACTCCCGATGGTTGGGGAAGAGATAAGGATGAAGATGATTTGGAGTGGGCAAGACGATGCGCAAAAATGGCAAGCCACATGTGCCGTCCTGCTATCAAAAGAGGGAACAGACGATGAACATCAATACAATTTTACGATATGAGAACATCAAAGAACGACAATGTTGATATTTCCACTCTGATACAGAGTGTTGATGATACGGAAACTCTGAATACAGAGACAGACAAAATAGCCAAACTCATAGAAGCGACTTCTCAGTTGAACAAATGCTTATTGTCTGTTGTTGAACAACTAAAGAACATAACTTCGCAGCCCATAGAATTATCTGTCAAGCAAACTGACATTGACCAATTTCGCCTTATGAAGAATGGCTACATCCAAGAAGAAACGGAACTTTTGAAAAAACACGTTGCAGAACAATTAGCCATAATAAAGGCTCATGAACAACGTATTTGCGAAGTTTGTAAACGAGGCGAGGGCGTGTGGTTGTCAGACTTTTGGCTAAAGGTATGGTGCGCAGTACAAATTGCGGTTTATGGCATTATCGCCTTATATTTGGTGATAAAGTCGTGGTAAAAGACAGGTGGCTAACCCCGAATGTTTGGATTAGCCACCTATAAAGTATCAGATATTTTTAAGAATGAGCCATTGCCCATTTTTATCACTTCCGTTACGAGCTATGCAGCCTTTTTTTCTTAGCGAAGTTAATTCTCTTTTTAGCGTTGCAAGCGAAACATTGAGTCTGTTTGCCAAATCTTCTCTTGTTATTGATGGATTTTGCTTCATTGCAGACAAAATGGCTTGCTGCCGTTCATTTACAGGCTCACTTACAGGTTCATTTACAGGCTCATTTGTTGGCTCATTCTGAATATGGAGGGTCAACTTCACCTGCATAAGTTCGGGCTGTTCCAGCAATTCTGGCTTTATCCAATGCTTTTCATTCCAAGCATTTAGGATGAGAGGAAAACCAGAACCAAGGTTTTCTCCATAGCCAATCATGCGAAACATATTCTGCATACGCTGATTACGTGCCTTTGACTCGCCACCTCTGTAAATCTGCTCGATAGGCAGCTTCAGAAGTCCAGGATTGGTCAGTACAAAACAGTCATCATACTTTTCAACCTTTAGCACGCCATTCACCATGAAATCAGAATGAATAACCATGTTTGTAACGGCTTCACGCACAGCCTTGGCTTGAAGGGTGTCGTCTCTACGTACTACACCGTCCATACTGAAAGGGTGAGGCAGGTCACGTGTCAGTTTCGGGATGACTATACGGATAAAGTTGAACAGGTTGTTTTCCCAAGTACCATCGTATGTTAATCGGTCGCTATAACGTTGGTCTCCAATCAGATTTGACTTGTCAATGTAGTCCATACGCAGATTATCAAAACGCTCACGAACTGGTAGCCCCTTGCCAAACATTAAGAGCCCAGCCATAGTCAATCCTTCTTTTCCTGTCCTTCGGTCTTTAGTATAGCCGCCAAAGTTCGTTAGAAACTCCTTATGTTCAGAAGAGTTCCATTGATGTTCTGGATGCAAGTTTTGGAACATCTGGCGGAAACGTTCCAAAGTTGGGATGTCAATGTCGGCCATTGTGTAATATTCCAGCAACAAGCCATCATTGCCAGCTTCATTGGCATCACGGAGCATCATTTTCAGTTCTTGCTCCGTACAATGATAATCGCCCTCGTGGTTACGTTTGAATGTACCTCTTGACAGATTGTTGTTGATATAGACAGGGCGAACTGTATAATCTGCACGAGGCACGTTGATGGCAATAATCTTCTTGCCGTCAATATCTATCGTCTGAATGTCATCATCATAGAGAAGATTGATATTAACCTTCTCATGACTATTGACGGTATTCCACAAGTCCTTGCGGATTTTGTCTGCATCATCAACGCCGACTATCTCAAACCGCTTGGTATTGTCCTGCTCATCCATATGTTCCACCACTCCTAACAGAATGGTTCCACCGTATGTGTTAGCAAAAGCGGAATAGGTGTCCCAAAGTGAACTTGGTACACCTTTCGTAGCTTTCTTGCATTCGAGCGTTACACGCTCACCTTCAGATAGAAGTTTATGTATATCTTGCGTCATGTTTTTCTTTTATTTTTTAGTTGGATTAAACATATTTACCCAAAATGGAATACCAATATTAGTATTGTCAAAATCATCTTCAACGAGTATTGCAGATAAAAACACCGCTCTTGTAACTGCAACATATAGTTTATGTCGAGTTGTCTCTCCCATTTTATTTATTTTTGAGCAAAGAAAGTCCTCTGTAATCTTCTTTGTTGGGCAAATTAAGCAAACAGCAGTTGTTAATCCTTTGGATTTTGCATAATTTATAGTATTCTTATAGTCAAATATTTTTTTTGATTTATCCCATATTAATACAAGTGGATTATATCTTGCCATAAAAGAATTTGCATCTTTCTTTTTAACAAGAAATACTCCTTGCTGATCATAAAATTTAGAACGTCTATTTTTACATTCGGAACACGTACAACTGTTTGTCGCTGGAAATTCAGTTCCAATGATTTTATTTGCAAAGTTCGCTATATCTTGCCCAAAACGATGTGAAACATTTAACGTTTCCCTATCAATAGTAATGTAAGTACTTCTTTTTGTGTTTACCTCGCATTCTAAAAAATGATCTATACGGCCATTATATTTTTTCCATTTGGGACTCGATGAGGTTGAATACGTTTTTTGTCGTAAATCTCCACACAAAAGAATTTGTACAGAAGATATTTTGCAACACAAGTCTATAATGGAATAATCCCAAGCTGACAAATCTTGCACTTCATCTATCAATATAGACGAAAAAACACCTGACAATCTCTGTGTAAAAAATGTTTTGTTCTTCTCGTAACATTTATATGCAAATTCACTTAATTTGTCTGAGTAAAAAAGATTGTCTTTTGTTAAAAATTTGTCTTTTAGATTCTTTGCAGAATATGTCGTATAGTATTTGCCATTTACTTTTTTAGTATTTGAAATACCTTCGACCAAAAGAATCCCCACATTCGTACAATACAAATCTTCAATAACGGATCCCATAAATGGTCTGATACAATAATCTAAAATGAAAGAATACCAACCAAGAATCTTTATTTGATTTGGAATATATCCAAATTCCGCTTTAATTTTGTCTGAGATAACATCTTGGTTCTTTTGGGTATAAGTTATGATAGCGATACATTTTGCATCACTATCATTTTTTAATAAATCAATCGCATGCTTTATTAAAAAAGTTGTTTTGCCAGCCCCGGCAGCTGCTATATATAATTTATTGTTCATTTCTCACCCAATCTATAGCATCTATTATGTATTGAGGTACACTATACGAACAAGACTCTATGTTTTCTAACAACCTAAAACTCCATTGAGTTTTGTTGTCTTTTAAATATGAAACAAGTTTATCTTCGGTATCATTTTCTATTTTTCTCACACGAAAAAAGTCAGATAACGATAACAAGTTTTCCTTATTTGCATAGATAAAACTTGGTTCCAAAGTATTGAGTTTCCTATTTGATTCTGTAAATAATTTGACATTACAAGGAAGCTTTGAAGGCAGACCTCTTTCTTTAAAAAGGTCTGCGTCATCTAATCCATCATTGTCAGTTATAACCGCTACTCGTTTTGATGGAAAATTATCCATTAAATCAACATACGCTTTGAAAGCAGTACCATTAACGGAAACAAGTTCAATACCATCGTCAAAAGGATGTCTTTTGAATGTTTTTTGATAATAATATGTCACAACCATCTCGTCTGTAGGTCCTTCTACAAGGACTACAGCCTTGCACAATATCAGTCGTAGTGTTGGATAATGACAAATTTTACTGAAGAAACCGAACAGCTCTTTGTTAGAAACTTTTATGCTATTTGATGTTAAGACATAGTTGTCTCTATCTAACATTATTAAATTAGATAAGTCTAATTTATTTGCAACAAAACTATTATGTGTTGTGATAATGATTTGATTGCTGTCTGCGTTTAAATGGTTTTCAATATCTCGCAGCATCTCATACATTTTTGTGTGAGATAAATGCGCTTCTGGTTCTTCTATTATTATTATTTTCTTATGAGTAGACGAAGAACTGTCGCCTAAAGCTAATAGAGCCTTTAGATGACATATCTCTCCTGCACCAATTTGGCTAACTGGAATATCTTCTATAAATGGGCAAATAATATCTCGTTTATCAATTTTAGATGTTACATCAACAGAAAGAGTAAGCCCTTTCTTCTGTTGTTGTATTTTTTTATTAACGCTATTTATATCATCAATTTTATCAAAAGAATCTTTCAAGTGACGTAAGCTTGTTCTTATTTTTGTTGCATCACTCTCTCCTAAATATTTTTGTATCAATTGATTGATATATTGAGTCGATGATGAGCTAAAATACAAGGAGGATGTATCAACAATTTGAATTGTATACGGCATCTTAAATTGCTTAACAGGCTTTTGTGAGAACCAATATCTTTCACATTTATAATATTCACAAGGGATATTTGAGATAGCATTATTTGCCACCTCCTCACTATATAATTCACGATAAAGTTCATCAAAAATGACTCTAAGATATAGTCCGCTTCTATATTCTTTAGTCGAATTATTTGTACCTGCTATGTCAGGAAAATCCTCATCAAAATATACTTCAATTAATATTTCAGGAAGAAGTTTTTCACTTTTATATTTTTTTATACTATCAATATTAAAGATATGAGAGGTTATCTCAAATTTGTTTAAACCATAACCTAAAACCAAAGACAATGCTTCTATAAGTGTAGATTTTCCGACACCATTATTACCGACAATGATGTTCTTGAAACTGTTTAATTTAATATCAGCCTGCTTTATACATTTATAGTTATTGATAATAATTCTATCTATCATAATCTGCTACTTCTTTATTTTGTGACAAATCTTTTTTCTGAATATTGTGCATCATATCTCGTATTCGGAGTATATGCCTTCTTCGAAGAATGTATCTCAGATGAATCCATCTCATTGGATGTATCAATATCAACCACAACATACATTTCTGTAGTACTAACGTTCTTGTATATGCCAACAGGCAAGTCGTCCACTGACTTTATGAGTTGAGCACTCTTCACACGGAAAAGATGCTGACCGACATCCTTACGAGTATGGAACAATACATAACCTATAGATTGCAAGTTCTCCGCAATTTCTATGCCGTCTCTTGTGTATTTGATACCGACTGCAAGTTTTCCTGTTGGCAGGAACTTTGGTTTCTTTACTTCATAGTTCTCCATCATCACCATCAATACACCATTCTTTGTTGTGTCAGTAATAGGTGAATAGCCCTTGGATATAGGCTTTTGAAGGACTTGATTTGGTTGCTCGCCCAGTTTACAATCGGCTACAAAGAAATATTTCTTCAACTCACTTAGCAGCTGTTCATTCTCCGCTTTGTTCGCATCTGTTGTCGTGTCTAACGCTAAAGAATAGACATTTTCGTCCGCAAATGGAGTATAGACCTTGCCAAGCAATTCTTTGAAATGTGTCTTGATGTATTCTTCTCCATTCACATCGGGATGTGCCTTCATTGCATAGAAATCGTAATCCTTTTGCAGCCATTCTTGTATTTCAGTGCGGAAACGCTCACGAATGTTCTGCTTCCATTGTGTCTTTTGTTCCGTGTTATTTCTTGCATACAACGATAGAACAAAAAGAAAGTTCACATCATAGTGGAACAGGAGCAATGTATCACGGTCAAACAATCGGTTGTTGAATTGAACTTGTTTGTGGCGGTTCTTTTTGCGGTCTGTTTTTTCGATACCATCATTCGCATAATCAAAACCTTCATCCATCTTGGCAGACACAAAGAAGTTCGGAATGATGTTATATCCTTCCGTCACATCATCACGAAGCCGAATGCCAGACTCCGTTGCTTTGCCACTATTGAAAATGTCAAGATTCCATTGGATGACATTTCTTGCATATGTGTATTGTTTGTAGATGGATTCAGAACCCAGTTCATGCCCCATCTTATAGTACTTACTGTCACCAATGTAATAAGTCTGTTTGTTCTCATTTTCAATCAGACTTTTTGCAGTAAAGAGGTGGTCAACGATTTTTCCATCCTCTTGTTTTTTCTCCATTCCATCTGGCAATGGATTGTCACCAATCAGTTCGTCTATGATAGCCTCGAATACAATATAAAAGTTCTTGACCAACAGGTATTCTTTCTGTTCTATTGTGATGAACATTTGCCTTGCTTCATCAAAGAAGGCATAGCATAATTGCCATAATTGTAGTGCCTTATCAGAGAAATATTTGTACTTAATTTGGCGTAAACGTGTTTTGCCAAAACCATTCAAATACGTTTCAAACTTCTTCCCTGTTATCAACTGAAACTGGCAACATATCTCTTTGGAAAAGCCGTATGTATCACCGATATAATTCAAAATTGAGAAAAAGATAACGAGCAGTTCTTCATCAAAGTTGATTTGTCGCTTTTTATTGACTGGATTCAAATATATAGGTCGTCCATCTTGCACAATGGCAGTTTGCGTACCAATGGTTCGAGTCCAATTGATTTTGTTCAAGCCACTATGCAAGTTCTTTACAATGAAAAAGAAGAAACTTTGGTTGTCACGGTTGAATTGTAACAACGACAGAAGAATATCAAAATAAGTGTTGCTCAATCTGCGTTGACCATTGCCAACTTGGGCTATTTGCGAATGATATACAATATCGGTATCGTTGCGTTTGTCGTTTTTGTAAACCACTATGGCACGATAAATCCAAACAGCAAACTTGTAGAGAAAATTTTTCTCTACAGCATCAAGTGGATTGGTTTCATCCAAGTTGGCAATGCTTTCTGGCTTATATTTTCCAAATACAAGTTCTTGTCCTTCGACATCTTTGAGCAACACTTTAGGAAGGATAAAGACACAATCCTTCAGTAGAGTATTGTAGAAATACCCTACATAATGAACTGACACCTTGCCCTCAACATTCTCCAAAGCATCAATGCCATAGAGAATGTCCTTTATATAGGGTACATTGTATTGATACTCTTCTATCAGTATGCGCATTGTTAGATATTTTCTTCTGTAATGGTTATACCCAAGTTCGCTTCATTGACAGCATGAATAAATTCATTGATTGTGTCTCTCAAAGACGGATTAGCAGGTCTGTGCATCCAACCGTCCTTATTGACCCAAAGAGAATTTCCATCCGAACAATCTATCTTATAAGAATAGTTGGCATAACGTGCATCCATATTATCAAGTTCTTCCTTATTCGCAACAACCCAACTGCGCATAGAGTATTTCTTGAAAGGTTTCCATACATCAATAACTTCTTGTGCAGTTTTGTCTCTATGTAGATTGACGTATTCCTCAATGGTGGTATAAGGTATGGCATTTATTTTCTTGATTTCCTTTCCGTTTACCTTGATAACAGAAGTCGTATTGACTGTGTCGTCCGTTGATATAACCTCCGTTGAAATAGGTTCAACACCTAAGTTTTTCAAGAACAAGGCAACTTTTTCCTTAACAATTTCGGATTTGTTTCCTTCCGATTTATAGAACTTATCGAAAGACAACTTGCTTCCATTCTCGTCATTGAAGATGGCATCTCCAAATTCATAGTCCTTGAATACATCATTCCAAAGGTAGAAAATAACCTTACCGATAAAAGTCTTTGCTGATATAACACCATCCTGTGCTTTGCAGAAGAAGTAGCCGAGCTTCTTATCCTCAGAATTTGTAGTAGAGCCTATCTTCTCATTTATCTTTTCAAGGAATTGCCACCAATCATAGTTATAGCCATTAACCTCTATCACCCAATGCATCTCTGCATTAGATATAGGCATGTAAGTCCAATCCCAACGACGCTTGAAAGCAGAGTCTATCGGGAACAAACTTTGGTCACTTGTGTTCATGGTTGCCCAAATGTAAAGGTTGTTAGGTAATAGTAGAATTTCGCCACCCAACACCTGTGACACAACATCCTTGCCTTTATACAAGGCATTTATTTTGTTCTTTTGTGCAATATCCAATCCTGTAAATGCTTTTTGAAGTTGCCGCTTCATATCAGCATCAGCTTTTATCGGATAGTCTGAAAAACCTTTGTCATTGCGGTCAAGCAATTGGAACAAGTCACCAAAGATTTGTGCACAATTTCCCCTATTGATTTCTTCGATTACAAGGTATTGCTTTTGAGGTTCATCCTCGTTTGCGTCAGCATACTTCTTCCATGCACCAACGTATGCCTGTAAAAAAGATTGTGCAACAAATTCATAAACAATGCGGTCTTCTTTTATAACCTCACCATCTTCTACGACTTTATGCCCAGAAAGGTCGCGCAATTCAACTTCTTTAGTAGTTGGCTTATAAGCACCCACAAATGTTGAATAGTCTGTGTCTGGATGGAATGTTGTACGGATAACATCCGCATTTTGAGTTTCCTCATTGATGGTATGCGATTTGCCTGTGCCAGGCGCACCATAGAAGATTTGCTGGAGAGACAAAGAATGTGTTGCCATTACTTCCTCTTCTTCCAATCCATTTTCTTTCCCATCATTGTATGGGGTATTTACATTCGTGATTTCGATGTCGAAATATTCCTCATCAGCCTTTTTGATATGTAATTCAGAATAGCCACCTGCAAAATAATTACGAATGGTAAATTTCCCTTTACACTCATTTCCTTTGCTATCTATATAAACTACGTCCTTCAACAAACCGTTGAAGTAAAAACGAGTATCTATCTTACCATTCTTTTGAGGTACATCCTTACGAGCATTCCACTCTTGTGTAATTGTTTCTACTGCCTTGCCGTTTTCAACGAACAAAGCATCAAGCAACGCTAATTGATTTATTACAAAATCTTTAGAATATTGAATAACACAATGCACAGAGGATTGGTCGAATTTTCTTGGCAGTATAGAGGCAATAAACAATATCGCCTTTGCAAGATTCTCCTTATGATATCTTACAGTAATATGTTCACCAGCACCCTCAAAGAGTTGGTAATGTTCATTATCCAAGAATAAGTCTGTATTCTTGGCATCACCTGCTCCTAATTGACGATAGCTGGCATTCGTATCATTTATATGTTTAACGATTTCTTCCATACTTTGATGTTGACTTATTCGTGAATTATATTGTTTGTTATAAGATAATATAAGACTGCATAAATTGTATTTACGCTAACGGCATTACCTGCCTGTTTATATAATGAACCATCTGCCACTCCTGCATTTCTGCCATTGATAGCAAAGTTTGCAGGAAAACCTTGTAACATAAAGGCTTCTTCAGGTGTTAGCTTGCGGATGGGCAGCTGTGCCAGTTGTTCCTTTGTCATGGTTTTGACTGGATTTATAGTGCCATGCGATTCTATGAAGTCTTGGCTATAATAGTTGTCTTGACAAGCACGGTGCATTTTGTGCATTGTAGCTGTCAAAGGACGAGCAATGCTCATGTTTATGTCAGACTTAGACTTGAAGTTAGCGGAACCATCAGCCAGTAAGGTTGGCTTGATTCGCTCCGAAAGGAAGTATTTCTTATCAACATCCAAACTTAATATGTCATTGACACTTTCATAATGACATGTTCCTAATTCTAAATACACTTGCTCAAATATTGCTGCGATATTATCGCAAGTAAATTGCTTTTCAAAATCGGCAGGAACAGGCTCTGTTGTTGCAAAAATCAAAAGTCTGTTGCGTGTTTGTGGCAAATGGAACTGTGCAGTATTAAAAATATCAGTAAATACTTGATACCCTAAAGCCTCCAATTCTTGTTTGATACGTGTAAAAGTTCTACCCTTGTCATGTGACTTGAGGTTTTTGACATTTTCAAGAAGCACATATCGCGGCATTTTTGCTGCAAGAATATTTATGATATGGAAAAACATCTGCCCACGATCTTCGTTAAATCCCGCTTGTTTTCCCATCATACTGAAAGTTTGGCATGGAAAGCCACCTGTAACCAAGTCAAACTGAGGTAAATTTTCAATATTTTCTTTGTTACTGGTAAATTCCACAATGTCTCCCATCGCCAACTCATTATTAGTCTCTGGGTGATAATTTGCACAATAAGTCCTCACTGCCTTGGCATCTATTTCAGAATATCCAATGCAATGAAAATCCATGATATGATCTTGTGTGAGCAAATCCATTGCTCTTCTAAAACCGCCAATACCAGCAAATAATTCTAAATGTCTCATTTTATAAATTTCATGATGCCATCACCTATGGCTTTGGCAAGTTTTACTGGAACAGCATTCCCCACTTGTGCGTACCACATATTTTGAGAACCCGTTATTACATAATCATCAGGGAAAGTCTGAATGCGTGCAGCTTCACGAGGGCTTAGTCCTCTTGCATCCCAAGGATGTATATACATATTGCAATCGAACTTCATATGAGAAGTGATTGTTTTGCAAATTTGAGTTTCATCCAATTTGAAGTATTTGTCCTTAAAGATGTTATTTCTCCTTTTATAGGGCATAATATCTGCGATAGACTCATGCAAGGAATTTGCTCCCTGTGGCAACCTTCTATAGATTTCGACGTCTCGTTCATTGTTGTAACGGTTCTTATGATTGTAGAGTTTAGTAATCTCCCTTTCACCATTGATAAACTTATAAAAGTCATTCTTGATGTATGAGAAATCACACTCTGTAAAGCCAGACTCTGCACACTCAACGCCTTTGGAACCTTTTTCTTTCTTGGCTACTAAATGGGGGAGACCTTCAAGAGCATCTTTTAATACAAAAGGTTCACGCTTATGCTTGAATATCTCTTCAAATATTAACTTAGGAGAAACTCCCATTCTGTTGCCAATCATAATGAAACGTTCCCTATTTTGTGGTACGCCATAATCTTGCGCTTTCAAAAGTGCGTAATCATATTGATAATCATTACCAAGATATTCCTCAAAATTCTGCTTGATTTCTTCTATCTTGTTCATCATCCCTTTTACATTCTCCATAATGAAAAATTTGGGGCGAACATTTTTCAAGAATATCAAGTATTGCTTGTATAAAGCATTGCGTGGGTCGTCTAAGATGCGCTGACGATTAGCCATAGAAAAGCCTTGACAGGGTGGCCCACCACAAACCAAAGTTATATCAGATAATATTTCTTTATATTCGTCAAGATGCAAGTTGAGTTCGGCAATATCACCCACGAAATAGTGTTCGTCACTCAATTCATGGTTGTATTTATAGGTATTACAAAATTGCTCCACGATTTCATTTACGAACCACGGAGTAAACCCAGCCTGTTGTAATCCTAAACTTAGACCACCGCATCCTGCGAACAAATCAACGAATTTATATTGTTTCATTTTTATTTTTCAGCCCAATCTTTTAAATTATCTCTTACTACTGATAGAAAGTTGATTTCATCAGCAACATCTTCTTGCGAGAAGTTTTCCGAGAGGGTTGAAATAACCTCACTAATTTTATTTATCTGCTCAAAGAGCAATTCTTTCTTATTCTGTTCCATCATTTTTAAATTCATCAAACCTTACTAAGTCGGTCAATTCTACATCTAATATTTTGGCTATCTGCATCAGATTACCTAAGTCTGGCTGACTCGAATTGGTACACCATTTAGATATGGTTGTTTGGTCTTTACCTAACTGTTCTGCCAACCATTTGTTCGTCCGTTGCTTGTCTGCAAGGACAACTTTCAATCGATTTAAATTTTTACTTGCCATATAGTAATCATTTGGTTCTGCAAAGGTACGACTAAAATCCCTATATAAAGAATATTCGAAAAATATTTCAAGAATATTAGCAATAAAATGAAAATAATTCTTCTTTTATGGCATTTGGAATATCTTCTCATTGATTTCAATCTTATGCCTACCTGTTGTGGTGCGCAGATTCTTTCTGATTGTTTCAAGTGTAGAGTTTGCAAACCATTCGTTGAAAGTGTGCATCACAAACAATGCGGTAGCATCACCTCCAATATTATATTGAAAGGCAATGTTCCATGCAAAGTTCTTCAATGCTATCTGAGTGACAGATACTCGCCTTTTAATGCGAATGTCTGTTTGAGTGAGAGGCTGCTTGTTGGTAACAAAATAACGGACACACCCGCAAAGTTGGAATATCTCGACTTCATCAAAATCAAGGGTCTTGAATGTGTCTTTTGTGTATTTCAGTACAGCTTGGAGTTTAGCTTCGTCAGCATTTTCTTTGTTCTGCACATATTGTTGTTGCTCGTATTGATATTCTTGATGAAACAATTCCATTCTTTGTTTCTGTATTTCTACATCATTAGGGGCGGTTGTTATGCTTGCTGTCTGAAATTCTATAGACGAGCATTCTGACATAGAGGCGAACTTCTTGATAATTGGCGAACAAAGAAATGACAAAGTTTTTAAGCAAGCATAGGTTGCCACCAATATGAAAACGGAAACTTCCATAGGCATGGCAACAACTTCATGCAGATGGAAAGCCACCATAGATGCTACAAGCACTATGGGACTTTCTATCGTCAGCGTGAGCAATATGTTTCTGTTTCTTGCCATGTCTATCTGTTTCTCGTTTTTGTTTGCAAAGGTACGCTGCTTTTTCGTAAAAAACGAAAGACAAAAATAGACACGCAAACCGAAGTTCTTTGTATATCAATGCTTTATGATAACAAAGTCATACCATCTGCAAACAAGTGTACACGCAATGCAAACATCTGATAAGAACTATTCGTACTCTTAAAAATACATAATATTTCTTAAACTGCATTTAGGATGGCATATATAGGTACGCTAAGTAGCAATGCCTAAATTATTGGCTTTATAACAAATCATATTTGTACCATATAACATGTAAGGTATTGATATTCAATAGTAATTATATTCGAGGAGGTGAAGTAAGTTTGACCAATTTGTAAATCTTAATCCGAATTAATAACAAAAGGCGTACAACTTAAATCTTAATGATTTTGGTTGTACGCCTTTTTGGTGTTTAAGTGATTTGATGTTCTGTCAGACTATTCTCTATATATCCTTCCTGGTCGTAGCAGCGGTGATATTTGTGGAGCATATCTATCAGTTGCTGTAGTGGTGGGATATTGGAGGTGAGGTGGCAGAATTTTGGGTATTGGTCGTTGTATCTCTCTGCCGAACCATGCTTTATGCGCTGTTCTATGTCTTGCGGAATGAGGAAAGAGGCGCGTGTGCCGAGGTGTTTTTGAAATTCTGTAAGGAAGATATGGATGCCGGCGAGGTCGAAATCGCCGAAGTGGACGTACTGATTTGGGATGGTCTGCAACCATGTCCGTAGGTCGGACGACTGCGGATAGCGCGACACGAACAGCAGTCGTTTGCCTGCCAATGCAGAGGCAAACAAGGATTGCTGACGACGTATAAGGCAGAAGTTCTCCATGTTCTCGATGTTTACGACGGTCACATCGGCAGGTATGGCAAATGAATGCCAATCGGCAATGAATAGGAATATGCCTTCCTGTGGATTGACCACCAGTTCCTTACCGTTCAGACAGCATATGATTGGTTCGTATGAATTGACCGGAAAACCTGGGCATGAGCGTGCTGTCACAAGTTTGGAATTACCCGTTTCTGCCGCCTGTTCTGACCTTGTGACCTCCGCGTCAAGAGTCTCTTTCATTTTGTCGAGATGGCCTAACCGTTCGTTGATATGCATCAGACTTTGTTCCAATGTATCTGGAGAAGCCGCAATTATGCAGCTTCTGCTTCCGTGTGAACGGCTGATAAGCACACCGTCGCTTAGGAGTTCTTCCACCCATTCACCACGTAGGGCACTGGACGGAAGCGACTCACCTGAGCGAAGTCTGATAAGCTTGTCTATAAGAGATGAAGTAATCTTCATATATGAATATATTCAGCTGTTTCTGATGTGTTTTATTGTTGTGATATTAAAGGATGAACCACGGTCTGTGACTTGCTGTCCTTGCTAAGCAGATAGGTGTAGCGATAGTCAGAAACGTTGTATGTGGTGGGCGAAGAGTTGATAAGCAGTATGTTTCGGGCATTTGCAAAGTCGAGTATGCCTTTCACGTTCTGCGGGTGCAGCTTGCCGATTTCGTCCATCATGCAATGTATGCGGAAGTCGCCGAACTTACGGCTTACCTTTCCTTTGAATACATTTATCAGCATGATGTTTATCATTGCCTTAACCAATGTGTCCGTTCCCTCGCTTCCCACATGCGACAGCTTGTCCACCCATCCCGTGTCGTTGTCGTTCTCCACGATGCGGAACTGCAGCAGGAATAGGTCAGAGAGTGTAAGGTATCGTCGTTGCGGATTGTCAACAAGCGACTTCATCAGGTCGAGCAGGTGTCCTACAGCCTTCTGGTTCACGTCGTCGCGATTGGCTGAGGAGAATAGGTTTAGCTCACCCATGGTGTATTGGTTGTCGTCGTGAAAATCTTTTATACGCTTCATCAGCTGCACCATCTTATCTGCTGATGGCACAGGCTGAAGAGCAATAAGTTTTATGACACCGGCAAAATTGCGCTCACGGAAGTCGTTATTGATATCATGAATGACCTTATCCACATCCGATTCGTGCCGTGTCAGGTCGCCCATTTCTTTGGATACACGTCCCAATATGTCTACATATCGTTCGCTGGTGCGGCGTCGGAATTCTTCAATCTTGTTGTAGGTAAGGAAGTCTTCCAGATTATTGGCGAAGTCGAGATAGTCTTCATCAAGAGCCAGCTCCATACGGAAGTTGAAAGTATTCTTAGCGGTAAAATTGCCCTTGAACACGTTCACTGCGCTTTTCAGCTTGTCTTGGCTTTTTTGGCGTGACACAATTATGCCCGTCAGTTCGTCCACTGCCAGTCCTGGCGTGCGCAGTGTCTGACGTTCTTGTGCCTCTGCCAGCATTGGCGGACACAGGTTTTCGTCATGTGTGAAGCGTTCAGCCTTATGCAGGTCGTTGTCAATACGGGTCTTCTCCTCCCTGCGTTCATTCAGTTCTTTGCTCAGTAAGTTCAGCGTTTCGTTATGCTTCTGCTTGCGGAGATCGTATTTCTCGTTCAGTTGCTGGAGCTGATCGGTGATGAGTTTCTTCCTTGTTTTGAATTCTTCCTCATGGTCGAACAGTTCTTCGCAGTCACGCTGATAGTCGAACACTATACGTCTGTGGTCGTCTATGTATTTAAGTTCGATTTCTGTCGCCTTTATCGAAGCCTTGCATTCCTCCACCATACGTGTGTCAGCTCCACGTCCGTGCAGTTCTTCATGCTCTTGCTGTTGCAGCAGTTGCAGCTCCTTGTCAGTATTCTGCTCCTGCAATCTTATGTCCGCACGTATTTCAGCCACCCGTTGTTCGTGCTGCTTTACAGCTTCCTCCTTAGCTTTCTGGTGTCGCTTGTCTTCAGAAGACAGCTGTTTCTGTTTGTCATTCTGTATCTTTGCCATTTCCGTATCGGCAACAGTTCGGCGTATCGTCACATCCTGCAGTCGTGCATTCAGCTGCTCGGCCTTTTCCTCCTTTTCATGTTGAGCCTTAGCCACATAGTCTTCCTTCTTCAGCTGTATGGTCTTGCGTTTCTGTGGAATGACGCGCAATTCGGTCTCATGGTATGATTTCTGTTCGCGCAATTCTCTCATCTTGGGAGCAAAGCGTCGTTTCAGTTCGTCCTGCAGTTTCTCCTGTAGTTCCGTCAAGCCAACATATTCAGCCTTCAACGAGCGAAGCGCCGCATCCAGTTCTGCTCGTTCCGCTTTCAGTTGGGTAGGTTTGCGCACAGCAAGTGGCAGGTCCATAAGGTCCAGTTTCACGCCGAACAGCGATGTTCCCTCGTCCTTCTGCGGATGCAATCCGGTCTGATAGAGCACGCTTTCTTCGTTTATTACCTTGCCTATGTTCTGTTCCCAATCGCGCTTGTTCGCCTCCAGCCATTCATAGAGCGATCCCTTGGTTCTTTCCAGCAAGCTGTCTATCTCGGTCAACTTTCCCTCAACTTCATCCATTTCGTGCTGCTTTGCATCCAACTTGGCTTTACTGTCCGCCATTATTTCAGCCTCGTTCTTTTCGTATTCGGTCTGCAGCTGATTGATTTTAGCCTCCGTGGCTGAAATCAGTCCGTTCAGTTCTTTCTCACGTAAAGCCAGTCCATTGGTTTCTTTGCTGAGAGCGTCAGTCTCTTCCTTGTAAGGTTGCCAGTATTTCAGTTTCAGCATTTCTTTCTCCAGCTCCGTCTTTTCGCCTTTAAGCTGTTCGATATGGTTGGTATCAAGAGTGATTTTATCGGCGAAAGCAGCTTCTATATCCTCTCGTTGCTTGGTATATTCGGCGAGCATACGTTCGTCTGCTGCTTGCTTTTCCATTCCGAGAGAGATGATGCGGTTGGTCTGCGACTGACGATAATTCTCCAAAACGTTCTTCGCCCCTTGATAAAGAGCCTTATATTTAGCTGTTATGTCATTAAAGTGCGCCGTGAGTTCCGCCAGTCGGGCATTGTCTCCATCGAGTTTTACGCGCAGAATCTGTTCCTGCTCGTATCTCTTCAGTATCTCCTCTATCTTCTGGGCAGAATAATATTCCTTACGTTTCTTCAGACGTTTGAGGCGGTCGTTCACCACGCCCTGCTCTTGGTTGAGACTTGACTTCTCCATATCGAATTTCTGCTGTATTTCGCTTATCAGCCTTTTCAGTCGGTTTTGTTCCTCCATAAGCTCGTCTATCTTCTTCTCCACCAAAGGCAGACGTTCTCTTGATGTGCGTACAGCATATTTCAGTTCGCCACACAGTTCGGTTATCTGCCGCTTCAAGAATAGCAGTTCGCGGTAAGTCTTCACCACGTTTTCCGCTTGTGTGCGTACTATGGATTCGCCTTTCTGATTCAGCTTATACCAGCATGAGATGTCCTTATATTCCTGTTCGAAGTCTGCCACCTGACGACGGTAATATCCGAGATCGATGTTGGCTTCCTCCTCACTCATAGAGCGGATGATGATGTCCTTGATGAAATTGGCATCCAGTCGTGAGTTGAGAAAAACGTTTTGTATGCTTCGCGGGATGTTCTGATAACGGTTCGACTCCATCAGTTGGAAACGTGCAAACTCCTTGCCCACAGCTTGTCTGTTGCCATAGAGAATGTCGCGGTATTGCTCGTAGCGGTCAATTATCTTGCTCATCGACGCTCCTCCCAGACGCTCGCGTATCACCTTGCTGTCTGCCGTCACGTCTCCATTGTCGTCTATGAGCCATTCCTTACGGTATGCCGCGTCTATGAATCGGTAACAGGCACGGCCTGACGAACGGAACGTAAGCACGCAGAACGGTCCGTGCTCATGCTCCACCTCATACACGATGTATGAGTTGGCATGTGGCAGATAAAACTCGTCATATGATTTCATCTCCTTGGGAATGCCAAGGTGCAATTTGTCGGCATTATAGAAAAACAGGATGGCGCGTAGCAGGGTGCTCTTGCCCACGCCTTGTGTGCCGATGAAGTGCACATTTCCGTCCAGTCGCACCTCTGCGTATCTTATGTGTGCGCTGTTCACAAATATTATCTTGCGTAATGCTCTCATGCTTGTTCGGTATCGGTTTCTATAATGGTGAGACAATCAATAAGTTCTTCTATGTAATGGAAGGCTGCTGTCACCTTGAAAGTGCCGTCAAGTTCATCCTGCAGTTCCACGAATCCCTGACGTTGTAGGTCGCCTATCAGCTTGTCCATTTTCTCATCGTTGGTTTTGAGGTCGGTATAAAGGTGACGTGCCTTTTCCTTTAGTTCTATGTCGCTTGAGAACTGCTCCAGGATATTCGATTTGCGGAATGTGAATCCTGACCCGAATGCAGTGTTAAAGGTTTTGAGGAAGTCAATCCTGTCTATCCATTCTGCCATTCGCTGTACCTTGTCCGCCAGTTCCACCTTGTTCTCCGATCGTGAGAAATAATAATATCCGTTGCCGCCTTCAAGCAGAAAGCCAATTCCGCTGAAGTAGTCTTGGTATTGCTGAAAGTCATCTTCTATGGCATCATAAAGGTTAGAGATTTGCTGTGAGACGGAGTTTTGCGATATAAATCCACCTCTGCTCAATATGTCGAATATGTCTTTGGTATAACGCATAAGTGTCAAGCTGTTTTAGGATAAATCAATGGAAATTCAATGTTGCCATGTCGGCTATGTTCTTCGCTTATGAAAAGCTCGTCAAAATATTGTGCGGCAATCTGGCAGAACAACACCAGTTTTTCTTCTTCCGTCATATTCTTTCTGTATCCGGAATAGTTCATTACGAAGTGGAAGAGATTGTCGCCCGAAGCCATGAATGCCGTTTTCACCTCACTTACGTCTACCATCTGCATCACCTGTTGCTGTTCGGTAAGTTCTTCCTTGGTGAGCGGTTCTGCCAGATTGCCTTTGCGAAGGCGGTCGTTGCTTTTTCCTTTCGCAACGTTTTGCAATATCTTCAGTCCGAGGTCTGTTGTCCGGAGCATCGATAGCGACACCTTCAGCGTATATCTTGGGCGCGGCTCCATCCATACCGGATTCCTTACGTCCATCTTCGCCTTTAGGTCGGTGTTGGTTTCGAGCAGCATCTGGTCGCGCAGATACTTCAGCTTCTGCACTTTTTCGAACAGTCGGTTCTGATATTCTATTAGGTTGAGGTAGTTGATAATCTGCCGGTCGAGTTCGAGGAGGTTGTGATACACCTCCCTAAGCTGTAGTTTCACGTCCGTCACCGTCTCCTTCAGTCCCACGTCCATTGCCATCATGAAGAAGGTGGCTTGTTTCTCGTCTATCACCCTCTCGCATTCGTTGATCAGCACGGCTATGTCCTTTCGCTTTTCATCAAGGTTCACCAGTTTCTTCTTCTTTACTGCGAAGGTAGGTTCGTTCTTGTATGTATTGTCGATGTTTCGCTTTAAGTCGATAACGTTTCTTAATGTGGTAAGAGCTATATTGCGCAGGATGCGCTTCACGTCCTTCAGGTATCCGTACTTGCGTGTGGGGCTGTTCTCGCTTTGATAATAGTCGATGGCGGCATTAAGATTGCCGATGCTCTCCTTTACGCTCGCCACGTTTATCTCCTCGTTCACTTCGAGCACTTCTTCAAAGAACTTCATGTACACATCCTCCAATTCCACGAAGTCGCCGTTCTCTCTGATTACTCCGAATCTGCGCAGAAACTTCAGACTCTCGTCCTTCTTGGCTGCCATGTCGCGTGCCACATCATAACGGAACGACAGTCGCTTGCGGTCCTGAAACAGTCCGCTTAGAAGTTTGCGTTCTCTGTCAAGAGCGCGTATCAGTTCGTCAAGTGAATGGAAGTGCGATAGTGTGTCCATTGTTTATGAAGTTAGTTATTTTGCTTACAAAGATAGTTATTTTCGTTCAGATATAAGAAATTAGTGGTATCTTTGGTGGAAAATTACAATGGTTATGTCAAAGGCAACAATAAAGAAACTTCTTCGGTCAATGTCGAAAGAAGAGATAATAGAAATGGTGATTGAAATGTATGATGCTCGCAAGGAAGCAAAGGATTATCTGGAGTATTATGCAAGTCCTGACGAGAATAGCAAACTCGAAGAATACAAGGATATTATTCGTGCTGAATTTTATCCTGAGGGACATCGCGAACCAAAGACACGTTTTTCGGTTTGCAGAAAAGCCGTAACTGACTTCAAGAAGCTCAAGCCATCTGCCGATGCGCTTGCAGAACTGATGCTGTCGTATATGGAATATGCCATAGAGTTCACATTCGACTTCGGTGATATGTGGGAACAGTATTATGAGTCTGTTGAAGGTAATTTCGCCAAGACTGTAGAGTTCATTGCTAAAAACGGTTTGTGGGAAAAGTATGACAAGCGACTGCAGCAGTGTGTCAAGTGGGCGAGTGTATGTGGCTATGGTTTCGCTGATGGTATTGATGACATATACGAGGAGACAAGGCTTCGTTATGTTTAGAGCAATTCTATGTAAATAACTCATATTTTAGCCGTATACGTATTCATCGGCTTACGCATACGTTATCGTTGAGCGATGAATACGTTATCGTTGAGCGATGAATACGTTATCGTTGGGATATGTAAAATATCAAGCTTTGCACCTGCGCCGGAAATAAAGCAAGTAACCAGTAATAGGCAGTGATGCTCCTATGAGACTTACGACAAAAGTTATAATTTTTGTCAACATACCTCCCCACGAACCTATATGCAGTTCATGAAAGAGTCTCATCAACTCTGTACCCTTAGGTACAAGCTTCAAGCCGAACCCCAAGCCAGTAACAGAAAGAAGCAACAACCAAAGAAGTGCCCACCAGCCAAGACTGACGTGAAGGTCGAAGAGGCGGCGTCTGCTTCCTTTGTTCCATTCCACCTTAAAGCGCTGGCATAACTGCTTTCTGTCTTTCGGCAGAAGAACAAATATACCACTTATCAAGATGAAGACAAAGAGCAATGTGGTATAGGTAATTATAAGTTTGCCAACAGGTCCCATCATGAGACTGGTGTGAAACTTGGTGACATAGGAGAAAAAATCTCTTTTTGTCGTTGTACCATAAGGAGCATCCTTGGAAGAAAACTTGCCAATAGTCTTGCCAACCCTTTCTTCATCACCCGCTTTTACACTATAGGCTACTTTTACGCTCTTTGCGTGTGGCGCAATGACTTTTGGCATTTCAAGAGCATTTCTTATCTCATTTTTGAATACGAGTGTAGCTCCAGACAGGCAAATGAGTATTATGATAACTCCCAAAGGCAAGGAAAGCCACAGATGAAGTTTCAAAAGAACTTTCTTAGTCATTATTCATTATATAATCAATGCAAGGAGAGCGGAAAACCAGCCATCTGATGCTTCCGCTCTACTTGATATTCCATTAAAAAGTTTTATTTTGCAAAATTCACTTTTAGTCCTACCACAAGCATTCTACCTGGCGAGTAAAGTGCCACTTTCTGTAAAGGAGTGTCTATGCGATGATCTGTCTTGTCGAAGACATTGTCAATGCCGATGCTAGGAACAAGTTTAAACATTTTGCCTATGGTAAAGGTGTGAGTAGTATTCAAGTTTATTACGCCATAGCCAGGAGCATTCTCATAGCCAGGATAATAAGTTGCCGACTGGAAGCGGCCGTTGAGGTTCACACCGAGGGTATAGTTGCGCCAAGTGTGGTTGTAGTTGGCTCCTGCCGTTAAGCTGTTCTTGAAGGTTCGCTCAAGCGCGGTCCATGTGCCAGCGTTCTTCGATCGGCCGTTGGTGTAGGCATAGTTTACAATAAGAGAGATGTCGTTAGTAACACTTACCGTTGCGTTAGCCTGTAGTCCTCTTACCACGCCTTTATTACTATTAATGTAGTGGCCGTATTTCTTCAGCTGCGCAAGCTGATCGGCAGTTGCCTCAGGAAACTGTTGTGCGAGTTCTGCACGAACAGCATCGTCTATCGTGATGTTCTCCTTGACAATCATATTGTCAACAAAGTTCATATATCCCATAACAGATAGTGTAAGAAACTTGTTGCTGTATTCTGCGCTCAATGAGACGTAGTTGCTGCTTTCTGCCTTGAGGTTTGTGTTTCCGAATGTTATGACAGGACGCTTGCCCATCATCTTGCATTTTCTTACAAAGTTAATCTAAAACATGAATATTGCCAACAGAAGTGTTCATCTTTTTTCGCGTGCAGAGTTTTAATGCATGTAACAGCTTCGCTTCCTTCGGGACATTTCTCTGCCTCCATAATCACACCGCCATTGGCATTAGCCATAGCCACAATGGGTACAGCTAACGTTTTCGGTTTATTCCTCCTCGCTCCAATCACCGATGTTTTGTCTCATCGGTGCCTTGGCGCCACCCCATGATCCGTTGGTGCTTTCTGAGCCGTTAAAATCTATTTTGTTTTCGCTGGTATCGTATTTTGGGCCGCCGGAACCTGCCAAGATGGTGGTGCTTTTCATGTCAAATTCGATTATTTTAGGTGCAATGTACTTGTTTTTTCTTATGGTTTTGTTCATTGTTGTTTGTATTTCTGATTTGGTTTTAGTTTGTTTATGTATGCAAAATTAGTGGTATTCAGTTGAATATACAAGTAAAAACGAATGTTTGTGGATGTTGAGTACTATGAATTGTGGGGTTTTACAACTAACTTTTGTGGCAGTTTGTGATTAACTTTGTAGCTAATCTTGTCCGTATATTATAAATTTGTGTTAACTTTGACGGAAAATACAAATGTTGATAAAAATAATATTGTTTTATATAGAGCTGCGTTATAATGGTGCAACTCTTTTAATATTATGAATGATATGGATACATACGACTTATTACGATTTCTTACAGCTCAGGATTCTTACTCACAATATAAGACGGCTCTTGAGGAGATTCGAAACGGGCGTAAAAGGAGCCATTGGATGTGGTTCGTTTTTCCTCAGTTAAAGGGGCTGGGACACAGTTATAATGCTGACTATTATGGTATTGCAGGTGCTGATGAGGCTCGGGCTTATTGGCAGCACCCCGTGCTCAGAGAAAGATTGCGAGAGATAACGGATGCTCTGCTTCTGTTTGATGGCTTGTCGGCAAAACAAATCTTTGGAGATGTAGACGCAATGAAACTTAGGTCGTCGATGACTTTGTTTTGGGAGGCTACGAGGGAAGGGCTGTTCCGTAAGGTTCTTGATAAGTATTATGAAGGGAAAATGTGTGACAAAACTTTAGAAATGCTTTGATGCAATGTATTTGTTTTTTCTTTACAACTAACTTTTGTGGCAGTTTGTGATTAACTTTAAGTTTTATTCTGAACAAAAAACAACAATAAGGCGTACAACCTTAATCATTACGATTTTGGTTGTACGCCTTTTTCGGTTGTCATTGAATTTGTTTATCTCGTTGCTTTTGTGTTTCATCGAACCACCACTTTCTTTCCGTTGACAATGTATATGCCTTTGGAGGTTGGAGTGGTTATGCGGCGGCCTTGCAGGTCGTACCATACTGGTGTGGAAGCGTCGTTGCGTTTGATGCTTTCAATGCCCGTCGGGTCAACATAGTTGTGCTTGCTGTAGTAATAGTGGCACACGTTGTGATAGCCGTCGGCTGCTGTCTCAACACTTTCAAGCAGATAGTCGGTGCCGGGGAGATACTCGTAGGTGATGTTGCCACCCTTGCTGTAGATTTCCTCAATCAGTCTGCCGTCGTCGTCAAGACGGTATGTTATTGTACTTACTATGGTCTGATTGCCGTTGTAGGTGTCGGCAACGATATTGCCATCCTTGTTATACACCCTTTTGGCTTCTGTCGGCCCCCAGTCAAGTTCCCAATCGCCCTTGTCCGTGTTCCAATAATAATACCACATAGCTTCACTGGTAACAGGATATGCTTCTTCCTCATCTTCTCTTTCGAGAGGCAATAACGGGTCGGTATAGTTATATGCTGGATTAGCAGGAACGGATGCGTTGCTTGCGAGAGTCTGTTGATAACCACCGCCTGTCACGACGCCATCGGTCACATTGTAGTTTCCATTAGTATTCCATACGCCATCATTGTTTTCTATATTATGACTGCCGTCGGTCATGTCATCGATAAACTTCGGTGTTGTAGCAGCACGCGTTGCAAGACGCTTTCTGGCTCTTGCATTGCCCCACTCGTTTTCCTTGGTCCACGGACCATCCCAACCGTCGCCCGAACATTCAGCCTCGCCAGTCCATATACCTTCCTTGTCATACAAGTATTCAATCTTGGAGAACTCGTTTTCGGTGATGCTATGGTCAATCTTCCATGCCATATGTCCATCGGCGTTATATCCTACTCGTATCTCGCCGTAGTCGGTCACAGTTGTCGGATTGTCATTATTGGAATCATAATCTTTATAAGTCTCCTTCCATGTGCCTCCGATGAGTTGTCCGTTGGCGTCCCACTCGTATGTACTCTCACCCTTATCACCATCGTCGGGATAATAGTAAGAAGAGGTTGCTATATGTCCAAACTGCATAAACTCGTCCTCCGGATATATCTGAATGTCACCGTCTAATGCTTCAATAGCTTCACGCAGCGACAGCTTCTTTGCATAGTCGTCGGCATAAGTGTATTCGTTCTTATATGATATTTCCGATGATGATCTGCGGTATTCGATATTGGATAACAGGCGACCGAGATTGTCCCATGTGTAAGTATGGGAAATGTTCTCGCCCGTTACTTCGCCAGTTTCGTCATAGCTACGCAATGTCTTCTTTACAGGTCGGGTGCCGTCAGCGTTGAGTGTGAATTCACTTTCAGACGATTTCCACATATTTTTCTCTATACTTCCTACCTGGAGTTCCATAGATCCTCTGCAGACGTATTCCCGTCTGTACAGTTTGTCGTTTTCAGTTTGCCATACTGTCTTACGGAACTCCTCAACAAACAGCTCGTTGGTATTCATCGTTATCTGGTCATCAAATCCTCTTGCCTTAAGATAATACAAAAGTCGACCATTCTTGAAGCTTTCGTAATTTGAATTGTCAGTGTATTTGTCTACCGGTCCGGAGTATTCTCTCTTATTATAGGTTCTTATGGTCTCCATTTTGCTGTAGCTGTCGTATCCATAAATGATTTCCTCCACGCGGTTGCCCCACTGGTCGTAGGCGAATGCCTCACTTATGTGAGTGGTGCTGTCGGGGTATTCCTTATAGTAGCGTTCCCATGTCGTGTCGCCAATCACTTCCACATTGGCTTTGTTCTTCTCAGTGGTCTTGTTGCCAGCCTTGTCCACATTGAAGCTTGTTCGGGCTGTACACTGTCCGGCTGCATTGAACACGTACTCCTGGCGATACGAGTTGTCGGTGTCGAGCACCCACTGTTCCGCCTCCTTGTTGTATTCCATGACCGACGTGATATATCCATACTCGTTGTATTGATATATCTTCCGGTGAGTGTCGCTTTCCACTCGGTCGAGCAGCGTAAGCTCGGTAGAAGGCTTTACCGCCTTGATTTTTCTGATTGGCACATTGTTTTGTGCCGCTGCAGGAGCTGCCTGCATAAACATTGCCGAGGCAATAGCAAGTAATAAGGTAGAATTTTTCATATTACATCGTATATTAAGTTTTGATAAATACAATTCCTTCTGTCCGGCAACCGGACCACAACACTCACAGTATTCCCATACGATAAACGGTTCCGATGAGCTGTGCGATGTTTCGTGATTTCGTCTTCTTGAGCAGTTGCCGGCGATGATACTCCACGGTATGTGGAGATATGAACAACTTTTCCGAAATCTCTTTGCTGCTAAATCCTATGGCGAGCAGACTTAATATCTCCTTTTCGCGTTCGGTGATACTGTCCTTTATATCGGTATTCATGTAGCTGGTATTTGATAATGAGTACACTGTTTTGATACAAAGGTATAGAAAAATAATAGTAAATATAGTCCTTTAAACACAGTAACCCCCTACCAAGAACTAAAAACTATTGTTTTTGGTAGGGGGTAAGCTATGGTCTGTCTCTTATACACATCTCCGAGCCCACGAGA
>ERZ1026858.203-NODE-203-length-33196-cov-47.660360_pt1 | contig 33196 bp, 25 predicted proteins | sample MGYA00380159_ERZ1026858 | MGnify/ENA primary metagenome ERZ1026858 (study PRJEB33269, sample SAMEA4719795) | human gut metagenome | biome: human-associated habitat; feature: organic feature; material: feces | place: Cameroon | collected 2013-10 ...
CCACAGTCCTTTTGTGGAGACACTGGAATCACTGAAAGATGAAGAAGGAGAAGAAGATTAAAATATCGAGTTACAAGACATCGAGGAGTTCCTCGAATCTTGAAATACGACGGAGCTTGGGATGTTCAAATTCCTCTGTCTTTTCATGCGCCCATGTGGTATGAAAAGGGATATGGACAGCCGAAGCTCCGATTTTTAATGCCGGAGCAATATCGCTCTTGAAGCTGTTGCCCACCATCACGAGTTCATCAGGATTTACCTCTAATTCCCTGCAAAGGCGACGATAAGCCTCGGGAGTCTTGTCGCTCACGATGCTCACCACATCGAAATAACGCTGCAAGCCCGAACGCCACAACTTGTTCTCCTGGTCCATCAACTCGCCTTTAGTAAAAACCGCAAGCTTGTATTTCAAAGATGCATTTCCTGCATTTTGTATTAATCTATCCTTCAGACAGGCTATTGTCTTCTCTACGCCTTCCAAAGGCTTGGCATCAAGATGCAACAGACTCTTGCCCAAATCCACTATTTGGGCGATGACATTTGCCTCCACCTTTCCATGACTCACCTTCACGGCATTCTCTACCAGCGAGATGGTGAAAGCCTTGCAGCCGTAACCCAGGTCGGGCATATTCTTACTCTCCGTTTCCAAGAGGGCGGCAGAGATTTCCTTCTCGCTTCCATACTCCGAAAGCAGTTGACAATACTCATGTTCCACCTCCTCGAAGTAGTTTTGCAATGCCCACAACGTATCATCGGCATCAAAAGCTATGGCTTTGATATGTTTTAATTTCTCCATCATATTCTTTTTCTTTTCTAATATTATCGGAAAAATCTGTTTTTTATTATCTTTGTCTCCTTTTTTCTTTCCAAAATAAAGGCGGCGAAGCCAATGAAGACTTCGTCGCCTTTTCAAGGAATTTAGATTAAGTACCAAGGTTCTCTGGGATAGTCAGGGCGTTCCGCCTAAATATCTAAGTGGTCTCCTAGATATTTACATTACCACCTCCGCTGTCGGTGCCAGAACCGCCGCCTGCGTTACCGCCACCTTCCGTATTAGAACCGCCACCTGCGTTGCCACCTCCGCCGGTGTTAGAACCGCCACCGTCGTTTCCGGAGTTGTCGCCTTCTGCGTCTTCAAGACCGTTGTACTCCGTCATCTCCTCCACCTTACAGTTGCGGAGCATCGACTTGATACGCTTGTTCATGTACATCTCAGTCGAAGGGATGAAGTTGACGTGGATTCCCACGATGTTGCTGTTTCCAAATTTCTTTGGGGTGTCGGCAGGAGTGGTCTTAAGACCCACCTTGAAAGAGCCGAAACCATCGAGCACGATGCGCTTGCTGTCGGCAAGGCCGTACGAAATCTCAGTTTGCAGCGCATTGATCACAGCGATGACGTCTGGCTCGGTGAGGGTGCATCGCTCGCTGATTTTACCAGCGATTTCCTTGGTGTGCATAACACCGACAGATACGGCCTTGCCGTAGATCTTACCCTGGGTCTTAGAACCCTTACGATTGTTTTTCACTTTTCTGAACTTTACACTCATAATAAAAAATTAAAAAGGTTAATAAATAAATTGACAAATCGATAAATTAACAGATTGATAAATCGATAAATTAACAGATTGATAAATCGATATTTTTTACTAATTGCCGATGCATGAGCTAACGCCCAGCGAGGTAGCAATAGCAGTGAGTACCGAAACGATAATCTGAATTACGGTTTTCCATGTTTCTTTCTTCATAGTATTTTCATCGTATTTTTTAATGTTGTATCAAACCAAAATCTACATTCTGTAGTCAAACCAAAACCTACATTCTGTAGTCAAACCAAAACCTGTGCTCTGTTCTTCCGCCGCATGGTGTAGCTTACGTGCAGCCAGCGCTGCTTGCCGGGGGCGGCACCACGAGGCTCCAATATCATCTGGTCGAACTCGCAGTGTTGCTCGATGAAGTCAGCATACTTCTTCAGAATCTCATCGTTGGGGATGAAGATGTCGGCAGCCTCACCCAGTGTGTGCTGACTGCCAGGCACACCGTGCACTGCCAGGTTGAGCTGAGGACAGCGGTAACCACTCGTAATGGTGATGATGCCGAAATTCTGACGCAGAGGTTCTAGTACTTGCTCGCAGAGCATCGTCAATCGGACGATGACCATAGCCTGCTGCGGCGTGTTGTCGATGCCATACTTGATGGCGGTACCCGAACGGAGAAACTCTCCGAGGGTGAAGTGAGTGGAGAGGAGCATTTGCTGCATCCTCTCCATTTCCAGTTGTGTGTGTTGTTCCATACGCTTTAAATTTCTGAATTACACTGCAAAGATACAAAAAAAAATGCCTCTTGTCAAGAGTTTCTGGGTGACATTGCGGGTAACATTGTGGGTAACATTATGGGTAACATTGTGGGTAACATTGTGGGTAACATTTTACACCGAAATAAAATGAAGTGAAATGAAATGAGCCTCATTCCGAGTTGGAATGAGGCTCACGTAACGTTTATTTGAGGCTCATTCCAACTCCAAATGAGCCTCATTTCATTTTCGATTCCTATCGATAAAAACTCCAATTAAGCTTCTTTAGAATTCCCATTAGGCTTCATTCGAATTCGCCATTAGGCTTCCTTCGCATTCGCTTTCATCATCGCCTCTTGAAACAATTAGAAGCTCGATGATGCGGCAATTGGGATTCTTCTGAATCTCATTCATATAGAACAGCGTGATGCTATCGGGAAAGATGCGGCGGCGCTGTTCCATGGCTCTCAGCTTGTTCAGTGACTTGGCTGGATTGTTAGGCACGGCAACGCCCACCTGCGCAAAAAATCCCTCGTAAAGTTGACAGAGAGGTTTCTTGCGAAACAGGTTGTCGTGCCAAGCATCGCAAAGGTCTTCCTCCTCCACCACGCTCTTCAGCGTGGCTATGTCGTTCACATCGTGAACAAACTCAATCAGCCAGCACTGGTAATGCCCCCACAGGTATCTGTCAGGCTCCTGCTGCAACATCCACTCGTAGTCGTCGAGCATCATCTTGTGGGCACGAGTCTTCAACTCGTTATACTCTTCTCGTGTCATAGGTGTATCTTTTTTTAATAAGATTGTTAACTATAAAAATTAAACTCTGAACGATCAATTATAAATTATAAAACCTTCCTCCAGGGGGCTTCGTCCTTCGAAAAAGTCATTTTGTGCAAAACCTCGGCTATGCAATCATCTTCCGACTCACGCTCGTCGTATCTGCCGCAAGGCTGCCTCATGTAATAAACCTTTCCAGGGTGGCAGAACTCCTGATCTCTCACCTTCAGCATTTCAACGACAGAGTATTTCTTGTTCTCCTCGGGCTTGTAAACACGAGTCACCGTAAACAGATAGTCGGCCAGGTTAGCCCACTGCGCACTACCCGCAATGGAATAGAGATCCAGCGGTGGAAAAGCCTCATGGCCATCTTTGTACTGAATACGTGGGTGCGCCACCACCACCGTCCAGATATGGCGCGTACGGCTCCACTGCTGCAGACGGGTAAGCATCAGTCTCACCTTTTCGGTTTCTGTAGCTCGGCTGCCGCCCTCCGTTACGTTGATGAACACGTAAGGGTCTATCACCAGATAATCAATCTTGTGCTTCTTGCGCTGCATCTCCGTTTCGGCCAGACTCGTGATGTAGTTGCTGTCGGGCAGACGACTCTTGGTGTCGAAATCCACCATGTGAGAGTTCAGGTAACTCAGCATCTTGCGGTTCTCGATGAATGCCTCCTCCGAAGTCTGCATACCGTCCATATTCGCCGTGTTCTCCACCCCCAAGACTATGCGCGCTATCTCCCTAACATGCTTCCCCTTGATAGGTTTCTCGAACGAGAAGAACGCAACTCGCTTGTTGCAGTGATACATCAGGTGCGCCATCAGACAGTTGAGGAAATCCGTCTTGCCCGAATTCGGGCGACCGGTCAGGATGATGAGTCCGCCATCCGAAGTCGGGTGGAAAATATGGTCTGTGAGCTTGCCCATGCCCACCTCGTAGCCATGGTCGTAGTTGCCCATCAGGATGTCGAGCACCTCGTCTGAGTTCTCCTCCAGGTCATAAACGTCGCCCTCGTTCACAGGCTTGGCTTCCTCTATGATGCGTCTCACCTCGTTGCATCCATAAGCCTCATACACCTCGCTGATATCTTTCTTTCCGAACGTCAGACTCGCCACCTTGGCACGGGTCTGATATCGGGTTGCAAGCGTCTTGACGAGCATTCTGCCAGGACGGTCGCTGTCGCCGCATATCACGATTTCATCGGCTTGCAGAATCCACTCATCAAAAGCCTCATGACTCTCGTCGATGTTGGTACCGGCACCGTTGGCCACGCTCAGCACGTAAGGGTATCCGCAGCTCATCAGGGTGAGGCGGTCTTTCTCGCCCTCAGTGATGATAATCTGGTGGATGACTTCAGCGTCGGGGCGCAGGTCGTTGATGCTCTCGATGCCGTACGGAGCACAAGGCTTGGTAGGCGAAACCTGCAGGAATCCCTTGCTCCATTCGCCCGTGATAGGGTTCTGCTGCACGGTGCGGAACTTGGCGTTGATGATTTTGCCGTTCAGGCGGTTGCAATAAACAATCGCAGGAAATTCCTCCACGCCCTTAGGGTCTTCCCTATTTGAATCATCCACGGACTGCATCATCCAGGCGCACATCACGCCCTCCCTCTTGATGACCTCTGGTGAGAGTTTCATGGCCTGGATGTAATTCTGCACCATGCCCTGCAGCGAAAGGATGCGATCGGGAGGAAGCAGCATTTTGGCCTTCGGATTTCTGGTAACGTTGGCAGGATGGAAGTGCTCCATGAACTCAGCCTGTTCCTCGGCGTTGTCGAAGGGATACACGGGATAGAGGCATGAGCGGGTGGCGGCATCAATTTCCTTGTAGTCATCAATGCACATCGGCACATAGTTTTCCGGCATGTTCTTGCCGTTCTGCTTCTGCGCCTCGGAATAGAATTTGCCGTCGGAGCCATGCTGGTATTTCTTGCTTCGCGCCTTGAGTTCATCCAGCTGGCCGCCCCATCCGCACGAGAAGCAGTGGGCTGCACCGTCGGATCTTCTCACGTAGCAGTGCCTCTTTCCGCAAGCAGGGCATGTCACTCTGATATTGACAGGCTGCTTGGGAATCACCATGATGGCATCCTCCGTAATTTTACGGAGTTGAGCCAGTGTCACCTTTCCGGAAGGATCATCAGAAGATGAACCGTTTCCGAAAGAACCATTTCCGAAAGAACCGTTTCCGATACCATTTTCGGAAGAACCATTTCCAATACCATTGAATTGTTGCTGGTATCTGAGATAGAGTTCTCTTTTCTCTGACGAGATGTTCACTAAGATTTCTGGGAAGTCGGTAGCATAGTAACGTGGCTTCTCTTTCTTCTTAAAGTCTTGATTGTTAGCCATTTTGTTGTTTATCTAAAATTAAAAATCTGTCTTATTTTGTTATAAACATCATCTTTTACATCTTCAGCGTCTTCTAAGTCTTCAGCGTCTTCTAAGTCTTTGGCGTCTTCTAAGTCTTTGGCGTCATCCAACTATGCGAAAACTTATTCCAGATAGCCAAAGCACTGGGTCTTGGCGGAGCATCTGCTGGAATGCGATACTGCACGAGTGCGCCATTCTGCTGCGAAGGTGCATCATAAAATCTCTGTCCCGAAGCCTTGTCCTGGTACTCGAACTTCGAAAGCGGGCGATTTTGTCGTTGCATCTCCTGTGGGTTCTGCTCCAGTTCTTTCCGCGTATCAGCAATGGCACGCATCAGGTTCTTGCTCATGAATTCCAAGTTGATAAGGTTCTTGAGCCAATGACTTTGACCTTCCAAAGACGAGATGGTCATCATACGCTTGCTGTTTTTCAATATATAGGGGAAGACGTAATTATTAAAAAAGCAAGCTGTAGCCTTGTTGGCAGGGCAAGCGGCATCGGGGTCGGTATAGAGTCCGTTAATCTCCTTGCTGGTAAACTCGTCGATAGGCTTCACAACGTTAGCGTATGCATCAGGGGCGGTTGCCACATAGGCAATCAGATTTCTTGCCGTAGTTTCCACCAGCTGCTGATATTCTGCCAGATTTTGGCTACTCGCAGCAGCAGTTTGTTCAGCCGTTTTATTGTCAATTCGAGCAACTTGGCTTCCGCTAGTATATGGAGAAATATTTTTCTTTTTTATATTTTTCTTTTTATTATATATATTATTATAATAGCCGAAGCTAGCTTGCTCGTTTTTGCTTAAAATTTCCCCGTTTTCAGCATGAAAATCCTTCCCGTTTTCAGCATGAAAATCCTTCGACTCCAAGTTCATTTCCTTCACTTTTGGCTTATGCCAGGTAGGAGTGTAGAAAGCCATCAGATTTTTTTCGGTATGGCACTCCTTGTCATTCTTCCAGATGAATCCGAAGCCCTTGCATTTGATAATTAGCTCTACGAAGGTATGCCGATTGTGGAATTTCAGCCCCTTGGCAATCTGACCAAACATGTTGCAGTCATACACCTTGTCGGTATTCATCCAGGCAGGCTCCCCGAAGTAGAGTTTCAGCACCTTGATAATTTGCGAATCGCTGAGACCAGCCATTGACCAGGCGGCGATGAGCTGTCGTTCAGTCTTGAAATCGATGCTGGTGGTGAGCGGCTTGATAGTGAAGTTGCCTCCATAGCTAGTTGTGTTGTGTGTCATTATTTTTCTTATTTTTAGTTGAAAATTTGTCGTAGTAGAACTCATTAAACGCAAGAACCACCTCAACACTCTTGATAGAGTGTATCAGCAAACAGCCAAATGACCCGAATGCATCGCAGAATTCACTTCTCAAATCTTCAAGTTCATCATCTCTTAAATCCAGAATCACTCCCTTGGAGTTGATACCTGCTTTCTTGCAGCTTTCTATAAATTCGTCGTTCTTGTTTAGCGGCGGCATCATCAGGATGATGCAGACAGCCATACGCCTGATGGCATCTATCGAAAGGCGGCAATCCTCGGGTATTAGGAAGTATTTATCCAATACACTGCTGTTCATTACAAGAGTGCTATAAAAGGCCTTCTTGGGTACTCCATAGTCATCATTTAACTTTTGTAAGAAGCTGCTCACTTTTAGAGTCTTTTCTTTATCAAAGCTCCACTCAAACATGTACCCTGTGCGTTTCTGAGCCGCCTCTGCATTGTATTTGTCGTAGATGGTAGCCGTAGAAAAAACATTGTTTGTTTTTGTTTTACTCATAATCTTTGTTTTGAATTTTTTATTATTCTTTATGTTAAGCGAAGGCGACATTGCCTTACACATCGCAAAGTAAGCAATATTGTTCGAAATAACCAAATTAGTTATTACCTCATAAGAGGTATTTAAAAAAGTCTTTTTTAAAAATTTGGAGGAATTACAAAAAACAAGAAATTTGTTATAATAATTCGCATTTAATTAACCAAACTCTGTGAGGAATTCATCTGCATAAGCATTGTTACAGGTATAGATATTCAACACCTTAGACCGAGGCTTGAGTCGATTAAAGAAAAAAATGAGAGTTAAATTGCTCCATGATTGAAAAAAATCCCCAAAAAGAGTGAGTTTCTCAGATTATTTTTGTATCTTTGCCACATCATTTCAGAGTTTTGCTTGTTTTCTATTCGCAACACTAAGATGAGTGAAAATGCTGACATGGCAAAGGTGTTGCGGAATGAACGAGAATGAATGATAAGTGTAACGATAAATATAAGTGTAACGATAAAAAGATAAGATATGCCTGTTCAAAGTGAAGCTGCCCTCGAAAACGGACTTATAGATACTCTTCAAAAGATGAACTACGAGTATGTTCATATTGAAGAGGAGAAGAACCTGTATGCCAATTTCAAGAAACAGTTGGAGAAACACAACAAGAAAAAATTGGAAGAATTGGGGCGTACTGAATTTACAGAATCTGAGTTTGAAAAGATACTTATCTATCTTGAAGGTGGCACCCGCTTTGAAAAGGCAAAGAAACTACGTGACCTCTTTCCACTTGAACTGGAAAGCGGTGAACGCCTATGGGTGGAGTTCCTGAACCGCACTCACTGGTGTCAGAACGAGTTCCAGGTTTCCAATCAAATCACGGTTGAGGGTAGAAAGAGATGCCGTTTCGATGTGACGATACTTATCAATGGCTTGCCTTTGGTTCAAATAGAACTGAAGCGCAGAGGTGTGGAACTGAAACAGGCATACAACCAGATACAACGCTATCACAAAACTTCTTTCCATGGTCTGTTTGACTACATCCAGTTGTTTGTCATATCCAATGGTGTGAACACTCGCTATTTCGCCAACAATCCGAATAGCGGCTTCAAGTTTACTTTTAACTGGACGGATGCTGCAAACGTTCCGTTCAACGACTTGGAGAAGTTTGCCACCATGTTCTTCGACAAGTGTACGTTGGGCAAGATTATTGGCAAATATATTGTATTGCATGAGGGTGACAAATGCCTGATGGTGCTTCGCCCTTACCAGTTCTATGCCGTGGAGAAGATTCTCGACCGTGTGGAAAACTCCAATGACAACGGCTATATCTGGCATACAACAGGAGCAGGAAAAACCTTGACTTCTTTCAAGGCTGCCCAACTTGTATCGGAGTTGGACGATGTGGATAAGGTGATGTTTGTGGTTGACCGCCACGACCTCGACACGCAGACACAAGCCGAATACGAGGCCTTTGAACCTGGAGCAGTGGACAGCACCGACAACACAGACGAGTTGGTGAAGCGTCTGCACAGCAATTCAAAGATTATCATAACAACCATACAGAAGCTCAATGCCGCTGTCAGTAAGCAGTGGTACAGCAGTCGTATTGAGGAAATACGCCATTCCCGTATCGTGATGATCTTCGATGAATGTCATCGAAGCCATTTCGGCGACTGCCACAAGAACATCGTGAAGTTCTTTGACAATACGCAGATATTCGGTTTTACCGGTACGCCTATCTTTGTAGAGAATGCTGTGGACGGACATACCACAAAGGAAATCTTCGGCAATTGTCTTCACAAGTATCTCATTAAGGATGCCATTGCCGATGAAAACGTGCTTGGTTTCCTTGTGGAGTATTACCACGGCAATGAGGATGTGGATCATGCCGACCAAGATCGCATGACGGCGATAGCCAAATTCATCCTTAATAATTTCAATAAGTCAACATTCGACGGTGAGTTTGATGCGTTGTTTGCCGTGCAGTCTGTGCCGATGCTTATCCGTTATTACAAGATATTCAAGAGCCTCAATCCAAAGATAAGGATTGGTGCTGTTTTCACATACGCTGCCAACAGTAGTCAAGACGATGAGCAGACGGGTATGAACACGGGCGGTTTTGCAAGCGAAAGTACAGGCGAGGCAGACGAGCTGCAGGCCATTATGGATGATTATAATAAAATGTATGGAACGAGTTTCACTACAGAAAACTTCCGCGCCTATTACGATGACATCAACCTCCGCATGAAGAAAAAGAAGGCGGACATGAAGCCTCTTGACCTCTGCCTGGTTATCGGAATGTTCCTTACTGGCTTCGACAGCAAGAAGCTCAACACCCTCTATGTGGACAAAAACATGGAGTACCATGGCTTGTTACAAGCCTTCAGCCGTACCAACCGAGTGCTGAACGAGAAGAAGCGTTTCGGTAAAGTGGTTTGCTTCCGTGACTTGAAGAGCAAGGTGGATGAAGCCATAAAGCTGTTTAGCAATGGCACCCCTATAGAAGACATCGTGCGCGAACCCTTCAATGAGGTGAAGCAGGACTATCAAGAACTGACAACAGACTTCTTGGGACATTATCCCGAACCTCATTATGTGGACTATCTGCAGAGTGAGAACGACAAGAAGCAGTTTATCCTCGCTTTCCGTGACATCATCAAGAAGCATGCAGAAATACAGGTGTATGACGAGTTTGAGGAAGATGCTCCCGACCTCGGAATGACCGAACAGCAGTTTATGGACTTCCGCAGCAAGTATCTTGATATATACGATTCGTTTGCTGGCGGTGGCAACACTCAACAAACAACGACATACCAAGTGCCAGAGGACAACCCCGGCATGGCTGGCGAACCAGACCCTCGAGAAGAAACTGCTACCGGCATGGGAGATATAGACTTCTGCCTGGAACTTCTGCATAGCGACATCATCAATGTTGCCTATATATTGGAGTTGATTGCAGACCTGAATCCATACAGTGAGGACTATTCTGAGAAGCGTAAGCACATCATCGACACAATGATAAAGGATGCCGAACTTCGCAGCAAAGCAAAACTCATTGACGGATTTATCCAGAAGAATGTGGATGATGACCGTGACAACTTCATGGCTCGCAAACAAAAGGCTGATGGTACAAGCGACCTCGAAGAACGGTTGAATAACTACATCGTCACAGAGCGTAACAATGCCGTAAATATGCTTGCAAAGGATGAGAATTTGGATGCTTCCGTGCTCAATCATTACCTCTCGGAGTATGACTACTTGCAAAAGGAGCAGCCAGAAATCATACAAGAGGCATTGAAAGAGAAACACTTGGGACTGATAAAAAAGCGTAAAGCATTAACAAGAATACTCGATAAATTGCGTTCTATTATAAGAACATTCAGTTGGGAATAAACATAATAAAGAATAAAGAAACAACAATATATGAGCGAAGAATTACAACAGAAACTCCGTGACCAACTTTGGGAAGTTGCCAACAAACTGCGTGGCAATATGTCGGCAAGCGACTTCATGTATTTCACCCTTGGCTTTATCTTCTACAAGTATTTGTCGGAGAAGATAGAGAAACACGCCAATGATGCATTGGTAGATGATGAAGTTACGTTTAAAGAATTGTGGGCAATGGAGAAAGACGAGGATATTGAGGCATTGCAACAAGAAGTAAAGACCGAATGTCTGGAAAATATCGGCTACTTCATTGAGCCAAACTTCCTGTTCTCGTCTGTCATTGAGAGCATTAAGAGAAAGGAGAACATACTGCCGATGCTCGAACGCTCATTGAAGCGTATTGAGGACAGTACCCTCGGACAGGACAGCGAAGAAGACTTTGGAGGTCTATTCTCTGACATTGACCTTGCTTCACCTAAGTTGGGCAAGACTGCCGATGACAAGAACACTTTGGTCAGCAATGTTCTTCTTGCCCTTGATGATATTGACTTTGGTGTGGAAGCATCGCAAGAGATTGATATTCTCGGTGATGCCTACGAGTATATGATTAGCCAATTTGCCGCTGGTGCTGGCAAGAAAGCTGGTGAGTTCTACACTCCTCAGGAAGTGAGCCGTATCTTGGCAGAGATTGTAACCATCGGTCACGCTCGTCTGCGCAATGTCTATGACCCAACTTGTGGTAGTGGTTCGCTGTTGCTCCGTGCTGCAAGCATAGGTCATGCAAACGAGATTTTCGGACAGGAGAAGAACCCTACGACCTACAACTTGGCTCGTATGAACATGCTTCTGCACGGCATCAAGTTCAGCAACTTCCGCATTGAGAATGGCGATACTTTGGAGGCTGATGCTTTTGGCGATACTCAGTTTGACGCTGTGGTAGCAAATCCTCCTTTCTCTGCTGAATGGAGTGCTGCCGAAAAGTTCAACAACGATGACCGTTTCAGCAAGGCTGGACGCTTGGCACCACGCAAGACTGCCGACTATGCCTTTATTCTCCACATGATTTACCACCTCAATGAGGGTGGCACAATGGCTTGTGTCGCTCCTCATGGCGTGTTGTTCCGTGGCAATGCCGAGGGCGTAATCCGCCGCTTCCTCATTGAGAAGAAGAACTATGTGGATGCCATCATCGGTCTGCCTGCCAACATCTTCTATGGCACAAGCATCCCGACCTGTATCTTGGTGTTCAAGAAATGCCGTAAGGAGGACGACAACATTCTGTTTATTGATGCAAGCAAGGAGTTTGAAAAGGTCAAGACCCAGAACAAGCTCCGTCCACAGCATATCAAGAAGATTGTTGACACCTATCGTGAGCGCAAGGAGATAGAAAAGTACAGCCACCTCGCCACACTGCAGGAAGTGGCAGAGAACGACTACAATCTCAACATTCCCCGTTATGTAGATACGTTCGAGGAAGAAGAGCCTATCGACATCCATGCTGTCATGAAGGAAATCAAGGAGCTGGAGTCCAAGCGTGCCGACCTTGACAAGGAGATTGAGGGCTATCTGAAAGAATTGGGATTGGTTGAATAAAAAATTTTGTACCAAGCTGGTACAATTATAGAAAAATTTTGAATATGACTGAGAAAAACGATATACCAGAGATGCGTCCTATGTTTGACGCTATCCGCAGGATTGACGAGAACAACAATGAATATTGGAGTTCACGAGACCTGTGCAATGCTATGGGATATTCTGCCAACTGGAAATTCCAGAATGTCATCAACAAGGCAATTGCCGTAGCCAATCAAAAAGGTATGAAGATAGATGACCATTTCAACCAAACGGTTGATATGGTAAAACTCGGTAGTGGTGCATATCGAAAGGTGAACATCTTCCGCTTGTCTCGCATGGCTTGTATGATTATAGCAGAAAATGCTGATGGAAAGAAACCTCTTGTGCAACAGGCAAGAGCCTATTTCTCTCAGTCTGTTTCTCCGACGGAACTTATACAAAACTCCCAGGAATCCAACATTTTACTGTATAAGACCTCGCAAGGCGAAACGCATATTGAAGTAATATTCAATGGCGACACCTTTTGGATGTCACAAAAGCGCATGGCGGATTTGTTTGGTGTAGACAGAGCAACGATTGCATATCACCTTTCTCAAATTTATGAGAGCGGAGAACTCAAAAAAGAAGTAACTTGTAGAAAAATTCAACAAGTTCAACTTGAGGGTGAGCGTGATGTGGAACGTACTCCCTTGTTCTACAACCTTGATGCTATTATTGCCGTAGGCTATCGTGTGAACAGTTATCAAGCCACACAATTCCGTATATGGGCAACATCAGTATTGAAGGAGTTTATTATAAAGGGGTATGTACTTGATGATGAGCGTTTGAAACAAGGCAAGCATTTTGGCAAGGATTATTTTGACGACTTGTTAGAACGCATCCGTGAGATACGCACATCTGAACGCCGTTATTATCAGAAGATTACAGACATCTATGCCGAGTGTAGTGCAGACTATGATGCCAAGTCAGAAAACACCAAATTGTTCTTCAAAATGGTGCAGAACATGATGCACTTGGCTGTCACGCATCATACCGCAGCAGAGATTGTCTATAACAGAGCCGATGCTAAACAGCCGCACATGGGACTTACCACATGGAAGAAAGCACCAGATGGACGAGTACAAAAGTCTGACACAATTGTTGCCAAAAACTATTTGTCGGATACCGAACTCAATCAACTAAATGCCATAACGACTTCATTCCTTGACCTCGCAGAAGCTCGTGCTCAACGCCATATCATTACAACAATGGAAGATTGGCGAAAGCGACTTGAGCAATTCCTTGCAGCAATGGACTATGAGGCAAACGCATCACCAGGAACCGTTTCGCAAGATGAAGCAAGAGCAAAGGCTTATGGGGAATATGAGAAATACAAACTCATCCAAGACCATTCATATTTATCTGATTTCGACAGATACAATAACGGGGATGATTACACGCCTCTGCTTCCTTTCGATCTCAATCCAAAGGAAATTTAAAATGAGAAAATGATATGGCAGAAAATAAGACATTAGCAAGCGATAGCGACTTCAAGAGTTGGGTATCGCAGTTGAAGCAAGATATACGCAGCGCACAGGTTAAGGCGGCAATTAAGGTGAATACCGAATTGCTCCGTCTTTATTGGCGTATGGGTGCGGACATTTGCGAGAAGCAGAAGTCTGCTTCTTGGGGTGATGGCTGGCTTAATGAACTGAGCCGTGAACTTATGGCTGAGTTCCCTGATATGAAAGGCTTTTCGTATCGTAATCTAAGGTATATTCGCCAATGGTATGAGCTTTATTATCAGCGAATTACATTTTGGCAACAACCTGTTGCCAAATTAGGAGAAGATATTGGGCAACAAGTTGTTGCCCAATTAGACGATGTAAATATGCAACAACCTGTTGCACAAATCAGCGAGGAGGCTTTCTTCTCCGTTCCTTGGGGGCATCATCTGTATATCATATCGCAATGCAAGGACGTTAATCGTTGTCTACCAAGTTGGTAGACAAATAAAACAATGTAACTGGTATATAACTGAGCCATGATTGGTGAATTAAAATTAAGGATTAAAAATGACAATGACAATAAATAACGAAAATAAAAAACTTAACGTCCCAAATCTCAGATTCCCTGAGTTTCAGGGGGAGTGGGAGAAGTGTAAATTAGGGGATGTATGCACATTTCTTTCTGGTGGAACACCTAAAATAGACGTAAAGGAATACTGGAACGGAACAATACCTTTTGTTTCTGCTATTTCCATGCATGATACGTATATATTAGACTCAAAATTACACATATCAGAAGAAGGATTAAAGCATGGATCAAGATTGTTGACAAAGAACAATTTGCTTCTATTAGTAAGAGGAAGTATGCTTTGGAATACAATACCTATATGTTTGAATAAAAGTGATGTGGCATTTAACCAAGATGTAAAAGGTATTATTGCGAATGATACTATTAACAATGAATTCTTGCTTTATTGGTTAAAATCTAAAGAACTGCGTTTGAAATATATGGTTACAGGCACTGGGCTTGGTGCAGGAAAACTTGATACTAGCGATTTGCTATCAATGATTGTTTACATTCCTGCAATGAAAGAACAAGATAAAATTGCAAGGCTTTTGTCCCTCTTTGACGAGCGCATTGCGACCCAACACAAAGTCATTGACAAGTTGCAGTCCCTAATTCGTGGAATTATGGTTGAGCTTCAAAAAGAAGGGGAAGATAGAGGTACTTGGAAGAAAGTTTTTCTAAGTGATGTTCTCACAGAAAGAAACGAGCGCAATACTAACTTGTATCAAGTATTTTCTGTTTCTGTTAGTCAAGGTATTGTTAATCAAGTAGATTACCTTGGACGTTCATTTGCAGCCAAAGACACTTCAAAATATAATGTTGTGCATTATGGTGACTTAGTTTATACAAAAAGTCCTACTGGGGCATTCCCTTATGGCATAGTAAAACAAAGCCCTAACCATGAAAACGTTGCAGTTTCTCCATTGTATGGTGTTTATAAACCCTGCAACCTTGCTGTTGGAGCATATCTTCATGAATATTTTATGAGTGAAATTAATACGCACAACTATTTACATTCTCTGATACAGAAAGGAGCAAAGAATACTATCAATATTACAAATCAACGTTTTTTGGAGAATAGTGTTCTTTTGCCTATAAATGATGATGAATTGTTGCTGATTTCAAAACTGTTACGCTCATTGAACGACAAAGTAAAAAATCATCAAAACATACTAAAGAAACATCAAAAACAGAAGCAATACCTGCTTCGCCAAATGTTCATATAAACATCTGGCGGAGCAGATACTGCTTCTGATTATAGTATTGGTTTAGTGCAGATTCTTCTAACGCAATCTTGTCTGAAAGAGTTTTCAAAGATTTGTAAAATTGTTTTTGATTCTCCAAAGTAGGCAATTTGATAGTTGCTTTTTCAAAATCAGCCTTACATAGGTTGAATCTTGTACTTCCTTGTGCAAAGGGATAGATGAACTTGCGGAATTGGCTTGTTGATATGTAATAAGACATATATGGAGAGAACGCCTTTTGTGCCTTTGTAATATGAATACCAAAGCAAAAGCTATTCAAATAAACCTCTTCATTTCCAAGATACACTGAACCAATACCCACTTCTTCTGGAGTTTCCGAGGAAAGTGTAAACAGGACATCACCATATCGAACGACATTCTGCTTCTCTTTGTTGCCAATTCGTACATACTGGTATGATGTTTCATCAATTACAGCATTTGAATATACATTCAGATAGGTAATGAAAGGCTTTCCGCTTCCAAAATCTGTGGCGGATTTACCAGAAAGTCCAGAATAAGAATAGCCTAAATCAGAGAATGAAGTTTCAACATCATTTCCGTATTGCTGATAGAAATAGTTGTTTAGTCCCTTGATTAGGGACTGCAACTTGTCAATGACTTTGTTTTGGGTAGCGATGCGCTCGTCAAGCAATGACACAAGATTTGCTATTCTTCCTTGTTCTGCTATTGTTGGAAAATAGAAGGATATTCCTTTTACTATATCAGCCGAAAGATTTCCTTGTCCTCCTTGTAAGTATTTTCTTAGGATTTTTGAAACGTGTTTATTCCAAACTGATTCTATGAATTTCTTATTCTGCTTTGTTCTGACGCACAGAATTGCTTGGTTTATAGCTCCTTCAATCTTTGATATTGCAATTTCACCACTTGTTGCTCCATACATTGCCAATAACAAATCTCCAACCTCTACCATTTTGGCAGAGGAACTATTAAATCCAGCCTTTGTAATGAATAGCTCCGTGCTATTGGCATGAAGTTCTCCAGAACGGATAAATGCAATATTCCCTCCATAGAAATCCTTATTAGAGGAGCTTGGAGTACCACCAGAGAAAAAAGTACAAATCTCTGATAACTTACATTTTTCCCACTCCCCCTTAAACTCAGGAAATCTGAGATTTGGGACATAAGAGGCATACATTTCTCTAATTATATATATACACCTTTAAAATTAAGGATTACAATGACAACAAAAACAATTAGAGAAATTGCGTTGGCTTGGAAAAGTGACAAGCAACGCTACGTTAAGCAGTCCACATACGCTGCTTATGTGTTAATTTTGGAGAACCACATTCTGCCATCATTTGGCGATTGTGAGGCTCTGAGTGAGAAACTTGTGCAGGAGTTCGTTTTGCAGAAACTCAATGGCGGTCTAAGCATTAAGACGGTGAAGGACATCCTGATTGTCCTGAAAATGGTGATGAAGTTCGGAGTAAAGAACGAGTGGATGAACTATTGCGAGTGGGACATCAAGTACCCTACGACAGAGACCAACAAGGAAATGGAGGTGCTGACCGTGGCACACCATAAGAAGATCCTCGATTTCATCAAGCAGAACTTCACGTTCCGCAACCTCGGCATCTACATCAGTCTGACCACTGGCTTGCGTATCGGGGAGATTTGCGGTTTGAAATGGTCGGACATCAATATCGATAATGGTACTATCACCGTGAATCGCACCATTGAGCGCATCTACATTGTGGAGGGCGAACGCAAGCACACAGAGTTGGTCATCAACACACCCAAGACCAAAAACTCATGCCGTGAGATACCGATGAATAAGGAATTATTAGCGATGGTGAAGCCTCTGAAAAAGGTGGTAAACACAGACTTCTATGTACTGACCAATGAAGAAAAGCCAACAGAGCCACGCACCTATCGCAACTACTATCATCGGTTGATGAAGCGTCTTGACATCCCTCGACTGAAATATCACGGACTACGCCACAGCTTTGCCACACGCTGCATCGAAAGCAACTGCGACTACAAGACTGTAAGCGTATTGCTCGGACATGCCAACATCACAACAACCCTTAATCTCTATGTTCACCCAAACATGGAGCAAAAGAAAAAGTGCATCACAAAGATGTTTAAGTCTCTTGGGAAATAGGGAACACAAAAGGCATAAGCTATAAACAGGCTCAGGGGAGATTGTCCGTGAATAGACAACCTCCCCTGAGCCAATTTCCCTACTCCGCCCCCATGCGGTAATTCTTGGGCGACAAGCCGGTATGCATCTTGAAGTTAGCTTTCTTTCAGCTGCTCTATTTGTTCTTGCGTCAAGCCTGTGACTTGAATTATTTGTGAAATTGGAAGACCAACGTTTAGAAGGTTTCGGGCGATTTCTAAACTCTTTTTTAATTCACCTTCTGCTCTTCCTTCCTCCTTTCCTTTCTCCATACCTTCTTCCTTACCTTTCTGGTAGCTGTCATCTATGAGGGTTCTTTCAACGCTTACGGAATCCCAGAATTTGTCGTAGGCCCAAAGTTCGGCATCAGTGAAACCGGAAATCTCCAGTTCCTCTACGGCTTTTCCTATCTCCGGGTCATTAAGCAGGTCGGCAGGAATCTCCTTCGTATTGGAATTGATTTCCGTGAGGAAACGGAGCCACAAGACCATCATGCGTTTGTCGGCAATGGAATGTGGAGTGAATTTAGGGAGTTCAATGAAGGTGAAATGCAAGCCTTTAATCACCTTATTGCTGTCCTTGTCGTGCACGATGCGGTAGTTGTGGATGAAATCAGGAGTATCATGCGCAAAGATATCATTTATCAGGTTGAGAGAATACACAGGTTGAAGTTCACTGTATTTTCCTCCCTTTTTAGCCTGACTCACATAGAGCTTGGATGCATTGAACAGTACTCGCTGCTGGAATGCGTCAGACCATTCCATCTGCATTTCCACGCAGAACTTCCTGCCTCTGACATCTGTGCAGAGTACATCCACTATGGTATTCTTGCCCCCTTCGAGCTGGGGCACAAGTTCTGTTGGCAGATACTTTATCTCGTGTATCTGCTCTTCTTCGCTGAGTGGCAAAAGTGCGTTCAGAAGACTGATCAGTCTTGCAGGATGATTGCCGAATATCTTCTTGAACGTAAGGTCTGCCTTTGGGTCTAAGTACTTCATAATCATCTGTCTTTAAAATTATGCCGCAAAGATAATATATTATTTTAAAACCGGCAAGGATTTGGGGAGAAAAGTTTAGAAAAAGTTATGGCTGACAGGAAAATTGACAGCGGCAAGGCACAGGAATTCTGCGCTTTACCTTTTTTCTTTCTTTCAAAGAAAGCACAAAAAAAGGGGTGAGATGCTTTGTGCACCCCACCCCATATATAACAACTCTTGACTCTTTTGCAGAGCGATTCTTACTCGTCCCAAATAGAGTAATACTTGCGAGATCCTACGCAACCATCAGAGTTCACCTCTCCATATCCTGGAGCATCAGCATCAGGAAGACCTGATGTACCAAAGTTACTATTAACACCAGAAGCAGCCATGATGCTGCACTCATTCTCAATTCTCGCCACCTCAATGGCTGGTTTCATATATTTCTTCATATTGTTTACCAATTTAAAAATTATCATTCTATTTATCTAACATGCGCATGACGATGATTACTTGGCAATATACTTTTTGCCGTTCACTACGTAAACGCCCTTAGCAAGACCGCTCAAGCTTGTAGCATTCTTTCTTACAAGCATACCATCGATGCTGTAAACGTCGAAGGTCTTACCTGCAAGCGTCTTCACATCCTCAATGCCTGTTGTCTCACCGCCATTGCCACGGATAGAGAAGAACATAGCCTTAGCTGGGGCTGCCGCTGTGCTCACGAAGATGGCACGGAATGCCTTCATGGTCTCAGTACCGTTGGCGCTATAGAACAGGTTACGGTTGGCATCGATGAAGTAATCGCCCTCAGCAAGCTGCTTGCCGTTCTCGTAATTACCAACGAACTTGATCTCGCCTTCGCCTGCCTCCAGGTTGTCGGCTGCCTTGATAGCTACGCCCTCGAAGGTATAAGTACTACCTGCCAGAGTTGGCTTGATGAGATAAGGCACATTAGCCTGCATCTCCTCTACCACCTCGAAGTTAAGGGTTGTAGATGTTTCATCAATAGTAGCATCCTTGTAAGCTGCTACCACTGTACCCTCGCCAAACTGAGCTGCAATCTGCTCCTTGCTTACAGCGAATGGCAATACGATAGAGTTCCAATGTGTGGTCAATGTACGGTTGAGAGTTACATCAGCCACCTTAGCCTCAGGAGTGCAAGTCTCGTTCTCGTTGAGAGTGATAGCATCCAAATCGGCTACCTTGAAGAGGCGAACATCGCCGAAGCCGAACCAACCAGCCTGATTCTGTGCTGGCATATTGGCTACTTCCAACTTCACCATACCATCATTGCCTACCTCAAACTCGGCTGTATAGTCATTCCATCCACGACCGAACAAACCACCAGTGTTGCCGATTTCGTTGATATCAACCTTCTTCTCATCATTGATCAGCATATAGAGGTTGAAGCCTGCCAATGCACGAGCCTTGATGGTTACGATATATTTACCTGCCTGGAGACCAGACACGTTCTGATAAGCATGCTGGTTGTTGGCGCTGCCATTATAGTAATCGTAATAAGGAGTTTCGGTAACACCTTCAGATGTGGTCCAAGACTCACCCTTAAGGGTCTGCAAGTTTCCACCATTCTGAGAGCTAGACCATCCATTCAACTGATCTGCAAAGTTTGCATTTACCACGCTAGCGGTGCAATCTACAGCACCCTTTACGCCCTCAGCCTTACCATTGCTCTCTGCATAAGCACGAGCTGCAGTATAGATGGCATTTGTCTTATCAGTAGCATCCTTGGCAGATATAGCAGCTTCTACCTGGAGAGCCTCAGCAAAAGCAGCCTTCTTCTCTGCAGAAGCATAAGCAAAGTCAAGTTTCATGGCCTTGGCATCAGCAAGAGCCTGGTAAGAAGCAACGGCAGCAACATAAGTTTCTGTAGCAGCCTTCACTGCAGCAGTAGCTGCATCAATGCTCTCTACGGTAGTACCCTTATCAGCAGCAATAGCTTCATTCAACTTTGTACGCTCCTCACCGGTAACAACCTGATTAGCCTCATTAGTCAAAGCTGCGTTGGCAGCATCTACAGCCTGGTTGTAAGCGACCTCACTTGCTGCGGTATTTGGCTTAGCCATCACTGAGTAATCGCCGAAGCTTGCCCAGTTGTGAATCAAGTTGGCACCTGCCTCAATAGAAATGGTAATTGTGGTTTCCTCTGTAAGAGTGAATGGAACAAAGCGCCACTGCCAGCCATAACCCTTGTTGCTGTTTGCATAATTTCCGCCCTCGAAAGATGCAGTACCATCTGTTGCAATACCAGCACCTGTGTTGCCACTAGGGAAGTTTACAACCTCGCCCAATGAAGTCTCGCCATTCTTTACGCTCAATGTCATGGTAGCATCAGCAGACTTACGACCAGCAGCCTTGAACACATAATCACCAGCAGGAAGGGTGATTTCCTGGCTAGCGCTCATACTCCAGCTATTAGCATTCCAACCCTTACCATTACTATCATCCTGGTTCAAATAGTTCACAACTTTTCCACTCCAGTGCTCATTATTGAAGTTTGCAGCACCTGATGTTATCCAATTACCCAACTTAATATCGGTAGTATAATCTTTAACTACAGCATTATATTCAGCCACGTTCATAGCCTGAGCACCCTTGGCTGCTTCAGCAGCAGTATTTGGTCGGGTAGCAAACTGGTCTGCAATGCCTAAGCCTTCGAGCACTGTCTTTTCTGCATCGTAAGCTGCATCCCAAGCTTCATAAGAAACCTTTAAATCAACAAAAGCATTCTTGGCATTATAATACTCTGCCTTGAGCTCTGCCAGGTTTTCAGCGGTAGCATCTTTTGCTATCACATTCTGCAATGCCTTATATTCCTCTGTTTCAGCCATATCAGAATTTTCCTGCAAGAGCACTTCTCCCTCTTCCTTCATTTTCTGGAATTCAGCAACGGCTGCTGCATTCAAATCTACTTCGCCCAGATACTCCAATCTGAAAGTATCAAAGATGGCCCAATCTCCAGCGACTTTCGCAGTTTTCTTAACACCAAAGCGCAAAGTACCATCCACAACAGTTACAATCAAAGAATTATCTTTATAAAGACCAGCAGAGAAGCAATCTTGTGCCTGAGACATAGAGTTTGGCTTTACTGCATAATTACCCTCTTCTTCCAAAATATTCATTAATGGAGTCTCCTCACTATTAGCATACAAGATAGCATTCTTATCTGCAGGATTATTATTACCGCGATAGAAGCCCTGGCAAGAAAGACGATATCTTCCATTAGGAAGACCTGTCTTTTCCTGATAAACATCAAAGTCTGTATTATATTTCTCTGCACAACTAACATAATGTCGGCTATCAGCACCTGGAGAACCATTCCATCCTTTCACGGCTCCAAGACCATTTTGGTTGCCACGAGCATCAAAATCAGGATTAGTTATCAAATAGCTCATATCCAGTGGATTATTCTCAGAAGCATCCTCTGTTCCAATTTTTACCAAACGCCACTGAGCGTTTGCCTCAGAACCTTCAGCAGGAGCATTAGCATCCAATGTCAAATCAGTGCCAGTTCCAGACCAATAAAGTGTATTAGATCCACAAACCAACTTATAAGTTGGCTCCTCTACCCCTTCTACCTTTTGAAAACTATATGTTCCATTGCCATGATTATCAACATAACCGTTATCACCCAACCAATTATTGGATACCTTATAATAAGGTTCAGTTGACACACGATAAGTACCATCATCTTGTGGCACCAACTCTACCATCATACCCACTTCTCCTAAAGAGGCATGTGTTCCCCAAGCATTGGCTGGACACAAATACTTCTGGGCACCAACATTGTAAAGCAAGAACTGACCTGCGCCAGCCTCACTCACGGTTTCGCTACCATAGCTCTGAGCAGAAAGGCCCAAAGCTAGCGCCATTGAAAACAAAATACGTAGATTTTTTGGTTTCATAAATAAAATAATTAATTAGTTGTTACATAACGACCACCCGAAGACGAAAGCGAAAGCCCCGATCTCCTTGCGTTCATTATTTATATTGCTTTTGATTATCTTTGATTTATTTTTGGTTACTTTTGATTACCTTTGGCTGCTTTTGGTGTTAACAAGCGCAAAGGAGATGGATGGAACATCCTGGAAGGATACCCCAACTAGAGCCAGTAGAGCTACCAGCTGCACGTCCTGTTTCGAAAGACGGATTCAGGATTTTCTCCATGAAATCAATCCAGGTCTGTGCCTTGGCACAGTTTACGCCACAAGCCAACAGGATTCCTGTAGCGAAGAGATTTACTTTGTTCATATTTCGGTCTTTTGATTCTATAATGTTAGTTATCTAATAATGTTAGTTGTTTTTGAAAACAGCTTTTCACCTTTCGGTACTTACGATTTGCTTATATTTATAAGTTGGTGATGCAAAGTTAAAAGAAATTTTGAAAACAGAACACTTTCAAGTGTATTTTAACACGATTTTAACACAGGAACCGTATCATTCACACTCTTTTGCTTCTTTCAACTAAGAAAAGCACCAGATTTTACCCCATTTTTCTATTTTAACCGGATTGTAACACCTGTTTAAATAGCCTGTAACATCCCTTACGTACCTTTGCACCCGAAAACGAGATAATTAGGATAATAAACAATAAACATTCATATAATAATGAGTACGATTTATCTTTGTATCGTGATCTTCCTGCTCTGTCTAGCAGTGTTTGATCTCTTCGTAGGAGTCAGCAACGACGCTGTTAACTTCCTGCAATCTGCCATCGGAGCTAAGGTGGCTAAGTTTCGCACGGTGCTGATCATCGCATCCTGCGGTGTGGTATTGGGAGCCATCATGTCTTCAGGAATGATGGACATCGCCCGACACGGCATCATGAGTCCAGACCACTTCACCTTCGAAGAAGTGATGACGCTCTTCCTAGCCGTGATGGTGACGGACGTCATTGTGCTGGATGTGTTCAACACACTGGGAATGCCAACCTCAACCACCGTTTCGCTGGTGTTCGAGCTGTTGGGAGGTGCCTTTATCCTCGCTACATTGAAAATGTACGGCGACGATAGCCTCAACTATGGCGTATTGCTCAACAGCAACAAAGCATTGGAGGTTATCATGGGTATCTTCTCATCCGTTATCATCGCCTTCGTGTTCGGTGCCTTCGTGATGTGGCTTTCCCGTATCATCTTCACCTTTAACTATCGCAAGCATTCACGCTACAGCATCGCCATCTTCGGTGGTATCGCCTTCACAGCCCTTTCTTACTTCATCTTCATGAAGGGTTTGGGTAAGAGTCCTTACCTGCCAGCTGAATGGCGCGACTATATCGACCAGAATCTGGGCTTGTTGCTCTGCATCACCTTCGTGGGTTCTGCCATCGTAATGGAGTTCCTGCACCTCTGCCGTGTCAACATCTTCAAGTTTACCGTGTTGATGGGTACTTTCGCCCTGGCAATGGCTTTCGCCGGCAACGACCTGGTTAACTTCATCGGTGTGCCTCTGGCTGGTCTTTCTTCTTATCAGGACTATATGGCAAATGCCAACGGTGCTACTCCAGACCAGTTTATGATGACTTCTCTGATGGATAGCGCCAAGACTACTCCAGTTTATCTTCTCGCTGCCGGTGCCGTGATGATCATCGCCATGGCAACTTCCAAGAAGGCTCAGAACGTAATCAAGACTTCAGTGGATTTGAGCCGTCAGGACGAGGGTGACGAGATGTTCGGAAGTTCATCTGCAGCCCGCGTGATTGTACGCAACTGCCAGGCTACAGATTCATGGTTGAAGCAGTTCTTGCCAAAGTCTTTGATGAACTGGATTAACAGCCGATTCGACAAGAACGATGTAGAGTTGGAAGAAAGTGCAGCCTTCGACGTGGTTCGTGCAGCCGTTAACCTGGTATTGGCAAGTATGCTTATCACCATCGGTACCAACCTGAAGTTGCCACTCTCTACCACCTACGTAACCTTTATGGTGGCTATGGGTTCTTCACTTGCCGATAGAGCCTGGAGCCGTGAGAGTGCCGTGTTCCGTGTAACTGGTGTATTGAGTGTGATTGGTGGATGGTTTATTACAGCCGGTGTAGCATTCGCAGCCTGCGCCATCGTTTGTCTTGTCATGCACTTTGGCGGTGTAGGTATCCAGACCTGCTTCATGGCATTGGTTATCTTCCTGCTCATCCGCAGCAACATCCAGTATAACAAGAAGGCTAAGGAAGAGAGCAAGGGCAGTACCTTCCAGCTGATGATGCGTTCACGCGACCCGGAGATTGTATGGGATTTGCTCCGCCGTCAGGTTTCACGCACCCAGTCTTACGTCTGCCACTTCGCCCTGAACGAGTTCAACCAGATTATGGATGGTCTTGCCAACGAGAAGCCTAAGGAGCTTCGCCATGCCAATAAGGAGTTGAAGAAGGAACAGGATATGCTGAAGAAGTTCCGCCGCCAGGAGATGCTCGGTTTGAAGAAATCGCCTATGGAGATTGCCATCGAGCGCAACACCTGGTTCCATCTGGGTGCCAACAGCAACCAGCAGTTCATCTACTCTCTGCGCCGTATGCTCGACCCAATCAAGGAGCACGTGGACAACAACTTCAATCCACTTCCTGCAGAATATACCAAGGAATTCGCTCCTGTACGCCAGAAGATCAACGACCTGATGCGTATGAGCTGCGAGCAGATTGAAACCAGCCGCTACGAGAACTATCGTGAGATTCTCGCCGAGGCAGATGCCTGCAAGGATGAACTCAGCGTACTTCGCAAGAAGCATATCGACCGCATCCAGCATCTTTCAGATAATTCCCTGATGCAGATTTCGCTGGTTTACCTAAATGTACTGCAGGAGAGCCAGGAGTTCCTGAGCGTGATGAGACACCAGCTCAGAGCTGCCAAGAAGTTTATGGAGAAATAAAGACTGGGGGACTGGGAACTGAGGACTCTCGGTGACCCCGAGAGGAACAGTGGCTCTCTTATGAAAAAAGAACTGAGGTTATTAATATGACAGGCCCGGCATTCACGACAGAATGGCGGGCTTTTTCTGTCTTTCTCGTTCTTTTCTGCCCATTTGGCAGAAATAGAGGCTTTGGTATGGAGATTGCAATAAGAGGAAGTGTCAATAAGTTGATAAGTTTTCATAAAAAGTTTGTTTTGTTAGGTTAGATTGTTTGGTTAGGTTAAATTGTTTAGAAGTTAGGTTAGATTGTTAGATTAGTTTAGGTTTAGTTAGATAGAAGCCCCAAGTGCTAGAGATAGTACTTGGGGCTTTTTTATTTGAAAAACTTGAGTAAATATTTGGCAGTTAGAGAGAAAAGTTGTAATTTTGCAGCCCGAATTAAAAAGTAAGTATAATCCGAGTGCTTGGTAAACCTCGTAAAAAACAAGAAAATGGAAAAGAAAACAACTCAAGTGAGTGTGCTGTTCATGCTTTTCAGCATCCTCTTCTGCGTTTGTCTCATTGCGGCAAACGTGCTCGAAACAAAGCAAATCGCCGTTGGTCCCATCTCTTTGACCGGCGGTCTGATCGTGTTCCCTGTAAGTTACATCATCAACGATGTAGTATGCGAAGTATGGGGCTATCAGAAAGCCCGCCTTCTCATCTGGACAGGCTTCGCCATGAACTTCTTCTTTGTAGCTCTGGGCGCCATCTGCGACTGGATTCCAGCCGCTCCCTATTGGACAAACGATGCCGGTTTCCATGCCATCTTCGGTCTTGCTCCCCGCATTGCCGCTGCCTCTTTCGTAGCATTCATCATAGGTTCCTTTGCCAATGCCTATGTGATGAGCGTGATGAAGATTCGTGATGGCGGCAAGCATTTCTCCGCCCGTGCCATCTGGAGCACCGTGGCAGGCGAGAGCTGCGATAGTCTGATCTTCTTCCCTCTTGCCCTGGGTGGAGTGGTTCCTACTTCAGAATTGCCTTGGCTGATGCTCTGGCAGGTGGTGTTGAAGACCATGTACGAAATCATCGTGCTTCCTGTCACCATCCGTGTGGTCAATACTATCAAGAAACACGAGGGCGAGGATGTGTATGACAATAACATCTCTTACAACATCTTCAAACTGGGGGCTATCTAAACATGAAACATCAGAATTAAATATTAGAATAGAACTATGGATAGAAAAGAAGATGGGTTGAAGGCACTGGGTGCCAAGACCCAATATAAAATGGATTATGCGCCAGAGGTATTGGAAACCTTCGTAAACAAGCACTCTGGCAATGATTACTGGGTACGTTTCAACTGCCCTGAGTTCACATCACTCTGCCCTATCACGGGCCAGCCTGATTTTGCAGAGATCCGCATCAGTTATATTCCTGACGTGAAGATGGTGGAGAGCAAGAGTCTGAAGCTTTACCTCTTCAGTTTCCGCAACCACGGTGATTTCCACGAAGATTGCGTAAACATCATCATGAAGGACCTCATCAAACTGATGGACCCTAAGTATATCGAGGTAACAGGTATCTTTACTCCTCGCGGCGGCATCAGCATCTGGCCTTATGCCAACTATGGCAAGCCAGGAACCAAGTATGAGAAGCTGGCTGAGCAGAGATTCGCTACTCACGAATAAAAACATAAAACCTCGGAAGATATAGAAATGTATCTTCCGAGTTTTTTTATGGTCATGAATTGGGGTTTCCCGATAAACAATATCTCATTTTGTGAGACATTATGGGAACTGAGGATAATCCTCGAAGCGAGGCTTGCGCTTTTCCAGGAATGCCTTGCCGCCTTCCTGAGCCTCATCCATGGTATAATAAAGCATGGTGGCATCGCCAGCCAACTCCTGGATACCAGCCTGACCATCCAACTCGGCATTCAAGCCAGCCTTAATCATGCGGAGAGCCAGTGGAGAACGCTCCATCATGATTTCAGCCCACTCCACACAGGTATCTTCCAACTGGTCGAGAGGAACCACCTTGTTAACCATTCCCATCTCTTCTGCCTCCTTCGCAGAATACTGCTTGCAGAGGAACCAGATTTCGCGTGCCTTCTTCTGACCTACCATTCGTGCCAGATAAGAAGAACCGAAACCTGCATCAAAGCTTCCCACCTTAGGACCGGTCTGTCCGAAGATGGCATTCTCTGAAGCAATGGTTAGGTCGCACATCACATGGAGCACGTGACCGCCACCGATGGCATAACCGTTTACCATGGCTATCACCGGCTTTGGCAAGCGACGAATCTGCATCTGTACATCGAGCACGTTGAGACGAGGCACACCGTCGTTGCCTACGTATCCGCCCCTGCCCTTCACGTTCATATCGCCACCGGCACAGAACGCCTTGTCACCAGCACCCGTCAGGATAACCACTCGGATATCCAGACAGTCACGACAGTAGTTGAAAGCCTGCGCCATCTCCCAGGTGGTCAATGGGGTAAAGGCATTGCGATAACGCTCACGATTGATGGTAATCTTAGCGATATGATTATACTCCTCGAAGATGATTTCCTTGAAATCAAAACCTTCTATCTTTTTCCATTCTCTCATATTTGAAAACTATTATAATATTCTTCTATTACTTGATTATCTGTTTCTATATCCGTTAGCACTTCCAAGAGCATCGGTCTGTCAGACTCGGTATGGATGAGCCAGTCGATGCCCTCATGTAGCGACTTCATATCATCGGCATTCTGATAGGCTACATTCTGTGTCTGACAAACGTGATAGGCCGAGGTGACATGCTCTGCCATCACCAGTTTCTCGCGTGCCGCACTCTCCTTCAACCCCTTGAACTTGGCAAAGATGGCTCCACCGCCATTATTCAAGAGCAAGATGCGTAGGCTGCCATTAAGATTCTGATTCCAGAGAGCATTCTGATCGTAGAAGAAACTCAGGTCACCCAGCACGCAGAATACCTTCTGTTGGCTCTTGGCATCAGGATGATGATACTCCGAGAGATAAATAGACAAACCTGCAGCAGTAGATAGAGATCCCTCGATGCCATTCACGCCCCTATTGCAATGCACATACTGTCGGGCATAGATGCAAGCCAGACGAATAGCCATGCTATTGCCATAGAAGAGGCGGCATTCACGGGTATCATTCAGCGAATGAGCCAGATATTCCGTTTGGAATGCCTTTACGGCAGCCATACTGCTGAAGGACGGTTCGTAATCGAAAGCATGACGCTTTGCCGCCAGAAGCGCTTTTTCCCATCGCTCCCTATACGAATTCACCTCATCCTGATAAACCATATCATAAGAGGTCATGGCATCCGCCAGCAGGGTAGTATCGCATTGGAAAATGCGGTCGATACGCATAAAGGTATCGATATAATCACCATCGGTACTGGCACGCCATACCTTGGCTCCCTTCTTTACGGCGAGGCGAAGGAACTGCTTCAGGCGCTTGCTTACCAGGGTGCCGCCTACATAGAGGATAAAATCGGGCATATAACTCTCGTCATCCCCCACCTTATTCAACACTTCATCGAAATTGGTAACCAGGAGATTGCGAGAGAATTCCCGGCATGCAGGATCTTCGCTCGATGTTCCCAAAGCCGTAGGTTCGATGAGCGTAACGGTTCGCCAATCTATCTGTTTGATACCATCAAGCTTACTACATGGATAATCCTGTCCCACTACTATCAACGGTTTTCTGGCATTTAGGAAATCAAGCATATCCCCATAATGGAAACTGCCACCAAAGAGATTACTCTTCACATAATCTACCCTGTGAGTTTTCGGAAGTTTATCTGCCGTAAACTGATAGAGCGGTTCGGAAAATTGTATATTAATATGTACAGGTCCTATCTTTCGATGCACGCAATCGATGATAGCCTCATGCACCAACCGTTCACAATGCCACGCCTGTTCCTCGTTGGAGATGATAGGAAGATTCACGCTCCGGTTCACCATCGTTCCGAAGACATTGGCTTGCGGAAGGGTCTGTCCATCCTGCTGTCCAATCCAAGCTTCAGGTCTGTCGGCAGAAATCACGATGATGGGCAACTTCTGATAATATGCCTCACAGACAGCCGGATAGAGATTGAGCAATGCCGAACCTGAAGTAACGCATACAGCCACAGGGGCGGGACATGGAGACGGATCACCCATAGCGATACCCATAGCCACAAAACCGGCACTGCGCTCATCCGTAACAGGATAGCAGGTAATGCCTCCCACCTCATTGAGATTATGTACGATAGGCGCATTGCGACTTCCCGGGCAAACCACCACCCTTCTTACACCATGAGATCGGAGCACACTCGTCAGGATATTAACATTATCTATATTACTAAACATGAACTATCAACTATAAACTATTAACTATCAACTAAATCAAAACCCGCTTGATGGTCTGCATCTTAGCTTCAGTTTCCTTCCACTCCTTCTCCATCTCACTTTCCTTGAGCAATCCGCCGCCGGCATAGAGTTCACAGGTGCCATCCGGCAGGATATTCATGCATCGGAGGGAGACGAAAAGCTGGGTCTTTCCCTGCGGAGAGACGGGACCCACAAAACCGCTATAGTATTTGCGGGGCTGATGCTCATGCTGCAGGATAAACCGGCGCGCCTCATCCTTCGGGATGCCGCAGACGGCAGGCGTAGGATAGAGCGCATCAATTACGTCGCCCAATCTGCCTTCATCACGAAGATGGAAACTGATGTCGGTGCGGAGATGATAGAGATTTGCCGCCATCGTGGTATAAGGCCCCTTCAGCTGATAATCATCAGAGAAAGCCTTGATGCAATCTTCGATATAATCCGTTACATACTGTTGCTCCTCCTGATTCTTATGCGACCACTCCACGCCCTCCACCGGATAATCGGCAACGGTGCGGGAAGGTTCTGCCTTCTGGGTACCCGCCAGCGACATCGTACTCATATTACCCTGTTCGCCCTTAAGCAGAATCTCAGGAGTAGCCATCAGCCACATTCCCGACTGTGGGGTATAAACCAGGGAGACGAAGAGACGGGGATACATCCGGCAAGCCTTCATGAAGAGACTTTCTAGAAGTTTTTTACCATCCACATCCGTATTCAAGTTCAACCGTTCTACCGTACGACACTTTCTTGCTAAAACAATCTTACTAAAAACGCCCTTTTCCAAATTCTTATGAAAACAAGAAAAATCTTGTGCGTAAGAATCACTACAAGAAGGTAAAACGACTTCTGAATCAAGAATATATCCCTTCTCATTTTTACAATAATGAGATGTTCTTTGGGATAATGTTTCAGAATCCAAAATATCCTCATACGTACGAACAGCTATCAATCGCGCTTCATCCGGATGAATGATCAGCACAGGGCAATCGCTGGACGGCGAGAAAGGAGCTATTACAAAGCCCTCCTTGCCATTCAGTTCTGCCACAGAGGAGAGCACTTCCGGCTCCCCCTGATGCTGCGCCACATAATTTGCGTGATGCAGATAAGGCAAACGATAGTATGCAAATGCTGACATACCTTATTTTTCTGTCTTTTTAGGAGTAAACACATAGTTGGTTACCTGCACGGTGCAAATCAATTCACCCGCAGTGTTCTTGATGGCTACCTCCCAGGTATGCAAGGTTCTTCCCTTATGCACGAGTTTGGCGTATGCCGTAACCGTATCTCCCTCGCTAACAGCCTGAACATGAGTACCGCTCACATTGATACCCACAGCTATCTGTCCCGGACACGTTGCCAGGGAGCCGATACCTGCCACATTCTCGGCAAGCGCCAGAGAAGCACCACCGCTCAAGAAGCCGAAAGGTTGGCGATTGCGCTCATCTACCTTCATGGAAGCCTGAAGCGTATCAGGCTCCGGGGTTGAGATAAAATGCATTCCGAGGGTTTTGGATAGTCCATCGGTTTTGCTTATTCTTTTTACTAATTCGTCTATGTTCATCCTTATCAAAATTTAAGTTGGTTGTTTGGGAGGACTTCCAGGCTAACCATGTTCCAGCTTGACTCATGCTTGATTCCGCCTTGACCTGGTTTCCATTTGACTTGGTTTTAATTTCACCCGTCCCCCATTTTCATGCAAAAGTAATGCAAATCCAAGACAAAACAAAATAAATAAGCCTTTTTTAACTAGAGAGGTGATTCTTTTCATATAAATCACCTTATTTATATTAAAAAGCATGAAAATAGCACAAGAGTTTGGAAAATTATTTGTATTTTTGCACCAAAAATAAGGAAATAAAAAGATATATCTGAATATAATATGAACATTTTAGAGTTAAGCGAACAGGAAATCGTTCGCAGACAGAGTCTTCAGACATTGCGCGAGATGGGCATCGATCCATATCCAGCAGCAGAGTTTCCAACCAATGCATTCAGCACTGACATCAAGGCTGAGTTCAAGGACGAGGACGAGCCACGCCAGGTAGTTATCGCTGGCCGTATGATGGGTCGCCGCGTAATGGGTAAAGCAAGCTTCGCTGAGTTGCAGGACTCAAAGGGAAGAATCCAGGTCTATATCGCCCGCGACGAGATTTGTCCAGACGAGAACAAGGACCTTTACAATACTGTATTCAAGAAGCTTCTCGACATCGGTGACTTCATCGGTGTAAAGGGTTTCGTATTCCGTACACAGACTGGCGAGATTTCTGTTCACGCCAAGGAATTGTGCCTGCTCTCCAAGAGCTTGAAGCCACTCCCTATCGTGAAGTACAAGGACGGCGTAGCTTACGACAAGTTCGACGACCCAGAGTTGCGTTACCGTCAGCGCTATGTTGACCTCATCGTAAACGATGGTGTAAAGGATACCTTCCTGCAGCGTGCCACTGTGCTCCGCACCCTGCGCAGCGTTCTTGATAACGCTGGCTATACAGAGGTAGAGACTCCTACCCTGCAGAGCATTGCCGGTGGTGCTTCTGCCCGCCCATTCATCACCCACTTCAATGCGCTCGACCAGGATATGTACATGCGTATCGCTACCGAGCTTTACCTGAAGCGCCTCATCGTAGGTGGTTTCGAGGGTGTCTATGAGATTGGCAAGAACTTCCGCAACGAGGGTATGGACCGCAACCACAACCCAGAGTTCACCTGTATGGAGCTTTATGTTCAGTACAAGGACTACAACTGGATGATGTCATTCACAGAGAAGTTGCTCGAAACTATCTGTATCGCCGTTAACGGCAAGCCAGAGCGCGAGATTGATGGCAACATCATCAGCTTCAAGGCTCCATATCGCCGTCTGCCTATCCTCGATGCCATCAAGGAGAAGACCGGTTTCGACTGCAACGGCAAGACCGAGGAAGAGATCCGCGCATTCTGCAAGGAGAAGGGCATGGACGTAGATGAGACCATGGGTAAGGGTAAGTTGATTGACGAGCTCTTCGGCGAGTTCTGCGAGGGAACCTTCCTCCAGCCAACCTTCATTACTGACTATCCTGTAGAGATGTCTCCATTGACCAAGATGCACCGTTCTAAGCCAGGCTTGACCGAGCGTTTCGAGTTGATGGTAAACGGTAAGGAGCTTGCCAATGCATACTCTGAGCTCAACGACCCAATCGACCAGGAAGAGCGTTTCATCGACCAGATGAAGCTTGCCGACAAGGGTGATGACGAGGCAATGATCATCGATCAGGACTTCCTCCGTGCCCTCCAGTATGGTATGCCTCCAACATCAGGCATCGGTATCGGTATCGACCGCTTGGTTATGCTGATGACAGGCAAGACCTTCATCCAGGAGGTATTGTTCTTCCCACAGATGA